>Ga0209611_10003849_pt1 | contig 25836 bp, 15 predicted proteins | sample S1TSphgellanicum_3_FD_187693 | JGI IMG/M metagenome (GOLD analysis project Ga0209611, IMG submission 187693) | Host-associated microbial communities from peat moss isolated from Minnesota, USA - S1T2_Fc - Sphagnum magellanicum MG (SPAdes) (version 2) | ecosystem: Host-associated > Plants > Peat...
GCCATCCTCTAGTTACTAACGCAGCGGAAGAAATCAGCAACTAGCAATCTTCTAAGCTCCTCGTTCTTCTCTGTCTATCTGCCTATCTTAGTTATCTCCAATGCTGATCTACACATCTCTCCCAAAAATCAGCCACACTACTCTAGACTTGAAGCTCTCCTTCCGCAGACCTCCCACCTCTTCTCTTCCTGTCTGCCTGCCTGAAAAACTTGTTGTTGCTTCTCCATTAAGCTTCTCTACTAAGCTTCTATCACAAGCTGCCTCCTTTCCATTTCATTCTTCCCCCACTTCCATGCAGCAATAATGGGGCGCCGTAATAAGATGACGGCTAATAAAACAACAGAAACCTCAAGATCGGCCAGCGTTCATACTTGGGTGGGGACCTAATTTTGTGTTACAATACATCTTAGTTTTGCAAAAATTATGCTCTGCTTGAGCATAGGAGGTGGTTTCACACAATGTGTACAAAAAATGTGCCTAGGTTAGGAGTTGGCTAAATGTTTAGTTATACCTTCTCCTAAACTTGCCAAAAATATGGCTCAAAATAGTTACTTAAATCATTTATACATCATCTGCCCACCTTTGTAAACATGTTCCATGATGTATAGGTTCTAAGCACCTACTCTAATCAGCCCACAATTTTTCAAACCCTTCAGTTTTTCCCACTAGATGCACAAGTTTACACTCCTTTAATTAACAAACAATTGTCTACTCCTTCTTTTCTGCCTGGTCCTTCCCTCCATCTTGTGCCTTCCCTAATGTTTTTGCCATGTACTTAAACAATGGTTTGCTATTAGATCCATCATCAAAGTTTTACCCTGCAAATGTAATTTGATCGGCACAACAATCTCCCACTTTTTAAGCATCTATAGGGTAGCCTACATCCACACATCTACATGCACAATTGGCATGAATACCATTAATCTTGGAGCGCATGTTGTTTAGGCCAATTTTTAGTTCCACTAGTTCAGTGTGGTGGTAGCAATAGCACATGTTCCACTCTTTCATGCACTTCACAAACCATGGTTTCAAGCGGGTGAACTTCTTATAAGTTCAATAGAGACATTAAGGTGTTTCTCCTTGAAGGTGATGAAGAAGTCTAACTACATTACACATACTCTATTCAATCAAAGTCATATGTGAATATCAGTAATCATTTAACAAGCTTGAGAACCCAATGAAATACATTAAAAAAAACTAAAGCAAAGCCATGAAAAATAAAGCAAAGCAAAGCAAAAGTCATGAAACAAGGCAAATTGAACAATTTTTTTTTTTGCTATGTACAATCCTAAAGTCTTGGCAACATTTGCAAAAGGCTACCAAAGCATACTAAAGCTCTAAAAGTTTTTTTACCTGGGACACTTGCAAGAAATAGGTGGGATGCTCTATAACTTGCTTCTTGCCAAGTCTTTTTTTGCATACTTTCTTTCACTTAAGAGACATAACTGTTTCCATAGTCCACCACTCTATAATAAAAGCTCTTGTCTTTACTAAAAGTGCAGTTGACCTTTGTTATTTTTTTATATTAGTCCAAAAGTCCAATGCACCATCCTCAATTTGAAGATGTCATTGTAGACTTTGATTGACACATTTCCTTGAAAGCCCAAGATTCACTATTAGAAAACATGTGGTTAAATCACTGTGTAAACCATTTATTTTGTAGTGGTCCCACTATAGTGGGTTTCTAGTAGGCTTAATGGTTTAAGGTAGTGGTTGGTCCCCAGTGGGATAAGGAAACCACTGAATTGACGATTAGGTGGTTTGGTTCAATTTTTTTTAATGGTTTTTTTAAGGTGCTTGGGCAACAAATGTATAATTAGTGGTTTTGTGTGGTGGTCATTAAGGTCAAACCCTGTTTGATTGGTCAAACATAATTTTGATTGGTCCAATGCCATGTGGCATTTAGACATTCACCACCCAAGCTAGGCCACGTGGCATTTAAACATCGACCATCCAAGTTTTGCCATGTGGCATTTAAACATCAACCATCCAAGTTATGCCACATGGCATTTAGACATTGGCCACCCAAGTTAAACCGTGTGGCATTTAAACATTAGCCATTTAGGTCATGCCATGTGGCTAGAACCTAAATGATCTAGGTTAAACCTAAGTTAGGCCTAAAGGTAAGTACCTAACTAGGTTTAGGAACCTTAAACTTTAAACCTAAGTAATTAGGCTGAAACCTAAAACTACGCTACTAGAACAGGCCTAGATATAAGCCACCTAGGTAGGTAAGAATGGGTAGGTAGGTAGGCCTAAATAGGTAGGTAAGTAACATCCTATTTAGTTTTTGGTCACAAACCTTTTTCATTGGCCCATCACAAATAACATTTGCATTTTGAGTATATTTAGTGCATGTTTTGTGTGTAGACTACTAATTTTTTCATCTACTTATATAGTTTACAAAATTCAACTTGTTGACAAAGGATATGGGATAAATTTACAACATTATCTCACATCATCCTTTGTCCTATACAAAATTACCCAACTTTGATCATTATTATATTTTTCATACTTTGTCCAAATGAAAATAAATAAATTTCATTTTTAAACATTTTTCCACGATCTACACATCTATGAAAATTTTTAAACCAAAATGTCAAGTAATTTGACTGAAAATGCATTTGAATTTTCACTATTTCATACATTTGAACAACAATAATATCTTGAAGATTGATTTTTTTTCCATAAAAAAACAGTAAATAAAAATATTTAAAATCAACATGGTTTTTTGGGTGTGTGTGTGTGTGTGTGTGTGTGTGTTTATTTCCCATCGTTCAAAAATATAACAAATCAATAATTTTTTTATAAATGTTATGTTATGTTATGTTTTTTTGTAGTTAGAAATAATATTTAAAAATAAAATATGTTATCTATGAAACATATCATATTATTTTTTAAAAATTAAAATTTTATAAAAGTTATTTAAATTATTTAAATTTCATAGTTATTATTTTACACACATGTATTTTAGTTTCATAATTTTTATCAAATGTTATTTTGAGTAATAAGGTTTAATATTATTTTAATGTTATTTTCAGTTCATTAAGTGTGATTTAATAAAAAATATTTAAAAATTCCAAGTTGTATGACCAAACACTTTGATAATTGAATAAAGATCAAATTTCATATTATTTGTTACCCATCACATGGAAACATGAAAAACAATGCCATTTTGGGACATGTAGATTTTTTTTAAAAAAATCTTTGGATATCATTAATAAGAATATATTTCATTATTTAATGTCAAAAAATGCAAAGAAGATATTCATTTAAATAAACCTTTGTACAAGAGTCCAAACTTGAATGTTTTAATTGTATTCTAGGCATCAATTTTTTATTTAATTTTATGGTTTCAAAAATTTTAACATCGTTTTCCATTTTTGGGGAATCTTTTCCAAAAACAATTTCCCAAAATTTTTTTTAGCCACAATCCATAAATTCACACTAAATAATTAATGACTTTAAGGAATTTTTTTTTTAATTATAAAATATTAGTCACTTATTTGTGCATAATTATGTGTTTGATCATCTACAAACTTATAATATGCTTATTAAGTATATACATATGTCTACCTTCTAGTTCTTTTCCCTTTTAATTCACAAGTTTTTAATGTTTCAAATTTTATATTATTAAATAATTATGTGGCCCTCATGAAAAAGATTTTTAGTCACATAGTCCTATCCATGAAAGCTTTTAGTCATGTAGTCATATCCAAGGTTACAAGAATACAACTAGGCACAAAAACATGGCATATATGAATGTATAATTAGAAAATGGTCAATAGCCATATTTGTCCTAGTATAAATGTTAAGTTTTTGCATAGTGGTATATGTAGGGTATAAGCAAGGTAGGGTAAGGTATTTAAGTAATGTAGATTATATGTAGGGCTAGGTATATATAAAATAGGTATGTAGATGTTATGTACATATACATTAAATATATGTAGCCTAAGTATGTATAAACTAGGTGTGTATAAGTTAGGCTATATTTAGGTTAGCTCCATGTAATTAAGTAGGTTTAACCTACCTTAATGTAAATATAAATCATTATATACCTAGGTAGGTACATAAGAAATTGTATACTAGTATTTAGCCTTGGTACATAGGCTATAATATACTTACTCTATCTGTATAAATTATGATATACGTCCTAACCTCATTATAGGTTATAATAAACATATTTTAAGTACATATCCTATTCTATATAACCTAAATATAAATTGATTACCTTAACCTAGGTATAACTTAATTGTATTACCTACCTACCTACTTACCTACCTTGTAAGGTGGTTAACCTTGTGCACAATGTGTAGAATGAGCATTAGAAAAACCACCCAAGTGGTTTGAAAAGGTGGAATGGAAAATTTTCAACCATGCCCGAAAGCATTTAAGGCTGAAAATTCCTAAACCACCATTGCTTCCCATTGCATGACCACTTTGGTGAATTTTTAGTGGGATTTGTCCATTCAACAAAATTATGAGTGGTTTGTGTCATGTGAAAACCACCCAATGTTGAATTGAGTGGTTGGTTGTAATGGTTTGTCCACATGTTTTCTAGTAGTGATTTTTTGCCACCATTTTGGCACTTGTGTCTTTACTAGAGACCAAGGTAGTGGTGACCAAGGTGCCCAAAAATTCCCTTGCCACATTATGTTTAGTAGTGCAAACACTTGTTATGTGTGTGGAAACCCTAGATTTGATGGCCTCAACAATAACATGATTATGTTTTGTCTCGACAAGGTTGGACAAAAAAGTGGAGAACATTCACTTCATTAACTCATGTCCAAACATCTTTTCTATTACCATTTGTTGAACCCCCGACTCATAATTATATAAGTCACGAACTAGGTGTAGAACTATATTTCTAACTAACATTGTCATTGAATGTGTCTCCCCCTTAAGAGTGTATGTAGTGCTACACCCAACACCACTACTTGTTAATGGTCTAGTTAACCTAGAATTTGAAAGTTGTAACAATTCCTTAACTTCTTGATTTGTTGTAGCTATTTGTGCTTGTGATGCCTATTTGTATTTTTGGTTTTTTTCTTTTTTGAGTTCTTCTTTTAGTTCATCCTCACCAACTTCATCACTTGCTCCATCACCAGGGTCAATGCTAGGTTTTGCCTTCTTTAATACATTTTTTGCCAACCTCTTTAGGACTTGCCCTTTTGTTGGTCATGGGAACTAGACCTACAATTTCAACACAAAGACACCATATCCAAATTGAAAACATGTCTTAAACTTTACAAAAGTTAATGCAAATTTAATTTTAGGGGATAGGTATGCCATAATAAAAGGTGTTCAAAGATAAAACTTTTAGCATATCATATCATGAGCCAACATAATTGAACCACACATTCAATTCACCAATTAATATTTCAAGCAAGAGTTTTACCCACAACAAAATTACATCATGTGTCATATGATCTAAAATCCCATTTCCTTTCAATAAAATTGAAAATGGGATAGCTAGGTGCATCAAACTTAGCCTCCTAAGCCAACGAGATTGGGTGATAGCAGTGCTTTAAGAAAGCACTATAAGTACTACCAAAGAAAGGGGCAACCACTAGAAGTGAGTGAAACAAAAGAAAACTATTGAAATAAGTGGATCACCATTTATAAAAAGCCCTTGAAAAGAATCCACAATGTTAATTTAAGATGCTTGAAAAGAATTCACAATGTTGAGACAAGCATTGTGGCTAGTGGTTATGGTTTTAAGAAGCACAAGCCTCTTAAAAAAAGTGGAACACCACTAGTAAAAGGACCCAATGTGCTTCAAAAGAAGCAATAGGGTTGATCAAACAATATGGGTGGTGGACTTGGTTCTAGGAAGCACAATGATTATTGGCAAAGGAGTGGACCACAACTAATTAAAGGAGACCGGGCACTTGAAAAGAAGTCACAATGGTGAAACAAACATTATGGGTGTTGGAGTGGTTCTAATGAGCACATTGACTACTAAAAAACAAGTGGACCCTCACTAATGGAAGGAGACCAAGTGCTTGAAAACAAAATACAATGGTGAAACAAGCACCATGGGTGGTGGAGGTAGTTTTAAAAAGCAAACTAACTATCGACAAAGGAATGGATCCTTACATTAATGTGCTAGAAAGAAGCCACATTGCTTAGATAAGCACTAAAGGTGGTTGTAACTATTTCATGAAGCACAATCATTTCTAGAAAAGTAGTTGACCACCACTATTAGAATAACCCTATGTGCTAGACAAGAAGCCATAATGCTTGGACTAGCACTAATGGAAGCTTGTCCACACTATATGCTTGAAATTAATAAGCCACAGTGGTGAGTTAAACAAATATTGGGTGGTAAGACAAGGTGTATTTAGGTGTTGAGCCAAGGAATTTGGCTAAATAATAAAAAGGACTATGATAATTGTTAAGCCAAGGACATATTGTTGTTAAGACTCCTCCCTTACATACTATATAGTAGAACCAAAAGTGAATAATCAAGGACTCAAAGCTAAAGAATGAATAAAACAATGAACAATCCACATGTTGGATGAGGATTAAATCAAACCTGGTTTATGGAGATTTGTGGCAAGTTACAATGTGGAAAATATCACCATCACTCCTACAAAATTAGCCTCTTAATTGCTTGTGGGTTAGAGTTGATATAGTGCAAATCATAGTGCTTGAATGTGGGTTTGTTTCCATCTCCAAATGCACATTAAAACCACTTGTAACCAATAGCAACCCATTCCAAATTACATAAATGAAAATTACATATAGGCCATGCAAATGTTCAAACATGCATATGTTAATTATTAAATAAAAAATGAAACATGGGTTAGGAATGAACCAATTCCCTAAAAATCTATCATCAATGTAGATTTTTACTAAGTATTAGCCAAATTCCATACATGAAAACATGAACAAAAAATGAACTTCAATAATCTGCTACCATAATATCTACATTGACTTCATTGCTTCTCACCAATGGGTAGAGTTAGTGTACATTATCCAACATTTTGAGTTTCTTTCACAAGACCAATAGACTCAGCCACAATGATAGTGGCTAACTCAACAAAACTTAAAAGAGAAAGAAAGGACCAAGAAGAAACACAATAATAAGCTAAAAAAATAGTCCTTGGTCTCCTTACATACTTTGTGTTTTATATTGTAAGCACAATAGCTTGATTTAATGCAATTGGGTACATATTGACAAAATGTTCTTGTCAAAGAAAGTGGATTTACTAGTCATAGCCTTCAACAAGTTGGATTGTGATATCAAAAGTGAAAAGATTGTCCTTGCCATTAGGGAAGAAAATCGATGTTGTCTTTGCCAAGTTCAATTCATTAATATCTACAATTTCCATGCCAACAGACCAATATGTCAAATTTCAATGTTATGTTGAAAAAATCATCACAGAATTGTTTCATGATAGTTTTAGCTACATGCAACAAACCAGACACCATGAACAACACATCATGAATCCAAAAGCTATGAAACTACAAATGAAACTTCGCAAAGAAAGAACCTTTGAAGGTAACCATAATGTTAGTTCCAAGATCATGAATATTAACTCACAATGAATTTAGCACAAAGCATTAATATATTTTTACATATGATGATAACATTGCATTCTTAGTACATGTTACAAACACTTGTTTACTCAATAAACCAGCAAAGAATGCATAGTTATTATGTTATCCCCCTCAATATGAGTGACACTTGGTGCAATGAAAAGAAACCCTTATTGGCACAATGTTATACCACATTACAAAGATGATAAATTGAAATCCATCTAGAAACTTCATGAAAAGTCAAGGTGTTCACAAACCAACATTTTGATGTTTGTTGGTAATGAACGGAGTATTCCTTGTTTGAAAATATGATATGTCATTCTTCAATCCATGATAATAAAAAATTAACACCACTTGCAAGTAATAACAATTCCACCCAAATTAAACCATGAAGTATTAATCAAATCTAAATCTACTTCAATATGCAATTTATAAGCACTAAGCCATGGAGAATAGTGGCATTCACATTAAGTACACTTAAGATTGAAAAAATAAATTCAAGTGTGTAGGTTAGAAATGAACTAGTTTGTTCATTGTTGAAATTTTCTAACAAGTTGTTAGGACGCAATTTTGTCAATGTTCTTGGGCTATTGGGTTAGGTCATGAATTGAGTGTTTGTTGGCTGAAAATTAAATGATATTATTTTGGTCCACTAAAAAAACTTACAATTCCAACTGTAAGCAATACAACCCATGTACATCAACTTTGAGTACAATCTACACGTTAAATTTGAACCATGCATCCAACTTGCATCCTTTGGACAAATCAATATTGATTAAACTATTACTACATTAACAACATTCACACAAGCAAGTTATTGTCCAACTATGATGTAAAAAAAATGTTTTCTATTGAACCTAAGGTAAGATGCTTTCAAATTCCTACTTTGAAACAAATGAAGAATGTGTGCATACTTGTGAACTTTTTGATTCCGAAATTAATGTCATCTCACATGCATTTGATGCACCAAACTCTCACAATTTTGCACAAGCTTGCCACATGCTCCTCCCATCTTGTGACTACTAGAAAAACTTTGATTTCCTCATTGTTGGGTCTTCATGACACTTGCAAACATGCTACAAATGTTCAAATTTGTACCACTTGAATTGTGTGTTGTTTTAGGTATTGCAATTTGATGTTTGAATTGTGTTCCAAAATAGCAAGTTGTGGTTGTTCATGGTAAGGAAAAGGTGGCCAAGCTAGCAATATCTTTGTTATTTTCTCCAATGACATTATTTTCCGATAGCATCCATCTACTACACTTTTGCTGTTAAAAGAACCAACATTACGCTCATTTAGATCAAAATTTCAAATACTAAAGTTTTGTGCATTATTGTTAGAAGTCAAAACATTATGTTTTTCAAGGTCAAACACGACACCAATGCACTTAAGTTCTATACATTAGGCCTTCGGTGCAAAATATGGGAAAAAAGGTGATGCATTCAAATTTCACATGTTTGTAGGTCTTACCTGCAAGCTCTTCCTTGCAAGCTTATCACTAGTTAGATGTTAGATCCCTTTTTGCACAACATGCAATTTCATCAAAGGTCAGCTCTAATGCACATGCTCTTTTCATAGGTGAGTATTGAAAGCTACCTATAGCGTGCAATCTAATCATAGTTTAGTTTTGATGCACACACTTTTTTTTGGCAAGCGAGTGAAAGTTACTATTATGAGCACATTGGGGAAGCTCTAATGCACACATTTCTTCATATCCACAAGTGCATTTTTTCTTAAACACATGCATCCATTATTCACCCTTGCCAAACATTAGTCTCCATGAAAGTTTAAATAATGGCCGTATCAGGTAAGCTCTAGTGCACATGTACACTCCTGCCAAGAGCATTTCAATGATTGCAACATCAAAGGAGAAAGCTTCAATACACATGAATAGTCCTGACAAGTAGACACACCACAATGATTACACGAAGCAAAAAAACATGTTTTGAATATGAGTTATTTGAACCATTGGATCAAAATGAATGGTGTAGATGACCATTTAAGGTTTCTGATGACAAATGAAAAGAGAATGGACATTAGTCACAAAGCATCCACATTCTTAAGGTGAAAATAGTTTGATTATTTGTTGGATGCTTCAAACAACACCTCTTTGCATTTGATTCAATGTTGCGTCTAACATAGATGCAATTTTCACATGGGAATTTTTGCAAATTGTCCTCAACTATATTAGGCATTGCCATGAATGCCTTAAAGGACTTGTGTATTGCAAATACTTGATTTCATTTATTCTCAAATGGCACGTAATTTTTGGAAACATTTGAAAATATGTCAAATCATGCTCAAATAAATTGGTGATTTCATGGCTGAGTTTTTAATATTTTAAACTACAACTTTGCTTCATATACCATGTACATTGGATCATATTTGCATGCCACAAAGGACTCTTGAAATTCAATTAGGCTCTAAATTTTGAAAAAAATCAAGTTATATATTTTTAATATTTTTAATTGTTTAAAAGTGTTTTTCATAGTTCCTTATCACTAGAAAAAAAAAGAATATAAAAAAGTTTATATTTTGCAAATTAAGGCCCCTTTTATGAAATGAAAATTATCTGATGTTGCACCTACCCAACTTTAACAGTCCTTAACCCTCAAAAAACCTTAAATTGAGCCCATTAGTAATTCAATTTACATTCCTCAACATCCAAACTAGTCATAAAGTACAATTTTCCATGATTAACATGACATGAAATGCTACCACATAGATATATGTAAAAAAGATTACAATTTTGACATACACCCAACACCCTTTTTGGCTCCTAGTTATGTGTTTTGACCCATTTGGCATAGCAACTCATTCATCCAACACAGTTCTATATTTGTTTGTGTTAATGTGCTCCTCAACTGTTAAGAAACACATGCCTACTATTTTACCCTCTATGTAATATAATTTGTCACCATGTGATGAATGAATCGTTAGAAAAGAAAACTTGTTGGACTTGTGAAGGAAAGACAAACCATTCATTTCCCTTTGGCAAAATGTGTCTAAAGTTAGCCATTAAAAATCCTAGATCATCTTGTGGCTTACAAGTTGGATTACTTGAAAGTTTATCAAAGCCATTTTGAACCTAATAATAAAGAAATAAATGATTAAGGGTGGATATGATGCCGTAACCTAGTTCCACAAAATCTAAGTTTAAGTCTACTCTAACATATTATAATTGTTCCAAAGGTTGTTAATTAGTGTTGTCATCACTATGGTTGAAAATAGATGTTATGGGCCATGCCATATGTGATAACAATAGTGTTTGATGCATCATCAAACAAAAATGGTTCTTGTGATTAAAAGCATCCATCAAAGTAAACAACAAATGTTCTTTATCACAAAAAAATTACATGTAGCTATTCAAAAATGGAGCTGATGGTTTCATACTGCTAGGGAATTAACATGTTAAAGTAAACCAAAAATATATACTTCAAATGCAAAAGAAAAAAAAATTATGTTAAAATCAACCCAAAAAATGTCCTTCAAATGCAACAATAGAATGATCAACTTTGAAGGTTAAAAAGTAAGATAATTCTTTGAAAATTAATATTTTAATTACATGAACAAATGTAGTACGAATTGAAAAAAAATTTAAAAGATTAAAATATTGTGTTTACTTTTTTTCCAACGTATTTTAATTCACTTTTCTTGATTTGGTGTTTTTGTCCCATTTCACACAAAGTAAACATTAAGTATATTAATAACCTTTAATTTTTTTAATTCATTTTTATGGCTCACTCAAAGAATGTTCAAACCACATTTTATCGTATTACAAACACAAAATGCATTTGTAATTCATATTGAAAAGTAGGTTTTTAGCACTTTAAACCTACATAAAAAAACTTTTGATTGGTTTGACATTGTCATAATTGGAATATTAAAATTCCAAAAAATGTATATTAATATGCATGATGGCTCAAACATTTATAACACATCATTTGAATATTTTGATTTGGAAAAATTATCAAATATAAACTTGCAATAAATAAATAAAATAAATAACTCAAATAATAATATAGATTGGGGATGACCATAAATGGTTTATTTAATATGGCAAATACATCTTAAAATTTATAACATTAATAAAAGGCTTAAAATTAAAATATGCAAAATCTATTTCCACCAATTGCCTACCTTAGCATACTTGTGCCCTCTACTTACAAACATTTTTAATCTACTCTTTTTTTTTGGTCAAAATTTATCTCATTTAAAAATTAGACTTCGGGTGCTTTACTTTTTTGTGTACTTCATCATGTTTGCACCCTTATACTATGTTTTAATTTTGTTACACCTTTGTGTGTCAATTTGCTTGAATGGCTCAAAAATATTATCCAAAATTTTGGGTTGGAATGTAATGAATATGTGCAATTAGCAACCACATGAAAACTAGGAAAGAAAAATTAATTTTTTTAAATCCAAAGCAAACAAGTCAAAGGTTTTCCATGGCTTTTCATGGAATCTAATTGAAGTGATGTTGTAGATCTATTGTTTGAGAAACAAATCTTTGTACAAAAATTGGACATTTGTGATTGGAAATGAAAATTGGGAAAAATTACATCTGTATTAATGATCTATTTTTATTGTTATTCAATTTAAACACACAAGAGTTGTAATAATATAGTCTATTGATTGGTCAAAAGGGGAAGAATCATGGTTTAGTATTGTTTTGGTATTTTCAAATCCATGAATACATTTCCAAATTTTAGCCACATATGAAGCAAACTAACATGCCCCTTTGTTCTTTTATATGACAATGGAACAAATAAAGTTACATGAACATTTTGGGTCATCAAATGTGCCCCCCTACACATTAGTGCTCTTATATTGCTTTTATATTCCAAGCATCAAATGAAGACATGACGTGCAATGGGTTAGAAGCCCTTTTTAGTTCACATTTTTTCAATGCACATAATTCAATTACCCTACATTTAATTATATAATTTTAAATCCAATTTCAATACCCTTACAAATATTTGTTTAATTTTAGTAAGCTTGCAACTAGAAAGTAAATCAAAGATTGTTCTAAGTTCAAAGGTGGATCATTTAATAAGGTGCTTGAATGTGCAAAAGTAGTTTTGGTAATGCTTTTTAGCAAATCCACTTCACTCCATGTTAGCAATTTTTATGGCCAATGTAATTTCCATTACAATTTAAAGATACAAGGTTTTGGTATTAGATAACAACAATTGCCAACACAACTTGTATTTTTCAAAAGTATTTTTGATTTTCTTAGGTAATTAATTGAGTAGTTACACTTTAATTATGAATTTACAAATTTAAAGAGCATGATTTTGAAAAAGGCCATGCTAATGAGGAATAAAAATTTATAACAATTCCCACCTTTTCATTTCAATGAAAATTTAAGGGCATATATTTTTGCATGCAATGGATAAACATGAAATATATATAGTTGTAAATTTTTTTATAAAGAAAGGCCTAGGAATATAATTTGAACAATTTTAGTAGTTTTATCATTCCTTTGGGTGTCCCTTGTGGATTCACCCAATCATATTTGTACCCCCTATGACTTGTAATTGACCACACAAATTGGAATGTTGTTGGCATTTCAACTTTGATATGAGCATTACAATTGAAAAAGATTCAAAATTATAAATGAAACAACATTACAACATGTTGTGATGTAAATCTTAAATGTTTTTTTTCACCTCATCCAAGGGACCATCACATTTGTATTGTTGAGAACGTAATGGTGTGACCTATCCAACACTACAATTTTAAGTTCTATTCAAGTTGGTGTTCTTTCCAAAACCTTCTCAATTATGCCATCCTCCTCTTTTGGAACCCATATCCACCTCCTTGTTGGTTAAAATTGTTGCATATACTATGTAACTAGCCCTAAATTTTTGTCCATGAAATATCTTGCCACCATCAAAAAGCCTCAATGCATGTGGTATTCCTAATATACCCTTTCAAAACTTTGTTCATTTGTTCAATGCAATGCATCGATTTTTATGTGCTAGGCCACACATATGTAGTTCCTCCACCAAATGAAGGACCAAGTGCATCATTATATGGAAAAACATAGGTGGCATGGTCATTTCCAACATGCACATGGTGACTACCACATCCTTTTTCAAGGTATCCATATTGGCCCCCCTTGTTGATGCATTGATTGACATGGCTTAAGTTGAATGTTAAATTATTTTGGTGTTGGGTGAAATCACAATTAAGTACAACAATAAGAACCATGCCATAGTTGGGACCCAATCTTGTCCTTTGTCACGTGTCCTTAAACATAATGAATCTTTGAAGATGTTAAACAATGAATGATGGATATGGTTAGTCATTCAATCAATATGTGCCCCAATGGGTGTTAAATTTAACAAATTTGGATGTTCTATTTAAGCATAAACTTATAAGGAATGCAAGACTCTAGATGACATTTCCAATATGACAATATGTCATTTTGAGTGTAAAAATCTTATTTAAAACATCGAATAATGTTTTAGTTGTGTATCCAGAACTTTTATACTTCCTTCCAACCCAAATGTAACCTAATTATCAAAAATAATAATAAATAGCTAATATATTTTCCCCCAAAATTCAAAATTTGGAAATTCTAATGTCATTTACTTTTCACAAAATTTGGTGTTTTGTTACATTAAAAATTTATACCATTTTGTAGAACATACTATATTTTATTTACATGTTTAAAATATGAAGTGATTTGAATAAATATTGTTATTCCTTTTGATTCTTTTTGATAAAAATTGCATAATGAGACACTATTTCTATTCCTTATCAAGGTGGTGGTGAAATGATTAAGAGTTTCACTTTTCAACATAGAGGTGAAGAGTTCAAATCCTCAACTTGCAACCTAGGATTACCTTGTTACTTTGATTACATTTGGTGGCCTAACTAACCTAGGAAACTTAAGTAGGGTTAGATGAATAGGTAAATAAATCAAGAATTATTATAATTTAGGCATTAGTCATTATGTTAGTTAGGTAGGTAGTGTCACATGCATGAAAACAATTTATGACACAAAAAATAACCAAGATTACAGGATTTCTTAAACTAAGGTGAAAACAAAGGTAAGCCTAACCCTAAATCCAAATTGTGAAATAAGAAAATAAGAACAAGAACAAAACATGTGCGAAACAAAAATCCAACAAGATTTTATTGCAAGAAAGAAATAAAACAAAACAAAATTGTGACAAGAAAACATACCCAAAACCAGTGTTGAACAGATTAAAGGTAATGAAAAATTTTACTTCTGTTTATACCCATTGGGCACCTAGTTCAAAAAAGTTTCTCAACTTCCAATCTACATGTGGCCCATGTTCACCCATGTGCACCCATGTGTGAATTATGAATGAATTTAAACTTAATTGAGAGTGAACTAAAATTCAACTAAAAGTGAACTTAAATTTAATTAAAAGTGAACTGATAATTAATTAAAATTTTACTAGAAGTGAACTAAGAGTTAATTGGAATGAACTGAAAGTGAAGTAAGAATTAATTAGAAGTGAACTAAATTTAACTAGAAGTTAAATAAGAGTCAACTGAAACTAAACTAAGAGTTAGGCACAAGTTCATTATAAGTCATGGATGAACATTTAAATGAATGAACCTCATGGCATTAGCATCTGTGACAAGTAAGGCATGTAGTTTTAGGTATTATTATTTTTACTACCCAAATAGTGTTGTTTCATTGAATTAATAAAAAAACTAGTCAAAAGATTAGGCAAAGTGGGTGGGTCCAAAATGACACGTCCAAAATCGCACTTTGGGCAAGTTGGACAAGAGGCAAAAAGACCCAAGGGGGGTTTTTTATTGAATTGCTAGTTATAGCACATAATGAAACAAATTAAAAGCACTATATAAACATTGTTGTTTGAAATTATTTTTGGAAATTTTTACCAATCTTGTGTTGTCATATTAGTTTATTAAGACTATTCAAGAATTACCTTTGGAGATGCTAATGGTTCCTTTGATTGTGTTTCCACCCATACATAATAAATATGTGAATGAAAAAATTATACAATATTCTATGAATGCACTAATTTTTAGCCTATATAATATGAACAATGGTTTGTAAACTCTTAAAAGAGACAATGGACCCCAATGTACAAGGAAAACATAATAAATATCCTACAATAATTTTCATTTCATATTCTATAAGATGTTAAGCATAAAGGTTAGATAGAAAGGGAAGAAAATGACATTACTAGGTCCTAATTACAATACAGAAATGGTGGTGATAGGAGGTAATTATGGACATTATGGATTTTTTAAAAAATTATGGTGTTTTCATATAGAAAGGATCTTCTAGTATTCACTAGATATTGTAAAAGCATTAGGTGAAGAAATTTTTCTTTCTATGTCAAACCCTATTGGTTATGATCCACTTTGCATGAATATTAACAAGATGTAATGGGCATATACTATTCAATTGGAGTATAACTTCATTGTTTTTGGAAGTGTAATTGGGTAATGAAGGTGTGTGTGATTTTAATGTATAACTTAGTTTCCACACATGCAAAAATAATTATGTTCAAGTTGTTTTGATGACATTGACTTGAATTTTAGTTATGTGTCAATTGTAATTTCATCAAGCTTCAAGACTTGTTGATGTTTTTTGGATTTGGCAATGAGGTTTGTTATAATTATGCATGTGGATAATATTTCCATTTGGATACTGTTTGTACTTGTGATGTTCATCAAATGTGTGCCTTGACATTGATATCTATGATTATGTTTGAAGTTGACATTGTATTTACATTGCATGGGTGAAAGCATGACTAGGTGGACCCATTAGGAACCACATCAAGGAATGGTCAAGGAACAAAATTGGCCAAATAATATTCATTCTAGGCCCTTTTCTTTAAATGTTTTCATAATTATAAATTATGTTTTTCTCATGTTTATTTATGCATGCCAAAGTATATGGCTTGAAGTTTCCATTGGAATCAAAAAGGTGGAAATTGTTACAAATTTGTATTCTTTATTAATGTGGTCCCTTCAAGAATCAATTCCTAAACTTTGGAAATTCATAACTAAATTAAACATATTCAAAGAATCACCCAATAAAAATATCAAATTTATATGATACCATCTAAAGTATTTTAGAAAATTATATCCACAAGAGAAAAACCCCAAACCTTATTTGAGAAAAAATTCTAACCAAAAAGTTCAAGGAAAATGACCACTATGACATTCCTCCAACTTTGTGAGAATGTAATGAATAGGAACATCAAAATTCAAAGTATTTTTTACATTATTAAACTTTCGAAATCTATACAACTTACTATTTAAGCATTCATTTATGGGTTTTCTATATTTTTCCAAATTTTGATGGGTCTTGAAAAATGAAGGTGTGACATTCCTTGTGGTACAACCCAATCATACTTTCACCCACATTCATCTTTTGACTTTGTTTAAACTAGGTTTTGTTTATTTTGGAAGTCTCATGTGTCATTTGATTTGTTTTGGATTTAGTAATGGGGTTTGCTACAATTACATGTGGGTTATGTTTCCATTCAAATGATTTGGTTTATACTTTTAATGCCCGTCAAGTGTGTGACTTGACATTGATATTTGCAATTTCATATATGTGCATGTGTATTAACTTCACATCATTTCTACATTGCAATATTCTTTTGACTATGTTTGAGCTAGGTTTCAATTATTTAGATTGTGCAACTATGGGCTAGGCTAAGAACCATGTCTAATAAGTAGTAGTGTAACCACCAAGAAGGCACACATGAACTCACAATTGCCAATATAAAAAAAGTTGTGTACTATACATGTTAATCATTTTACATTTTCTTGTTATGTCATTTTGCACTATTTCAAACGATGAAAATTTTGTTTTGTTTTTGCAAGCAATAATGTTCATTGTTTGGTATTTGTCAATAGCTAGTATGACAACTTAGGTGACGAAATGGTGTTGTTGGACTTGATGAAAATGTCACATGAATCATGTTACCAACATGGTGCATAATAGTACAATTAGTTGTTGATTGTTTCCATGGTGCCAATCAACAAATACTCTTATTTGGTAGGGGTTTATGAGGCCTTAGAGGATAACATTGTCTTGTGTATGATAAATGATGTAGATGACAATCTACCCTAGGAGCACCCTTGGGATGTATTAGAAACAATTGCCTTGTGGGAACATATTACCTTCATTAGAACTCCTAGACATGTTCAATTGAAACACATTTGGGTGTAGTAGGGACCACCTTGTGACAACATAGCTTCATTCCTCTCAAATTGATTTAATAGTTGAAATAACCTAAGATGGATTTGATTTACATTACCAAGGTTTTTAATCAGTGTGTGTGGATTTGTACTTGCACTATCTATTAACTTGATCTTATTAACTTTACATTCCTAATTTTGACAATGTAATGGTACACTTTTAAACCTAAAATTGTGTTTTAACCTTAAATCCAATTCAATATAGTTTGGTCAATTAATCCTACAAATTATAATTTAATATAATCTTTCCTAGGTTTTTTCAATTTTGACTAGAGATGTACCTTTCAATATATCTAGTCATATGTAAATTGTTTGTTGCCATGTGGTGTTTCAAGATTTCTTGCATGAGATAATTAAAAAGGTACTAAATGAAGTTTTGTTGAAACACAATTGTAAGAAAATAGAAATAATCATTTAACAAAATGTTTATGACAAGACAATCAAAACAAGTTATATGATTCATTCTCCAAACTTGCTAGAATGATTATGATAGACATTCAAACTCCATCCACAATGACTTCCTTTTAGGTCATTATAATTATGTTTACATTACACTGGTGACAATGAAATGGTTAAAAATGTAATTAAAGGGGTTTTGGGGAGCCTACTTGATGTGAAAAGGTGTAGATTCATCCATGTGGTAAGAGGCACATACCATTATTTGCATACTTATTGTATACACTAAAAACTTTTCTTCTAGTTCCCAAACATGAAACTAAACCATGTAGACCCTCTTCTTGAAATTATAATCCAAACCAAATGGGTGAAAGTAGGAAAAAAGGAGCCAAGCAATGTGTGGATAGTCCTTAAAAAATGCTTTTTGAAAATTTGAAAAATCACCATGGGAACATTATATATATAAAAAACTGTTTTATTTTTGAAATAAGTTCTTATACTTTCAAAGTTGTGATTAAAAAAATTTCATGAAAATTCACCATGTTTCAAGAGTCCTTTTATATGTTTAAAGCACTCAAGAAAAGCATGTGGACAAGTGGTTTTTTTGTATCAAAATGTCCTTTTCCCTTATCAAATGTTCACTAAATTGTTTCAATTTTTTTGTGAATTTTAATATATTCCACAAGAAGGGATCCATGTGTTCAAAACTTTCTATATATATATATATATATATCTTTTTAAATTTTAATACTCAAATGTCCTTTTACACTATTATAGTTTTGAATTTGTAATCATGGTTCAAAGTTAGTTATAGATTTGACTATAATGTAAGGCTTGATGCAAAAAAAATTGAGTTTTTATCGTGTTATATGTGATATTTGGCTTCAAATTTGATATTCAATTTAAAACATTGTGTGAAAAATGTAGTATAAACTAATAAAAGTGCCACATGGAAAATGCAGTCCTTAGAAAGGACTTTAACCTTGGCACGACTAATTATTCTTTTCATGTTTTCATCCAAATATTGTTTAATTACACCATAAGTTTTAGTTTTCATTTTTCAAACAAGCAAATAATACATTTGAAAAATGTGGCATTTGTGTTGTACTTTGTTTTTTTAAAGTTATAATCACACCTAATGCTAATTCAATGATAACTCAATGTTATGACAACAAGAAAAAATGGTTGAATCACACCAAAAATGTTTACAAACATTGAATCCTATGTGTCATCCTATGTGGCACAAAATGTTAAAGTGATGTTAAGAAAATGGCAAGTTGGTGGTAGTTGCCACCAAATCTACAAAAAATGAAGATTCTACCATTAAAACACAATGTTAGTTACCAACCCCAAAAAAGGAGGGGATAATTCAATGATAACTTGGCATGCATGTTCACAATATTTGGTTTTCATTCTTCTCTTGTTCTCCCTCCACATTCCCCACCACTCTCATTTACCCTCCCCTTCTACTTTCAACTTCCTCTCTCTTTTCTTCAAACTACTTGCTACTACATTGCTACAACCAAGATTATTGGAACTATAAAATTGTTGCAGGTCAAGTGTAAGAGTGCCATGGACAACCTATTTGGCAACAATATTTCAAGCTATGACATGATGAACAAAGCTTTAATGAAAAAAATCAATACTTTGAAACTACAACCAAGAACATCTTTCTATTATGTTTATAAAATGTTTGTTATATTTCTATTTTGTCTATTTATAGAATGTGTACAAAGAAGTCTAGTTGTAACCTTGGGCACTTGAAGTTGTTGAATTTTTTCAATAATGCAAATCTTGATCAACAACAATCTTCAACACCATAATAGTTTAGAGACAAATTTTGAATCAAAAACTTTATCAAATGAAACTTTTCTATCATGGATGCATTGCAATTGATGTGCATTTGTGAATTGCTTCTAGGTCTAGAGGTTTGCATGATTGGCTCATACCTTGGTGGGGTCAAACCATGGTAAAGTATACCAAAAAAATGACAAAAAAATATCAAGTTTAAAAAGAGGCAATTTTTCATGAAAACATAAGAAAGTAGATTCAAATTTTACTTAAATTTCATTTTGAAACTATTGAGCCTTCAATTGGGTTTATTGTAAATCAACTACAAAATTTCAAAAACTTTGGAGTAATGAAAATAAGGAATAAAAACATTTGAAATTAACTGGTCAATATGGTGTTCAAACCTACTTTTTCATTAAAAAAATTAATGAAATATACATGTATGAAGTTATTGCATAAAGATCATCATATATTCAAGGACATCACCAAAAAACAAATCTACTTTATCTTTGGTAGAATATACTTGACACATATTTGAATAAAATATTACATAATAAAAAGTAGGTTTTAAAAGCTACTTGCATTTAGAAAAGTCTACTTGAAACCTACTTTTACAATGAAAAAATCATAAACTAATGTGTAATAATGAAGAAATATTTTGTTATTTATCATTCAACTAAAAGCATTGAATGTATAACAATTATGTGATTGGTTTTGGTCCTACTTTTTATTCATTTGATAGGTAGATTGACAAATATTTTTAGTTGTTCACTTTATTGTGCTTTCACCTAGTGATGAAGTTGTTGCACTAATAAGAAAAAAAAGGAAAAGACAGGAAATTTGTTGGCATTAATTAGATTATAGATGGCAATGCCCAAGTCCAAACATGAAAAGGTCGTTAACCAAACTAGAGTATAGAAAGATTTTGGCTCTTGTCAAGGCCAAACAAAATGAACACATTGTTGGTCTTGATACACGTTTGAGACAACAATCATAATCTCAATGCAAGTTATCAATGCTAAGTGTTCCAATCAACTTAGGAATAGGGCAACTTGCAAAAACAAATGGGGTTCTTTTGTAGGAGATTTCAAGAAAATCAATGATTACAAAATAGGCACTAAAAACAACCAAGATTATTGGTCCATGACCAATGTGAAAAAATTTGCAGCCGAATTGCCACAAAAGTTTGGGTGAAGCCTTTATGACATTCATGATGGTAAAATTCTTAGGCATGAGACCCAATTTTCCCCCATCTATAGGATGCCATGGATGAGATTGACCATATCTATAGGCCATCTGGTCTAAAAACAAATGATGCCATCAACATCCCTAAAGATTCAATGGGTGTAGCTAAAGGAAAAATCAATAGGGTAGATGTGCATATTGGTTATGTAGATGAATTTTGGAGCTATGAAACACCATTAGCTTCACCTCTCCAACCTTGCCTTACACCCAAAGTTTGATAGAGCTTATGTGAGAAATCAATGGTAGTTCCATTGTTCTAATTGAAATGGAAGTAACTTCACTAATGCCAACTTGACCAAATGTAGCCACCCCATTGCCCACTCGATCAAATGCAACTATGTTGCCAATTACACCATTGCCCATTCAAGTAGATCCCATGTTAGGTACAACCACCCCAACACCACATTTAGTCAATAGAAAAACAAAATTTCAGAATACACAAAATGGTAGTTTTGTTGGAAGCACGGGGGTGAAGAGGTCTTACTCTTTAGCTCATAAAAGCATGGCAAAAGCAATAAAGAAGGGAGTAAATTGTTGGTGGAGTCCATTGATCATGTCAATGCCACGAGCTTGGTGTTGTAGGAAAAATGAATAGAAATTCAAATTGTTTTTTAGAAAAACAATTCAAATACTTTAAAACCCAAGACAAAGCCACCAATTGCACACAAATGGACATGGTTCAAACTTTGAATAACCTAACACAAATAATGACACTTGCTTTCACATGAGGTGCTACCAATAACAACTAAAAAACAAAACACATATTTGACAATGCCAATGAAGAATGAAAGTAAAAACTCAAATGGTGGGAGTGGGTGGTAGGTGACAACCTACATGTTGAACTTCAAATACTTCTATGAAGTCAAAAAAAATCTACTTCCAACTGTACAACATCGTCATTACTTGCAAATAGACATGTGTACAAGAAATTGCATTTTCTATGGCATAAAAAAATTGATTTTTTGATTAGATCTTTCAAAAGACATAAGAAAATAGTTTTGAATTATCGAATCATGAAATGTTGTGTTGTTTTCCAAAATATTGAATTAGTTCCTATCATATTGCATCACAAGATAGCTCTAGGCCTTCAATCCAGTTTATGTTGTCATCATCTACAACAACAACATTTTTGTTGATTTGTTCTCCATGAGCAACAATTTCCAACTCAATGATATGAGGTAGCCTACCAATGTTCTCCTCATCTTCAGACTTAAGAAGGTTGTGCATCAAATGACAACATGTAAACATGTCAAAGATGAAGGTGACACGCATTTTAGACCTTTGGAATTCTTTAAACATTTTTTTCAATATACCAAAAACATTTTCAACTACAAATTTTCCACTTTTATGTTTTTTATTGTAAAAGAGTTTAAGGATAGAATGTTGTCCATCTTCTTTGAACGATGTCATTATCCAATTGATTAAAAAGTATCCCTTATCTCCCAACAAATACAAATAAGGAAGAATTCCTTCCACACCTTTGCTTGGATCAAACAAATTGTGATATTGAGCATGACGATACAATGTAGACCTACCCAAGACTCTAACATCGTTGACACTACATGGAAATCCCACACAAACATCCAAATTTTTTTTGTTAAAATTGACCACTACCTAAGCTTGTATGGAATAGCCGTTAGTTTTCTAATAATAGTAGTATTCAAGAAAAGGGGTGATGGGTTTAGAAATTATGATGTGAGTGTTGTCAATTGCTGCACACATGTTAGGCAACCCATAAGATTGCTTAAAGTCCTCCATCATAGTGGCCATTTCTGTTCTTATTGGCCATGTAATTAACTTCCTAAAAACAACATTCATAGCTACCACAAATTCATGGAAAACCTTGGAAACTATTGATTTCCCAAAATTGCAAAAACCTCATTACACACCAAAAAATTAACACCATGGACCATTTTATATATGGTGCACAACACCCGTATCTCAAGTGGAATAGCTTCGCGATAATGGGTGTTTTGGTTCAACAACACAAGTCGCAACTAGTTAGCAATTAGAAAAAAACATGATTTTGTCATTCTGAAGTTTTGAACCCATCTTTCATCTTCATATTTAGTGACAAGGAATCGGGAAAACCACAATGTGTTTCTAAGCTTAACCTAGTGACCTAGATCATGGGACATGAAACACAAAAAACTAGACATATGAAAATCATGCAATGTTGCAATAGTCAACAAGAACTAAGTAGTAGTTTTAGCAACAAATGCATCAGAGTAGGAAAAATTCAAATCAAGAAAAAGAGACCCAGAATCTGGAGAATTCAAAACCTTGTCCAAAATCTGGAATAAGAGCATGCACGACATTGTGAACAAATTTACCCTCTTTTGCATTTCATCCATGGCAAAAGATAAAAAAAAGTGCAACAAAACAATGATTTATCAGTAATGGAAGTTTGCGATTTGTAATGTTGTAGTAGCTAGCAATTCCAACAAGCAACTCCAATAGTTAACAACTCCAGCAATCGACAATTTGGAGAAAATGAAGAAGTTGTTGTAAGAAAAGAAAATTTGAAGAAGGTGCCACAAGAGAGAAAAAATGGTGTTGCTACTTGAAACCAAAGAAGAGAAAAGTTCTTGGAAGGTGAAGGAATCTGTTCCTAGAAGAAGCGTTTTTAGAAGGCAATGGAATGCACTGGCAACAAAGTTGCAAAAATAAGACATGAAGTTGTTGGAAGGAAGTTATTGGAAGGTGATGGAATGCAAAGTTTACAACTGTTGCAAGTGAAGTTATTGTGATGAGAGTAAATGAAAAGGTGCACAAAATAATAAATGAAACTACTAGAAGGTGATGGAATGTGGTGTTCATGAAGATGTTGAAATAAGAATTGCTAAAATAAAACATGAATAAAAAAACAAACTGTTGGAAGGTGATGGAGTGTAGTGTTCACGAAAATGTTGAAACAAAAATTGTTGAAATAAGAAAGGAACAAAAAAGGAGTTTGTTGGAAGGTGATGGAGTGGGGAGCTTGTGACAATTGGAAGTGAAACTTTCATAATGAAAGGACAAGGAAAAAGGCACAACAAAGTTGGGAATGCTACACATGAAAAACAACCTTCAATATGGCTAAGGTTTTCCAAACACCAACATGAAGGTGTGAATCCATCATCATGGTGCTAACTAACACTAACCTAAAGTTAACTAACATTAATCTAGTGTGAATTTAAAATTTTTAAAAATTAACATTAGATTTATTATCGTTTTTTAAAAAATGGTTTAATGTTAGCTTAGTGTTAGTTCAATGTTAGTGGGTAGTGTTAACACTGGGCGTGATTGCGGCTTTAGACTTCTAATTGGTTGTTGGTGAAAACATGGTAAAGCATACACAAAAAGTAGTGTAAGCAACAAAATACTAGGGTCCCTAAAGAAAAGGACTAACAAGTAGATGATTTTATGGGGATGTTAAATTTTTTTTTGGGTACGATATTTCTTAACTTTTGTTTGCATGGACTTCAAAAGTTAAATTATTATAATCATGTTTTTTAAAGCTAATTGCTAGTACTTGAATTGGACCTAAAATTTGTGACAGTTTGAAAAATAAAGTTCAAGTACTTGAAAGTAGGTGAAATGTTTTTATAAATATTTGACTTTTTTTTAGCACCTCAATATTGATGTGGTGAACATTCTAATATAATTTTTTTTAGTTAATTGAACTTGTTTTCATAACCAAAATCATTTCCAACCCCTAAAAAATGGGGGATATTTTTGGGATACTTTTTCAAGTCCAAATGATACGACTTAAATTGCTTTTGAAAGCTAGAGGGAGACTAGAGATGCCCATGAAAAAAAAAATTTCATTTGTTTTGAAATGCTAAAGGTTAGAAATTTGGAATTTTTTTTTTTTTTTGTGTTTTCAAGTAGAAAACAAAGTAACAAATATGTACAAAATATCTTGCTTGCACCCTTGTACAACATGGATTTGGTCTGAATAAAATTATAGATTGTATTTCTTGGAAGAAATTTATTTCATCTTGAGATTTCATGAATTTTCATGAATGAACTTTCATCCATCAGAATGGCTTGAAATCCACATTGCTCACAAAAATGGATTTAAAAAGAAAAGAAATTTGATCAAAACCTTTCCATTTGCTCTCAATATGTTCAAAAAATAATTTAAGGTGTAGATAGGTTAAAAGGGCTTTTCTCAAGCTTCAAAAGACCCATTGAGTCTTCAAAAGACCCATCAAGTAAACAAAACATTGAAGAGAAAGAAAGAAGGGAGGGAAAGAAAGTGGAAGGGGAAGACCTGCAACTTGGTATGGGATCTTTTTGTAAACTTTCATATCAACCTAGTAATAATACTGTATCTTTTACCTACTAAACTTTCATATTGTATTTGGGACTCATGTTCAATGTTGAGTATCTCAATTGGAATATTTTTTGTAACCCAGATAATTGAACCCAACACCTGTGAAAAATTAAAAACCAGTCCATGCCACTAGGCTATCACAGTAAATTGAAATTAGAGGGAGTCCCAAGCCTCTGGAAACTGCCAGAGTGAATTAACAGCCACCAATGCACCAGTTGGCCGTTCTATCCACTGGATGGGTTGCGTTTTTTCATTCGGTGCCGGATGGGGCTCATCACAGTTGATTTCTTTTTGCTGCTGACCAC
>Ga0209611_10003850_pt1 | contig 25836 bp, 16 predicted proteins | sample S1TSphgellanicum_3_FD_187693 | JGI IMG/M metagenome (GOLD analysis project Ga0209611, IMG submission 187693) | Host-associated microbial communities from peat moss isolated from Minnesota, USA - S1T2_Fc - Sphagnum magellanicum MG (SPAdes) (version 2) | ecosystem: Host-associated > Plants > Peat...
ATTGGATGTTTTCCCATTATTAATGTTGTGATTTGAAAATCGAAGGGTTTTTGCAATACTTAGTGCTCTTATGCTAGTTTGTGCATTGGATTATAGTTAAGGTTGTCAAATTTATGGGTACTTGTGTGTTATTTAATATGGCACATAGACCTTTATCACCAAACTATGTTGTTCCATATACCAAACTTGGGCTTTTATAAAACCAACTAATTCATTACCATTACCAAACACTAAAGGTGAGTATTGTGTTGTGGCTTGTATTCATTTAAGTTCACATATCCTCGTGATCGTGTTCAACCAAATGTCCATCTTCAAACAAATTGTTGTTTTCCACCCAAAAATTGAGCCTCTACAAAATTTGGGGTTCTATTTCATAGGCCCACTGCCAAACATTGCCTGACTTAGAGCAACCTTCTTTGTGTGCACATATGATTAAGTGTACACCCATGGCCAAACAAAAAAGTCATCTCTCTATTCAAAAACTTCAAATTTTCAGAACACAATTGTTCACAAATGGTTAAAGGTGAAATCTAGTCCATTCATGAGATTTTGCACCCTCTAAAATAAGCTTCCCATTGCACTATATGGGCCATTCTTTAGTAATAGGCCAGTGTTTGGTGATGAGCAAGTTTACCTTGCTTGTTGAAGATACAAATGGAGCAGCTTAAAACCACAATAAGTTCAATTGAAAATTGTCAAAGTGATGTTAACTATGAATGTAATAAGTTATATAAATTGAGTCATCTTGAAAATGATTTTTTTGATGGCTAATTTGTAATGCATTATCCTCTTTAACATTTTGGTTATTTACATGCAATTATGGTTGGAAATGTGATACAATTATTTGTTCAATCATAGGAGGTTGGCCCAAAGCTATTTTCCATTTGTTTGACTTTTTTTTGGTAATGAATTTAATTTCCTTCGAACTTGTAAAATTGTTAACAATTCATGAAGTCATGGTTTCTTAATTTCATGATAATTTATTTTGCAATTAAGGTTCAGCCACTTTTCACATATAATATAGATTGCAAATGAAATTCAACCAAAAGAGTTTCATTTATATTTCCTTGCCAATTAAATTGACAAAAAAAAGGTTTTGAGTTTGGAAAATCATGAGCATAGGTATCAATATTGCATCTCTAACAATGAGCTACATTTTCAAAAGCAAGTTTGTGAATTATTACTTTGCCCTTCAAAGGCCTCACTAAATTTAATCAATCTCTTCAAACGTTGATTGCTTGCAGGGCAAAGGGAAATAGGCACTCTAATTCTAGAGTCATCCAAAACCATGTGCATACTTGGGAATTCAAAGCTTGAGGGAAGGTGGGTTAAAATATCTTATGATAGTTAGAAAATCATCAAGGTGGCCATTTTCTAACCACCTTCTATAATTTTTTATATGACCACCTTGGTGATTTTCTAACCACCATAACATATTTTGTTTTCAAACTTGAATGCATGAATGCCATGTTTTTGGAATCATCAAAACATTCTCAAAGTGTAATCATGCACAACATTCAAAGTTGGAGGAAAAGCAAAAGAAAAAACACATCTTGAAGAATGATTTGTGCACACAAACCGTTAAAAGTGGGTTTAATTTACAAGAAGAAATCAAAACATTTGGGGCCATGACTCTCATACTAGCACTTGAGAAGGAAGAGCCCTTGAGGTGCATCAGTTGCACCATGATCCAGCCCCCTAGTTGCACTCCATCCAGACCTCCCAAGTGTGAACTCCAAATTGGGCATCTTGGGGATGATGTTAGTAGTATGGGAGGACACAAATTCAGATAGAGGAGGTTGCATAATGGAAGGTGAGGTCAAGCCCATCATCCATTGGTTTTCCATTCCTTTGTCTTGGCTTAAGGTATGTGTAGCCTTAAGTTGTTGCTCCAGTCCTATACAATTTGATGAGTAGGGTATGAGGGCTGGACTATGCCATAGATTGGAAGCTTCCTGTTGTGATGGCTTCTTGTTTTGCATTAACAACAAAGTTGCTTGAGCATCACCCAAAGTAGAGTAGTAGTTTGAGGACTTAGGGAGGAATGTGGAGGTTTCAAGACCACAATTGCTCAAAGAACCTTGAGCCATTAGGAATTCTTCATAGTTCCTCCCATTGTTGTGAGATGACTCAGCAAAATCATTTTGTCCTGCAATTACAATACAAGGAAAGAAATGCCCAAACAATTTCAAATTGGTTCCCTAAGCCATTTGACCTTGTCAATGTAAAATTGCTAAGCTTCTAACCAAAACACCATCATGTACAAAGTTGTTATTAACTAGTGTGGTCTATTCTCTAGCCCTCAAGCCCGACAATTTTGGACATCCTCTAAAGAATAGCAACTTATGATCAAATCAAGTTGAACCCATTTTCAAACTACAATCATTAGACCAACCTGGTAGACTTAGAGGCTTACTGGTTGTCTTCACTGTCCGATACATCTGCATTAACCAAAACAAACATTGCAAAAAACTAGTTAGAAGCTGAAGTAAACATTTGTAATGTAGTGTTGATGAATGATGGAAAGTTGCAAAACACTTGGGGAAGGTATCAAAAATACAAAAAGATTAATAACCATGTTGCACACCAAAGAAAAAGCTTGACAAACACAAAATTTAATCTTCTTCCTACTATGTACCTACTTGTAAGTGACTTTTCACATGAGCCAGGGTGAGGTCCTTGACATTCATCAGCTCTAGCACAGACTTTGGTGTTGCCCCTGTGAGGAAATCAATAGTTCCAAACGGTCCACAAAACATGATGAACTTAATTAGTTGTAGGCATGATGACAAAACACGTTTGATCACAATCAAATAAGAGTTTAAGGTCTTGGATTTAATATTAAAAAAAATTTAAGCTACCCTTTAGCCATAAACTCTCTTGCAAATGTCCTTTAGCAAACCTCTTGGACAATTATATTGACCTCAATCATAAAGCAACAGCTATAGATCAATTGCAATGATGATAATCAATGACAAAAGAACTTTCGATCACTATCAAATAAGGGTTTAGGGTTTCCGGGTTAATATAAAAAAAAGTTTGAGCTAGGCTCTCACTATAAACTTTCTTGCAAGTGACCTTTGGCAAACCTCTTGTAGATATATTTGACCTCAATTCATAAAGCAAAAGTTATGGATCAATTGCAATGAGGATAATTTCATCAACATAAAAGTCTCTTAATTACCTCTTCACTTACAAATCCTTGGGAAGAAGCATCACAAGCAAAGGAAGAAACACAAAGGGGGATGGATTTGTTAGTAGAAGAACATACGTTCATGTCCGCCAAGCAACTCCACAGCATGCACAAATTGTTGGTGTAAGCTATTAGTCCACCGCATCCTAGGAGTTCGCATAGACCGCTTGGATGGCGACTTGGACATAATAAACCCGCAGTGTAAGATGCGGGTAGTCTTTTGGGGATTGGAGCTAATACTAGTACAATCCCCAGCTGTAATGTGCATTAAATTAGGCAACAAACTCTGTGAATTAGAGCTTGATTGAAGGCAGTGGTATAAACCACCTGCAACAATGGGCTTCACGTATTCACTTTGCAGATTGTGCAATACAACTCTGGTCTTCTCTTCTGCAGGCAGACTGAACATTCCATGATCTGATGCAGCCTGGAGGTCCAATGAAGGATTGGCAATGCACAGGTCTGGTCTAGATGCAGTTGTACCAAAGCTGGCTTCATGGTCATGGCACTTCCTAGGGCTTGAGACATCGCTCATGTCACTATTGGCATTGCAGCTGGCAGATTTCTGTTGCCTTTCCCAAAGATCAAAACCATGATGAATATGCTCATGTGTCTTCTCATGTTGCCCAGCCTTGGCATGTCTTGCAAGGCTTCTATTACATGAAAGGGGGTTCAATTGTACTGTCCCTGGTGGCATGGCAGCCAGTTTTGCATCATTAACCCATGGCTGGAGGTTTCCACAGTCCCCAAGCCAGAGTGTGTCCTGTGGTGTCATCTTATGCTTGAAATCATCTGGGTACCTCATAGGCTCATGTGGAGTATTAGAAGAAGCAAGAACCAACCCACTAGGAAATGAGGGTGGCTGCTGCTGCAATTGATTGTAAGAGTTGGGTGGGCAAATCTGAAGAGACAAATCGGGTCCTGCAACAGCTGGGGGGATGATGATGTGGGCAGCTTCGTCATTTGATGAATTCAGTGACTTGGTGAAGAAAGACTCTTGCATTGTAAAATTCCAAGAAGCTTGAAATCTGCTGCCAACACTAGTATGTTGTCGGTGCCTAGAAAAGCCAAAGCAGGTATAACTTTGTCTACACCTTGGTCATCTTATGAGACAAATTAATGCATGAGACTTGGGGACTGATTCACAAGAGCACACCACAAATCTAGACCAAGAAGCCAAAAAAACATAAAAATTTACGGGGATAATTGTCCCCCATAAAAAAAACTTTGATCATGTTGGTTTTGCACTTGCCCACATCTGGACAATTTTCAACACTAATCTAATCGAACCTTCTCTTTATTATTGACTTTGCTTGCTTGTAAGGGGAGAGACTATGGGTTTCATTTGGTCCCTACAATTTGAGGAATGTTCACCAGGTGTTATTGTGAATTGTGAGTTTGTTTTTTTGAACTTCTTGCAACAATTTCCTTTTTAAACTGTTGCTGGTTTGAACTTGTCATAATGGACAGAGCCATTTTGCACAATATGTGCTGCTTGTTCTCAATGTACATACTTGAGTGAGGAGAATTCAGGCTTCAACCTTGTTCTTCTCACCTCACACAATAGAATACTCCTCACTAGGCTGTGATATAGGTCCTTAGAAATTTTGTAAGATCTCGACCAACCAGGGTACAAGGTACCCACTTAGCCTATACAGAGCCTTTACGTATTTGGTAAGATCCCAACCAACCAGGGTATCATCATAATCCAAGAGGGTATTTTAAGTAGGGAAGGGGCCTACCTTATGAACATTCCAGAGACTTTGAATACCCTTCTTTTCCACTTCACTGGTAGGGGCAACCCAGGTAGGTACTAGGTCTGTGAAATCCTAGAAGCTTCTCAAAACATATAGGCCCATTTCCTACTCCAAAATTCTCTCTCTCATACAGGACTGGACAGGCTACTGGTTACTACATGTATGTACTAGAGAGCGGGCTGTACATCTCGGATTCTGCCATGTAAACACGCCCTTGGCAAGCTCATTAGGGGTGTGTGCACCTGGCAGAATCCACTGTCTATAGCCCGGTCTTTGGTGTTAAAGGCAGGCAATATCATTGGCATGCTGGAGACTGCAAGGGGAACACTGCAGACTGCACTGGGCACAAAATCAGCAAGCTAGGATGATTTTGCATCAATAAAGAGTTGAAAAAAGGGCCAAATTGGCAAGACCTGACTTTAACATATAGTAGTAATTTCCCCAATCTCCAAATTATACTACAGAGTAGCTAGGCTGGTTTGGCAGCAAGGTTGTTAAGATATTTTATTTTATTTTTTCAAGTTGTCAGGCATAAAAATAATAATAATTTACCATTCAGCATTATACTAAATAATGAAGCTATTGTGCTTGAGAGCTTCATTCAGATTTTTGGCATGGCAGCAGGCGCACACACACACACACATATAGAGTTTTTGGCATTTCCAAAAATTAACTAATAGTGCCTAATGCGGCTAGGTAAATCCCAGCATATTAGGAGGGTACCTTAAATCCATATGATACTCTCTTGACAGAGGAGGTCGTCTTACATTCCTGGGCAGGCTGTTACATCTTCGTAAGGGCCTGCCCATTTTTTCTTTGCACTTCAGATATCTGCTGAGCAGTCATTATAGATGGTAAGGCCCTTAGACAGGGGCGTTACAAGAATTTGGCATCGCCCAAGGCGGGAATTTGGGTTGCCGCCTGAGGCATGCGCCATATTCTGGTGACGCCCTCATCCGCAGGCCTTACCTAGGGCCACTTAGTCATCTGTAAAGCACTGCCTGGATTTTTCCTTTGTATTTTCAGCTCCCTTACCTGCTTGAAGAAACCTATTCTCAGGACGCGGGATCTTTTGCAGTGGAAGGTACCAGCCAGGCGGTACTGGGATCTTGGGATCTTCTGACCAGCGGAAGGTACCAGCAGGCCTGTCGCTATTTCTAAAAAGTGAAAAAATCCCAGCTCTCAATCATGTAGGAAATGGACCTGAGTACAGGCCATTCTGTGATTTTCGACCTGTTCCCTCGGCTTACCGGTCTCGGGCACAGATCTCAAATCACGGAAGGCCTGAGTAGGGCCTGTACTCAAGCCCTTCTCCTCTACGTAGTTATGATTAATCATAATTTCGGATGTTTACTTATAGGCTAGGAACAGAGAGAGCGTGAAAGAGAGGGTGGCGGGTAGTTACGTGGGTAAGCTATTCCGGTGAGAGAGCATGAAAGAGAGGATGGTAGGTAGTTAGGTACGTAGGTAGGTGGGAGGAGTGAGAGATCGCACCAAGAGCACAACGACGTCTGCCGGAGAGCAGAGGCCGCTGATCATCGACGGAGCTTCAAAGGTGGAATTCCATTTTCGAATTTTGTTTTTGCGATGAGACTTGCCATGAGATTCGACGTCAGAGAGATTTGAATTATCGGCCTCCTGCAGCGGCAGCAGCAGCTACTCCGGCGCATGCCCAGCAGAACAACCCGTAAAGCACTTCTCCATTGCCTAGGGTTAACGCCCGAGCCAGTATTACTCCAGACGGAAAGAGGGAAGCGCAAAACAAAAACACACACACACACACACACACACACACACAGAGCAACAACAACAACAACCCGATCTAAAGCTCCTCTGTACGAGCCACGAGCTAATTTCACCGGAAGTTCAGTAGCACATGCAAATGATCAGCTGGATCGAAACGACAAATTAGGAACCTGAAGAGAGAGAGCACAGACAAGCTGCTGCTGTGACTTGCTGCAAGGAATGCACGATAGTAGCAACAATTACGACATAGGCAAGAAGAACCAGGAACGGTAGCTCCGCCGTGGAGGAGTCCGCATGGGAGTTACCAAAAAAGGAAGCAGCAGCAGTCATTGAGAATCGCACTAGAAGAACAGGAGAACTAGCCATACTTCTTTTGCAAACTGCTGCATGTTCGCGAGCAAAACAAAAACCGACCACCCAAAAAAAAAAAAAGAAGAAGAAGAAGAAGAAGAAGAAGAAAAAGAAGAACAGTAAAACTAGGGCCGTCGACGCTTTCTTTTGTAAACAATGTGACAAAGCAACTCCAGCGACGTGTAGTGCAGACGAGAAAGAGAGATGAAGCAAGCAAGCGATGGCGGAAGCTCTCGCGCGGGAGACGAGAAAACTGGAGAACGAACGAGAAAGACGCGTGCACCAAACTGCCCGAGGCGTCCCGGAGTTTGGGAGCCCGTTGCCCGTAGAAGCCGCCCATGGTAAAAATAAAAATCATAATATCCACCCCCTCTTCATGTGATTTTTTCCTCTTGTAATGGGTCTCATTGATTTGGCAAATCATTGAAAAAAAAGCGTTTCAAAATATATCGAACACTCACAAGATAAAAGTTTATTAGAGGTAGAATTCATAAATTGATAGTAATTTGAATTATTAAAAAATATTTTATTTATTATTTTTTAAAAAAACAAAAAACAAACAAACTCAAATTTAGCTCACCTATGTAGGCTCAAAAAGTAGAAGTTTGGACAAAGAATATGTGATAAGTTCTGTAGCTACATGGAACTAGATATATGGTGCCCTCCAAATACACTAGCAAATTTCTTTGCGTGCTTTAAAGAGCATAAGTTAGACATTCATCCATCCATCCATCCATCTGGAGGACCTTGGAATGCTGTTCAAAATGTTGCCCAAATTCAAGAGCTTTCAACAACCCAAAAACCCTAGTTTTTTAAGCCACCCAGAATTGAGTTTCAGTTTGAGGAGGTGGTCTTTTTGGTGGGTTTCTCATGTTTTCAGTGGGAGCTGTATGCACCTTGATATTGAATAGGATTTACCCTACACAAGATGCCCAATGTTGCAATTCTTTTGGTATTACAAAATCAAAGGATGACAAATTTTACTTATCAAATAATCAAATTAATAACCCTTGATTAACTTGTCAATTATATGTTGGTTGTAGGGCTTTGAAATTTAAAAAACTTAAATCTCTTTTTTTTCATTTTTTGTATTAGTATTTAATAATTGATAATCTACCTAGACGATAATGGGGCCATCCAAGTAGGTTATTAGATTTTGAAAATTCAATATCAAATGATTATTTTAAAAAATGAAGAACCAACTAGTAGGTTATTTAAGTACTAGGGAGGTGGTGCTCTTCTGTCTACACAGGTTTGCACAAGCCCCACTTGCCCTCCTAAGAGGGTATTGTCTAAATTTTTGGATTTAACTTAAATTTGGAGGCAATGCTCTTCTCTTGTTCTGGTGGCTTTCTCTTTTGATTTTATCCCATATATATATGCTTTGGCTAGAGTTGAATCCCCATATATATAAACTAAAATGGTGAGCCGCATGGTAGTCACAATGCTTCACTTAGAGGGGAGTGAGGGTCATAGAGGTGCTTCTAAACCACTAATTAATAGATTCAAATATGTATTACCAATATAATTGGTTATAATTGGTACTAGTATATAATTATAATTATTCAATAGTAGGCCACAAAGCTCAATAGTCAATCTTTAAAAAAGTTAGCAATTTGTGCTGTCCTATAAGGTTAAGTGAAAAAGCTCATATGTACTTGAATCTGATTTTTGTTATCCCTCTCCTCTCACCACTATTTAACCGGGGTCTCTTTATTGGAGTGGTGGGCTAGCATGAGACACAAATTTGAGGGAGGGAGTACATATCTTTTCTCAACCATGGCTACCTAGTGGCGTTTAATAAAAGAAAGTGAGGGGGGAAAAATATATATAATAATAATAATAATCAAGTGCACCTGCATCCACCATTGGCTAATAGCACAAACTTTGTGAAAAGTGCCAGCCCTGACCACGTGGGTGAGGAGCGTGGTGGATAATTTAGGAAGCCCACATGCAACCCCCTACTACTAGTAGCTTCCTTCCCTATAGGTACGGGGCCAGACTGGGATATCTAGATAGCCAAAAAGCTAAGATTAAAATTGAAAGTGCTAAAATTCAATTTTGTGTGTTTTTTTTTTTCAGATTTTCAATAGCCAGAATTTGACTAAAGTCTAAGAAAAAGCGCCAGATTTTAACCACATGGTTCATGCAGTTAGCCAAAACTATTTAGAGCATGTTTAAAAAATTGACTTTCATTATTTCGAGTTGTAGCCAAGTTTGGCTAAATCTTTCTTCTGGGTCATCACCACTTTGGCTAAATCACAATGCTGCTTCCTCCTATACTTTAGATCTGCCTTAGATACAGCAATAAGCAAGGAAAACATGCACAGCAATCACTTTTGTCGCTTTTGGATTTTGTTGATGATGGTTTTGGCTATTCGGTATGTTCTCATGGACTCACTCACACATTCCTTTCTTTCATCCTGGTTGTCGCGGGCACACTTACCATTTGGTACTATACAAACCTATAATAATATTAGCCTCTTCTACTTCTGGATGATTAGACTAGCGCTAGCCAGAGTAGGGTATTGATCTACTACATACAAGTTCAAACGAAGAGTGTATGAATAGCGTGCAAATATGGGAGCAGCCCATATTGAATTTCTTGCTTGCTGATCCTCCCGGTTTTCATGCCTGCATCACTCCTCCTCACAAATTATTAGATCCTTATTTTATTGACTGCTCCCTGTTTCTGATTGGGTAGATAGTTTGATTTGTCCAAATAGGCTGCTATTACTAGTCTCTTATGTACTTGCAGTTGCAGTTTTCAGTCAGTTTCATGGGTGGGGTTGGAAAAAGGATGTAACTAAAAGTTGCTTGCTTGACATATTTTAGCAAGGTCACATACTGAGCTTTGGTCGACATGCTAAGCAACGGGCAGCCCTCTATCAACATTTACCACATCTAGTGTCCACCATCCCCACTCAAGAACCTGAAAAGATGGACTGTACTGTACAAAGTGAGAGACTATTTAACTCTCACCACCTGGGCCAGTCATTGTAGTTTGCCAATGAGAAATAGTCATTTATAATTGCTGAGAAACAGGTCATTTCCTGCTATTGGCTCTCTAAGACGGCTCTGGTAAAAGTGTGCAGTTTTCCAAGCCCCAAGAAGCTTCACAGTGTTGGGCATGCTTTTACGCAAACTTGCTGCCATAGAGTAGTAGTTGTGCTCCTCGCGTGGGGGGATTAAGGGAAATAACTTAGTAGTAACTTGTACCATCAGTTGCTAGTACAAGTTTTGCTAGTACAAGTGCTGGTGGCAGCCATCTATGATCTCGACGAGTGTGCACTGTGCAGTACCTGTGGGAGTCTCTAGTGGAGACCTTGGCAACTGCGCCCATTGTGACGACGCTGCTTCTTCTTCTGCTGCTCTTGAGCTGCAGCACAATAAAACTTTTAAATTTCTATTCATATAATTTTTGTCTAATTCTGCATCTCATGTTTTCCATGACATAATAGAGTTATCCGCAAAGTAAGGAAATTTTTGTTAAATCTGGGTATGAAATGTTGTAATTCAGCATTTAATGCACAAGGTTCGAGAGTAATTATAGTAGTTTTACAGGCAGGAGCAGTGATAGGTAACAGCAGTGCAAGCGCTGAGGAAAAAGGAAACACAGCATGAAACTCAGTCTACCACCAAAATTGGTGGAAAAGCTAGTTTGGGTCCCAGTTATTTCCTTTTGTAAAATTTTCATTACCAGTTACGTGTTTGATGCCCTATTATGCATGTTCTCATCCCCTAATCGCCTGACTTTATGGATAACTCTAATATTCTTCTTCTTTTGCATTTTGACATCGCCCTATTCATCATCATTCTCTTAATTTTCTTTCTCCTTCCTTTTGGGCATGTGCCTGGCATGCATATTATCCCTTTGAGCCTTACCTTTTGTCTGCCAATGGACATGTTTCGCCGTGCAACGCCTGCCTGCCGCATCCTTTCCGTAGAGGACCATCACCCAGCTAGCTAGCTATTCTGCTGCCAGGCTTTTTCAGGTAGTCTTCAATGGCAGAAATGAGAGCAGTTGCAGATGACCCCACAATTCCATCATTTCCTACCTAACTACCTCACCCTCGAGTCTCTCATTTCCTACCCACCTGCCTACTTACTTACCTACCTATCTACCTACTAATGCTGTTTCATACCTACCAGCTGTTGTCTTCTACACCATTCAAGTGTCATAGATGGCAGAATTGGCAGTTTCAGCTGGTGGCTAGTCTGTCACTTTCTACCTACACATTGCCAATTCTATCATTTCCTACCTACCTACTTACATACCTACCTATCTACTTACCTACCTGTCGCACTTTACTGCTATTACTTATCTACCTACAGTCTTTTATGCCCATCAGCTGTCGTAAATGGCAGAATTGCCAGTTCAGGTGGTTGATTCTGGCATTTCCTACCTTTGGTCTTTTATGCCTGTTGGGCGTCTTAAATTGCAGAATTAGCATTATTCCATCATTTTCTTACCTACTTATGGGGAACTCTACTGCTATTTCCTACCTACTTCTGGTCTTTTACACCCAAGAACATGCTCTTAGGGCACATTTTGTGACAAAATTTCTTAGGCTGGATTTTTCCTAACCCATGTATGGAATGAACTTTTCACAAATGGTGGTTTTCAAAAGCATTTCCAATGTTTAGACTAATAGTGAATTGTAATCAAAGTCTTGCAACATGTGACTTTGGTTGGTGCCTATTGGAACAAACTTTAGAACCAGGAAAACAAGTTTTTATATCCCCAAGAAAATGTACATTGTGAAGATATTAGATTGTTTGATTGTTTGAAATACAACTTGAATCTAGTTCATCAAATGTTTGAAGAAATGGTGCTTCTACATATTTCAAGAAAAAAAACCATTGTGTGAAATCTTGCTTTTTAAGTGGAGGGTAGATATACATATAAGCTTTGAATTGCCAAAAATAATCATGTTAATTGTAAACCACCAATATTACCATGTTTCTACCATAAGTAGGATTTAAGGTTGTGAAAAAATAGACGAACATCCCCAACAAAAAAACCAAAAAAAAAAAAGAAGATCTGGCCCAATCCTTGCTTTTGGGTTTTGTCCATCTTATCTTAGTGGTTTCATCGCACAAAGCATTTTTTAAATGTTTTTTAAAGGAATCATCTACTTTTCATGAGGATTTGATTTTGCACTCTTTTCAATCATAGAGAACAAAATCTTGTAATTCACACAATAGAATATTACGAACAAAGAAACTTGCTTCTAGCAATGGAGGATGTTTGACTAGCATTCAAATTATTATAATTATTTTGCATTCCTTGTCCCTCTTTTCCTCCTCCTCCTCCTCCTCCTCCTCCTTGTTTAATTACTTTTTATTTTCCGTGTCTCAAAAGGAGACAACATTTGATGATTGGTGCCATGTTTCGTTGTGATGTTACAAATAAAAAGTGCATTTCTGAGTTTATTCTATTACAACAACATAGAAGAATAACAATGTCAAATAGACTCACTACCCCCTCACTACCCAACAAAGTTCCATTTGGTAGATAAGGTTGTTTTATATCAACTTTAATGCGCCTCTAGCTAACCTTTGAATATAAAGTTGTGTGACATAACCATCCTTAGAGTTGGCCGGGTTTAGAGTTAGTCATCAAACTACCAATTCATAAAAGTACAACAATCTATGACTCACAACATGATCATTCATGGTTAAATTATATGTTTGAAATTTGAATAATCCCCCATACAAACAAAGGGTGCTTCTTGGACAAATCATGAACTAATTCATTTTGCATGCAAATTATCTCAGCATGTCACACAAGTTCATCGTTTCTCATGCGTTTATGTGAATCCATTATAAAAAGACAAACCCATGACGTGACGATGAACTAATGTATATGACTTTTGAGTCAATCTTTTACCCATATAAATATTGGCCTATCATGATCTCTATTTGGATATGCAAACCATGTCCCCAAAATTCACAGCCTTTCCATTAGCTTGAGCCATAAAAAGTGTTCAACAAAGTGAGAGAAAAAATTTAGTCTCCCAATGACATGAATCAATATACCTTCAAAAGGCTCAATTTGTTTCTCCTTAGCAACTAAGGGACAATTTTTTTTCTTCCGGTGAATTTTCACCACTTGAAAATAAAAAGCTTGGAATTTTTTTGGCGAAACAAAAAATAGTGTAAACTGGACTAATTTTGCCAATTTTTTGAAACCACAACCGTGGTAGGGGGGTTTTGAAAATTTTTAATTTTTTTTTGATAAGTGCATGATAAACATGTTCAATTTTTATTTTTTTGATGGGGGGTGGAGCATGGCAAACATGTTGACAAGAAGCCAAACAAACATAAATGAATTCAATGCATTAAAGTTTGCTTTTTGTGATTATTTCATGGCAAACATGCTAAGTCTTTTCGTTTGGTGGGTGGGGGGCGAAGTGAAGGGGACATGGCAAACATGTTAATAGCAAGCCAAGTGAAGCATATGCATTAGAGGCACTGAAGGTTTTTTAGTGTTTTTTAGTTTCATAAGTCATCTTTATATATTCATTGCATTTTTTTTCTTATTTTTTAATATTTGGTTTTCTTTGAAAGTTGTTTCAACTTTTTTTTGTTTGTTGGTATGAAAGAAGGATGAATCAATGTTCATCTTATTCATATATGTGTTCATATTCATACAAAGGAGTTGTTCCCAAATCATGTTTCTTGGAATGCATGGTACATGCTTAAATTTCAAATATATCTTATGTTTGCATGAACTTTTGTTTGGTGATTCTAGAGATTTACAAAGTTCCAACTTTATCATTTACATAAGTGAACCATATGGGCATGATCTAGTTTGGGAATTTTTCAAGACTAAGTTTTTTTGGTGTGTGGCGAACTAATCAAAGAGGCCCATCACTAAAAGAAAAAAAATGTTTTGTGTGTTCACCCAACTAATTTTTATATGTTAGTTTTAAAATTTACATATTTGTTGGAATCACATGTTTATTATTACTAATATTATTTAGTAGTCACACCATTGGTTTACTAAAAAACTAGTGTCATCAATGGTATTAACATTTTATAATTTTGAAGGAGCTTAATATCATCCCAAAATAATCTTAACACCATGCATCAATTTGGGTTGGTATTAGGTACCCAAATAACAATCCTTTTGCCTTTAGAGGAGTTGGCTTGATTGCCTATAGGAATTTGCTTTGGGGATCCAAAAAACAAATTTAAAGTCCCCCCTCTCTCCCCCCCCTTGAAGCTCTCTAAGTGTAAGTAACAGAGTTGACTAGTTTTTAACATCATTATCCAATGTTGCTACTTCTTTTCTCTAGGAGTCAGGTGTGTGTTAGTTTTATTCTTTATCCTAAAGGGGAAAAAAAAAACTCCTAAGACAACAAGAAAAGAAAATTCATAGTTAAGAGGGGACTGAATAGTTAGGAATAACAATGTGGCAAACAAGAGGATTGTAGGGATCAGAGCCACATGTAGCAATATACAAAAAATAAAAAATTGACAGAGAAAATTTCAATCCAGGTTTTTTTTTTCCAACCTTCATCCAATGTTTTGGTTTCGGTTAAGTCTTTTGTTTCATTTAGAACTTGTGTTTAGCAGAACCCATTGGGATTTCAGTGAGATTGATCGTTAGATTGGAACCTATGGGCATCAACCTATTAGAAAAAACTTTGGACTTTTTGTAGGTTTTTTTTTTGAAGGACTAGATTTTTGTGGAAGATGAAAAAGTAGAGCGGCTTATTAAGTGTGTGGGCCTAAACTTGAAGATAATCTTCTCAATTGAAAATTTTGCCCCAAAAAAATAAACTAAAATTTGTCAATGTTATACATATTTATTGGAGTGGATTGGGATCTTTGTGATGAGAATTTTTAGTCCACCACAATTGTTTTTTAAGAAACCTTACTTATTTCAAGTCCTTTAAGACTAGAATAAATAATGAAGCTTATAATGTTTTAGCATTAGGATGTCTAAGTCATGTTGAATTCAACATAATAATGACTATGTCTAATAAAGTTAAGGTTTGGCTTTGGCATAAGTTAGGGACTTTTAAGTAATTTCCTATATTTATCTTTTCGATCCATTTATTATTTCGTGGTTGGCTTTGTAGATTTAGGATAACCTTATAGCAATAGGTATTTTTTTAATAGGTGGGGCATGTGCTCCTATTGGGCCTCCTTCCTCATGGGCACCAAACGTCCCATGTCCCCTAGTTCATCATGTCCCATCAAACCACGTCCTTTTCATCATTCATTTGTTTTATCATGTGCCACCACAAACCTAGTTTCCACCCAATCACCCATGCAAACCACACATCTCCCACTAGTCACCCCTCCCATTTTAACAAACCACACACCACCCACTAGTTCCCCTTATCGACCCCCAACACTTTGTGTGAAGGTGACGCCCCAACCTTACACTTTCCCAAACCCCTTTGATCATGCACATGTAGGACCTTTTCCCCCTTCCACTTTACCAGCCTTTCTAATTGCACATGATCAAATTCCCCAACCTACCCTCGTCTCCTCAACATGTTTGTAACATCCACCTAAAGTCTTTTGTCCCACTTGTTGGTGCCAGTTTACCAGCCTAGGGTTAGCTCATCATCAACATTCCTATCAAGTACCCAATTCATTTAATCTAAACGCCCATGACCATCCCGATTCAATACCTTCCCTTGTTCCCACCTTGCCTACATTAACCTAGACTTGGGTTTCATTTTTGGATGTTTTTAGGTCCTTTCATTTAGGCTTTCATAATCTTTGATTATATAACCACATCCCTATCGTTTTACGACATGATGTACAAGTGACATTTCATTGTCCATTAGATAAGTTAGCGCAAGACCTTTATGTGGCAGCTTAGCATTTGTTCCTCTTATTACCCCAATGGTGTTTCATTTTACCCCCTCATGCTAGGGCAGCAAGGCATAGTGAAACACAAATTTGATTCAAGTGTTTTCTAGTAGGCGATGGGGAAAATTTATAAAAATATTTTTTTTTATGAACCAAAGTTCTGGTGACAAGTTCAAGTTTAGTGCCTATTCCCCAACATGATCCCCCAACTCATAAACACCTTTTTTTATCATCTAATTATTGGACATGCAGAGGAATACTCTAAAACAACTTATGCTTTGACACCATTTTCCTTTACACCCACATCCTCTAACAAGACTTTAACTCTCACCACACTACACCTTGACTTAAATGGCTACTTCCTGCTTTTTTTAAAAGATTACAAACTAAATCAATACCTTTAATTTTTTTCAAATTGCACATGTCCTTGGCATAGCCTGCTTCTTAGCCATGACCAAGCTTTCAGGGGGAATTCATCCCATTGCGGTGGGGGAAGCATTATATCGATTCACAAGTCACACCTTATGCTTTTAATTCCACGATGCCTTTGTAACACATTTATCCCCATACCAATTCGGAGTCGTAACTAAAGGTAGTTGTGAAACAGTTGTCCATGGCATCAAGTGCACCCTAAACCTCTACCCCGATTGGGTTGTTCTTCAATTAGAAGTGGCAAATGCCTTCAATTTGGTGTCAAGAGGAGTCATATTTCAAAAACTTCATGTAACATGTGGAAACATCATGCAACCCATCCCTTTTGTTCATACATTATATGCATTTGAGTCTCCCCTATTTTACAGCCATTGTAATCATGAAGGTGATGTCAAAGGTATCCCCTTTGCCATGGGAACCCATTAAAGTGATCTAATGGGAGGGGCACTATTCACATTAACCCATTTTAGGGCTTTGCGTTCTATAATCAACCATTTCCCTTCTTGTTTATTTCCATCCATTACAGATGACATTCACATCATAAGTCCCCCTTTTATTGTATCATCTACATACAAACATTTCTAACATGAATTTCTTATGATAGGTCTTTCTATTCAACCTCATAAATGTGTAACATGGTCACCTTCTGGCTTACTGCTTGATTTCAACACCCCATCCCAATTTACCACCCCATTAAATGAATTAGAGTTTTGGGAGTTCCATTAGGCATTTCATCATTCACATCATCATTCATTAAAGATACCATGTTAAAGGATGTTTAACATGTGGATCATTTCCCTATAATGGTTGATGTTCATGTAGCCTTTGGATTTCTAATTCATTATTTCATATAACAACCTTCATTTTTTTTATGATGTACACCTCCCTTTTCCACCATGATAGAATCCTTCACTTCTTTTGACTCCTCTTTCTTTCAAATTTTTGGGCGCCTTTTAGGTCCAAGATCCTTTGACAACCCAAAAAAACTTCTAACACATAAACAAACTTCTTTCCCAATAACTTTTGGTGACATCGGGTTCATACTCACGGCTACCATTGCCCCAACAACCTATTTAAGGAATTGGGCCCTTGTAACTTCAATCATAGCTATTAAGTTTATGGTTGATCAATGTCATTTCCTTCTTGAAGCCTTAGCACAAGTCGACAATAACACCTTCCCTTTTTAACAACACCTCAAAGCAACATGTGATATCCTATCACCCATAATTCACAAATGTTTTTTTTCATTTGAATAACTCATCGAACAACAAATGATTCGACTTCAAGATTCCATGTTGGAGCGTCTACATCATCATATGATTTTTAACATGTTTTTTGACGAGATATCTGAAGCCCATCATGCTTGAATTCTATCATGTTTTGGCCCAAGGGCAAATGCTTGGCTTATAATACAATTAATCTTCTTAAGCTTTCGACTAATTTATTTAATCTTTTCCATAATGCTTCGAATACAATTTGAATTGCCCCATCCTTCAATTGCAGGTATCCTTCAATGCGTGTGCACACATCCCATCGACGCTATGGGTATCCATCTCTTACATTGTGCTCATTGCAATGCATGCACATGAACCCATGATGCACTTCGCGACACCTTTGTTGCCATTGCGCGAAATGCTGGTTTCCACATGGGGCAAAAACAATTACATGTGCCTCCTTCAAACACGTTCAACCATTCTCATTAACAAGTCAACATTGTGTTCAACAAAAATGGCATTCACATTTTAATTGACATTGTCATTGCCGACCCATTACGAGTTGATTTACTTCCTCGATCTTGTGCCACCTAAGGATTTGTTGCTTTTGATGCGACTCAAGCCAAAGAATAAAGCTATCGCAATCAACACCCTACTGATCAATTCCTCCCCTTAACAGTGGAGGTATTTGAATGTCTGCATAAGTAGGCGGATGTGTTTTTACACAATTGTGCCAATGTCATTTAGAGTTTGAAAGGACCAAAAGGTCCTCTTCTTTATGTCTTCATTACTTTTCTTCGAGAAAAAAATGTCAATCACATTGTAAAGTTTGCAAACATCTTCCATTTTAAGTCAAGCGATAGCCATGAGCCTAGTTATTTCATGACTTCCACCCCTTCAAAACACATCTCCCATCTCCATGACTGACTTATTGCAACCAGCTAATTTTTGATATGGAAAAATATGATTGACCTACTACAAGTGGTTGGTTTTTTACATGGATAGGTTTTGACATCTAATTTGAGTTAACTTTATGTCATGTAAATTCCCTTTTCTTTTTTCTTATCCTTTTGTACATTTTTTTAATATATGGCGTGTATATCTAAATTTTGTAGGGTTGCATACACTATATCCATTGATGACATTAGTCTTTTAATAAACCAATGGTGTGATTGTTTAATATTTTGGATGTGAATGACCCTTCAAAACCAAAATAATTCAATATTATTTCATCAAATTACATTTATATATCAAGGCAACTAGGAAATTTTTAATTAATGTTGTTGAGGACAATATGAACACAACCCAAATGGTCTAAAATATATCATATCCAATTTGACATTACTTGGCATACACCTAAAAAAAAATTCCCTTTAGCATAACATTTAGCAAAATGTACAAAACACATAGTTGGAAAACAAAACAAGTGTGTAAATAACATATGAAAAGGTTTTTTAGGTACCAACTTTGTATATGTTGTGTCCTTGCTTTGTTGCATATCTAACATTCACAAAATACATTAATTTTTTTTGACATTAATTGATTTTTTTAGATTTTCCATTTTTTATAGAAATGTATTGTCCTAAATACCAAAAATTGGGAAATTTGGAAATGTCCATTACTAAAAACTCTAGAAACCTAATGGAATTGCCACCATCAAACTTTTTCGACACATTCTTCATTAGGTGACTTGTGAAAGCTCAATTGATTACTTCTCGGGTTGCCCATTGGGAGCAAAGCTTAACCTTTGCGGCTGCAATGGCAATAATATTTGTAAACATGGAATGTTTCACAAGCCTACAAGGGGAAGCATATGCAACTAGTTCATGTGCAAGCACTTAACATCTAAGAAAACAATTTAAAACTATGACCAAAAGCAATTGCTTGTTTACAAGGTTTGAAGTTTAAGGAGAGGTTTTTGCAAGCTACAAATTGCAAAGACTTTATATGAGTAAGCATGTGGCTTTGCACTCACCCAATTGTATGATTTTGTCAATTATGGGCACTTTGCATTAATGCCCAATTTACGAATCCCAATTCAATCTTGCAATATGATTGGCCTAAAGCTCCAAATTGGGACCAAATCTTTCACACTAAGGCTTAAATTATAAGTTTCAACCATGAACGAAAGTCTTATGTTGCTATATTTTAAGTTCCATGGGTTGGAATTTAAGCAAAAAATTGGTTGAATAAAATTGAAAACCCAATTCAAAAATCAAGTATCGACCATTTTCTATAAAATTAATCAAAAAATGGTTTGATATGGCCTACTCACCAAAAAAAAATAAAAATTAGTACTTTTTTTCCTTTTTTTCATCATTTGGAAGACACACTAGTGTACTTTACCTTCTTCATGGGCCTTGGGCTTGGGATCAAGTCCTTCACACTATGGCATACCAACTCCCAAGAATAATATTGTTTATTGTACCTCAAGGGCTTGATTTCCATGGGACTTTGCCTCTTCTTAGGACTTGTGAAATTAAGCTCTAAGATATAATGTGAAATGACCCTTATTGTGTATGTCAATGCATCATCAAGGATGGACATTAAAGAATGATGTTTGTTAGTTTGTGTGTTTCTTTTGGATGTTTATTGGTTTTTTTTATGTGATTATTTTCTTTATGGTTGCAAAATGGTATGAGTATAAGTTCAATAATCATTTAAGCCTTTCATTAAACATATTTGCAAAGGTTTGTTTGTACAACATTCGGTGGGTCATCCCTTGAATGGTGCACTAACATGTTTATCTTTGTTCAAAAGATATTGCTTTGTTATTCAAATAGCATGAAGTATTTATGCACAAGGATTTACACAACCATAATTCATGGGTGGAAACATTTGCCCTCTTTAGAGCTTCCAATGAACCCCTATTAGTCAACAAGAAACAAAAGCCTTTTGGAATCTAACATACTAGTCAATAATGCATGAAATTCAATTAAATGTTCAACCCACACATAGGGCCTACAATCATTAGCAATAGGTCCTGAAAGTGATTTATCACCTCTACGTACATTGTTCATTATCGTCACGTTCATTCTAGCTTAACATTTTCATTCATGTGGGAATAGAAAGAAACAAGATATTGTGGCACAATGTGTGTTTTCACATCTCTTATGGACTAGACCTTTCACAAAAAACTTGTAGGATGTTGTTTGATAACATTATTGATTGGGTTTACATGCAAATTCATTTTCAAGGTATGCATGCAAGTGGAAGTGCTATGTAAGTGGTGCCTCATTTCCTCTAGTAATTCAATTTATGTGGTGTGGGTGAAATCCCTAACATGGGCAATCCCATGCTTGTTATGTTTCCAATGTTTCCCTTTGTTAGGGGTATCAAAGAACTTTCCTTTGTGACTAAGTTAATAGTTTGAAATGTTTTGTATTGGTGTGCCATTAAGTTCTTTTCCATAGTGACAACATTAAAATGAGGCTAACTTGGATGCATGCAATAAGACATGCATGAAGGGTGTATGTCACATGAAGTTTACCACTAATAGCAAATGAACAATCAATCATTATTTTTTGCAACCAAATAATGGTTGTTATTTATATATGTAGATATAAATCCTTATTATCACCTTCCAAAGATGGTTCAAATCTTTGACCTTTAATGATGGTATGTTGTTGTTGCTTTTGTCCTTTTGTTGTTGTTTGCTTTGAAAAAAGGGAACGATGAACATGCATAATAAAATAGCCACAGACCCATCATGTATGCATTTTGTGATGCACTTGGTTATGTTGCTTTGATGTGTATTAAACCAAAAGTGCCCATCAAAACTATGCACAATAGTCCCCAAAAAAAAAACTATAACAACTTCATAATCTACAATTTATAGATTCATAATAGGTGTAATACTAACAAATGGAAATTGTCACCATTCCTATGTTGTTACAATCATCATCAAAGAAACAACATCCAATTTCTTTCATATATTTCCATTACAACCTTCAAGAGCAATAATAATAGTTGTGCATCATAATCAAATGTGGCAACATCATGAACAACAATGACAACAATGACCATAAACCTTTTTAAATACTAAAGACAGTGCAACAAGGAAACCTTGTAGGTATTCACCATTTTGTCCATAGATTCAAGCTTTGTTTCATTTTTAACATAGATTCAAACTTCTTGTCATCAAGCTTGTCATAATAGATCCAATATCTTACAACATACTTCAAGGGGGTCCAAGTTTGACATTACAGGAAAAATTATGTGAAGATCCATACTATGATGGAGGTTAAGGAAACCCAACTTGGCCCAAACAAAACTACCATATATTGTATAATCTCAAAGCTCAAGTATAATTAAGCTTTCATACTAATGTTTTCTATTTCCTAGCCATGTTTTAGTCTTATTGTTCAACCAATAGTTATATGTCTTGCTATTACATTTGATGTTAATGTTATGACTACATTTACTCACAAACATTCTTCCATAACTATGATTGTTTTTTGTGTTGGATTAGTCTCAATGTTTAGTTCATTATAATGTTCAATATGTCTAATGTGACTATGAATAATGAGTTGATCACATTTGTGTCCATTGTAACAAGTTGAAATTGAATTTTGAATGCTTTGATAATTCATGTTTTGCCCCAATCTTTCACAATTATCTCTTCCATACATTGCAATTGTTTCCATGCACAATGTAACTACCACAAATGTCAGGCTTTAGGTTGTACAACTAAAATCAACTTGTGAATCATGTCAATCCTTAATTTGTTGTTTGATAATTGCAATAATCCAAGAACTAAATTATACTTTGAAAACATGCTTTAATGAGTGTTGTAAAATGACATTAGTTAATTAAACCTTTGAACATTTTTACAATTAGTTGGAATGAATATCACCAAGATGTTTGGATGTGTTTGTTTCATCTAGTCCAAAAACTCATGGCTTTTGTGCATGGATCAAACAACCAAACCATATTTTTATTTGCTTTCAATCCCAATTGGCTAAATTGAACATGATAAAATCTTATGGACAAATTGCTTCATCTCCAATGTGGACCAAATGGTTTTTCGTTAAAAGTAGTAATTACATCCTAACTTGAACTCGTGCACTTGTCCTTTCCTTCCATTAAACAATGTAGTAGGCTCATAGGAATAATATTTGTGAACATAATTTGAAAGGGAAGTAAAAACCTATTTACAACTAAACGTGTAACTAAAGTAACTTGTGTTTTTCTTCCACCCTTTAACACTTGAATGTGTTTTGTTCCTTTGGTCTCCCAAGTCCTTTCTCCTATTGTTGGGACGAGACAAACACATGTTTGGTCATTATTAACAAGAAGGATTAGTGAAACATTGTAAGGTTTCATTATGTAAGTTATCCAATATGCCATGTTGTATTCTTCTTCAACTAATTAGGTGGCAATTTATTTCTTGTTATGATAACTCAAAAAGACCAATTCATATATTGTTTCATGAATAAGCATGTCCACTTTCATGTGATTGTAAATCTTCTAAGGCCCTCTTATAAGATATCAAATCCTAAAGGTTTTATCATCCTATGGAGGATGGGTTGCATGATGCCAATTGGAAACAACTGTCTACCTTGTCTCATTTTTTGCAACAAGGAAACAAAAGAATAATGTAGAATTTTAGGTACTCCTTTAATTCACGAACAATTTTTTTTGTTGAATTTCACCACAATACCAAGTTCCAATACATGTTTATAGTTTGGTTTTAATTCATTAGATGTAGTGAGCCATTGCCATAAACGTGCCATGTATTCAATTTATCATAAGGTCTTGGCATGTTAGGTTTCTTGTAGGCTATTTTCAAAAAGTGTAATGCACCTACATTGTTATTGTGGTTTTTTTTATTACAACAACAATGGGAGGCCACAAATGCAATTGGAACTAGTTTGTGTAAGCTCCTATTTTCTTTGATTATTTCCCATGTTCAACAAGTGATGGACCTTTTTTTTGTCATTTCCCATCCTAGTTAATGACTTAACTCATAACCTTTTATTTAATTTCATGTGAAAATAATAATATAACTACAAAGTTATGCCTTGGTTTGTCAACAAGACATTTTTTAGGCTTGTTGGTTGTTAATTATCCTTGAATAAGTTATTTCATTCAAAACTTGTACATCATGCTCCAATTATGTATGTTTTTCTTCACTATACATGTTTTTGAATATTGTTGTGAATAGTTTTTTTCTAGCAATTATATCCATTGAACGACATTACCTAAATGTTTATAAATCACTTCCTAATATGTTGCAAATCATTTAAGAAAACTCACTTAATGTTTTCACATTTTAGAACAAAACCTCTATTGATTTCTTTCTTAAGTTTGTTGAAGTGAACAACAAACCTTTGAGTGCCTTCAAGAATTTGCTAAAGTGGATAAGAAAATGACAAACAAGAATCATATTTGTGAGAGCATGGAAACAAAACCAAAAAATGTAACAACCAATTGATGTAAATCAAAATGGATGAAAGAATATTCAAGTACATTCATCTACGTAAAAAAATTAAATAATATTAAACACATGTCGAAAACATTGAGAAATTAATTATGATGTGTCAAAATAAAATTTTAAAATTAATGAATTAATTAACACTAATGTGTTGAATTTATTCACAACTACAATATGTTTGAATTGCGTGGTACCATCAAAGTGTATATTCATTTTGAAAGTTTCCACCTTTTTCTCCAACTTCACATTTAGACCATAAATTATAGAAAAAATATATATCAAATGTCATTTCCAAACCAATCCACTCCTATTTTGTGACTTCTTGTCATACTAGCATGAAACCACATTAAACTAGCCTACCTTTGAAGTTGGCTCTTACACATGGTAATGCCATGGCAGCAAGGCAAATTACTAGTGTTGGGTGGGTTTTGTAGGGTGACATGAATGTCACTCTGAGTATCACTTGGGTTTTGAGTATTGCTCGTGTGTCACCTAGTATTAATGTTAGAACACCACATGGTATCAAGAATGAAGTTTGGTGATACCCTCTTTGATATCTAGAATGTTAATTTTCTATTGCATGAAAACAAACCTTGAAAATTGGATATGGCCGTGCATTTTGAAAATAGTGAGATTCGAGAGAGCACGGGGTAAAATATTTTTACCTGACTTAGGGTATTGAGGTTTACTTTAGGCCAAGTCTAGAGTCTTGGGTTTATCTATGATATTTGCTATAGGAAGACACTTGGGCATTGGTCAACATTTATCAAAAACTGGGACCAATACACAACTACCCATTGTTCCCTAATCTCTCCCCTTGATACGCATAACAAATAAACCCTCTTTATTATGCTCATAGTGAACCAACATGGTGCACCCACCAGTGCTAGTTTTTTTTTTTTCCAAATTTTTAATGGAGTCAAGGTGGCAAACATCCTTCAGAAAAAAATCAACTTAATTAGCAACATTATTTCAAGGAACTCTTAAAATTGTACCTAGTAGACATAAATGTGGCAACACCCTTTCCAGAAAAAAAATGTTGGTCTAAAAAATATTGAAAAAGGAATTTGTGACCAAAAAAATTCATTTAAAGAAAATTGTGTCCCTTTTGACAAATTTTAGCCAAAAAAATCATTGAGTATAATGCACCATCCGCTATATGCCCATTATGATTTAATTATGACAATGATTTTTTGATTTAAAAAAAATTATAACCAATTTGTGAGGACTGCCTTTGACAATTAATTGTTTTCAAATTATGAAAATTGATGCTTTGAAAACCAATCTATAATTACTTTTTAAAACATCGATACCATGCACCTATCTTGCAAATATTTTAACTTTAAAAAAAGAACCAACCAAGCATTTCAAAGCCTTTATGAGAATTGGATCTGGTGGATACTTAAAAAAACAATACATGTCCAACGCTGTAAATTATGCCCTATAGCCTTTCAAGCTACAAGGTGTAATGCCTTATTGCTAGGGCATTACACTACACTTCTCTATTCTTTGAGGAAAAATGTGAAGCACATGAAAAACTTAAATATTTCTATATCAAAGTTTTCAACCACGCTACTTCATAAGGGCAATCCAATTTCACACATTCTACAGTGTTATTAAATAAATTGCCATGTCTCTTGTACAAAATGAAAAGTTTTTAATAAGAAAACACCATTTTGCAACAAACCAATTTGCTTGAAGTTTGTTTCTTCCAATCAAATTGTCAATGACCATTGTTATGTACACCCAAACTCCCAATCCTTGCCATTAGCCTAGGCAAAAAAGGGTAAAAAATAGGAGGAATAAAACTTTTTGGTAGTCAAATGCAATGAGCTAGGAGACATTCAAAAGGGCCAATTTTTTTTTTGG
>Ga0209611_10003852_pt1 | contig 25829 bp, 18 predicted proteins | sample S1TSphgellanicum_3_FD_187693 | JGI IMG/M metagenome (GOLD analysis project Ga0209611, IMG submission 187693) | Host-associated microbial communities from peat moss isolated from Minnesota, USA - S1T2_Fc - Sphagnum magellanicum MG (SPAdes) (version 2) | ecosystem: Host-associated > Plants > Peat...
TGCTTGTGCTGTCGGAGTATTCGGCATGAAATAAAGATCGAACAGTTGTTTTGAGGGTTCGGTTTTGTGTCTGTCTTGTCATCTGGTTGTGTAGCTACATGATGAGAGATCCGGTCTGAGGGTCATGGGCCGAATCGCACATTGTCTCGGTAGATTTGCAGTTTCAGAGGAGTAGCTTGTGTGCTTAGAGGTTGCAGTGTGTGCTTCGGGAGAGTGGTATTGTACTGCAACAATACTAAGAGAGCAGCTGAGAGTGATTGTCCCAGAAAGAATGCAGTTGTGGTGGCAAGAGGGGTCGGACGGGTACCTGTGCGAGTTCTGTGCCTTGGATTCGTTCGTGTCCCCCTTCTTTTTGGTTACATATGTACTTCACCTTAGTGTGTTTTCACCTTTTTCATACCAACAAAATTTTCCACTCGCTCATTCCCCACAAATCTTCGTTTTCTCTTAAAATGTGTTGCAATTTTTTTCACTACCCATGCTACCCATGCAAAAATAATATTAAAAAAAAACTCTACATTTTGAAAGTTAAAAAAAACAATTGACTTTATTTTTATTTTTTGTGAACAATGCCTATGAAAATTTCATTTTGAATATATGGAGGAAAAAAAAACAACACACTCTTTCAAAGGTATAAATTATAATTTTTATAAGTAATTTTGGAAAAAAGCAATAATATGGACAATATGTAAATATATAATTTTAATTTTATAATGTAATTGAATCTTGAATCATTAAATTTTCTTGACAAAATTTTATTTATTTATTTATTTATTTTTATAAAATAAACCCTCAAACAACATCACCCAAAAAAATGTCCATTTGTCTTTATTATCATTTTAAATATAATAAAAAAATTGAATTATTTATATATCTCCAATGATTTAACTTACTCATGTATCTTTATACATTGGATAAGAACATTTTTTCTTTTGAAATTGTGCAAATTTGGATTGTTTTCCATTAAAATATTTTTGTATAGGTTGAAATCATAACTTTTAGGTCAATATTTGAAACTATTTTGATTTACACTACTAATGATTAATAGAATATCCATTTCCACTTGTAAGTTACCTAGTTGATGATTGCCCAACACTAGAAATTAGTTGAATATGTGTTTAATACAAATTACAAATCTTTGATCATTTCTTCTATATTTCATAATTTTTCTTTTTGGAAAAGATGTTTCCATTAGAGAAAAAAATTCTAGTTGTAACGTTATTTTTCCAAAATCTAAAATAGGTTTTTCCAAAGAGGACTAATATTATTAAAAGGGTTTTGTAATATAATGGGATTCTTCAAAAAAAGGAGAAATTACCCATGTTGTGTGATTATTATAATTTGTTACAAATACTGTGTCATCAATTGTTAGTCTAATTTTAAAAATAAAAACCAAGGTTGGGATAAAGCCTTGGTTATTAGTTTTTTCATTTTTTTTCCCCATAGTACAATGACAACAATCTATGTTGGTCAAATAATTAAATAATTTTTTGGAAATTCGATGAAGAAAAAAATTCAAGATTTTTCCACCTTCATATATGCAATCTTTTTATACTAAAGGCATTTCAAAAAAATGAAATATGAAATGCTCTCAATTTAATCCTTTATACCTCATAATATCTTTGTATATAAACCTTCCTCTTGTACCAATGGCATTTCAAAAAATGAAATATGAAACACCCTTATTACAACAAAAGAACCTACCCCCTATTATGGTGATGGGGACCCATTCATGGGGAAACCTCAATGGATACAATCTAATGAAATAGTTTGTTGGCAAAACTTCTCATTTAATGATTTTTTCATGATGGAATGTTACCAAATTTTGACTTCAAAAGTATGGTTTGGACCCATACAATGGATTTTTCATGGAATAAATGGTATATACTCAGGAAATTGGTATACACCTAGTCAACATTCAAAGGTGAATTGTTTTTATAGAAGCCAATGTTCATATAAAACCTTTGTTTTACTTGTTATTTTATGAAAATGATCAAATTTTTAATGTTTTTGGGATATCAAGAAACAACAATTATCTATTGTATTTTTTTCAAAAAATCAAAATTAATGGTTATTTGATTCTAAATTTTTTAAAGAAATATAGACTTTGGTTATTTAAAAAGTCAAATAACCGTTCAACACTAATAATAATCTGTTTGCCCACACATACCCACCAATTATCAAAAAAAAATTCTAAAAACCACCTTATTGACCACCAATTATTTGATGTTTTTAGTATATTATCTAGAAACAATGGTTATTTGATTTTGAAAATTTTAAAGAATCAAAACTTAAGGGCTTTAAGTTTTTGGCTTTCCTAAGTATTTTATCATGGGGAAAACCCAAAATATGAAACACATGTTTAATGACTTTTTTTCGGACCCTATTCAACATTAAAAAATATAATTTTAATATAATTTTAAAATATTTACTAGTAATTTATATAGGTTGAAATCATATTTTTCAGTCCCATGAAAAAAATAGTCACATAACATTTTTAAGATAATATATATTTTCCCTAAATTCATATATTCCCAACAACCTTCCATTTTACACAACCACAAATAATAATGTTTTCAATCAACGTAATCGCACAATGATAATTCTTCAAGTGTTAATTGTTATAGATTTACTTCATTTCCATACAAAAAGTCATAACAAAAATGACAAGAATAAGAAATTTTGACACTATAATATTTTCAAAACCCAAGGTTAACATCTCTACATTCATGTGAAAATTAAATATGTATTTTTATTTTAAATTTTAAAACATATCACATGTAAATTTCGTGCATGAAATATATAATACCTATCAATTATTATTTTTAATTATAGGAATATAACATTCGCAAAACATGATTACCACATTTTAAACATCAAAGACTTTGAGTGGGGCACTATTTTGAAGGGTGCAAACTATCACAACACCTTATTTAATCCAAAGACAAAGGAGGTGGCCTTTGCACTATTTGTACAAATTGCAAAATCATGTCGGGTGGGAAAAACCTGAAATTACAACCAAGTGTCATTTACAAACACATGTGCGAATGCAACATATTACATGACATTAATGAATCAAAGTTCATACAATAATACAAAAATAGAATTTTAGATTGAAACCAATATTGGATAAATAAATGTATATATTTAGTTTGGCCTGAAAATTGAAATATATTTTTCAAAAAAGATATATTGAAAACAAAAAATTCAATAACATAAAACATCATTGAATCGACATTTAAAAGACACAATACTATAATTCATCGTTATTTAAACTATTCAAATTGACTACATTGTCCAATTTGACTAATGCACATGTCCATTTTGACTAAAGGCCAAATCATAAATGACATGTGTAACTTTTGACTAATAAGCTTGACTAGAACGACCCATTTAATTGTGTGTCAAATGGGACATCTAGTCAAGTTGGACTAAAAAATGACAAACTTGGTCAAATAAACCAAAGGCCTAGTAAAAAGGGACATGGCCAATGTACCTACTAATTAAATAATTTGATTATGTCATGTAGATAATTAACACACACCCCCCTCCCCAACAATCTTACAATTTCAAGCTATCTACCAATGTGGCTATAATCTTAAATTTATTTAAGTCCATTGTTTATACAATTTATTGGCCAACTTGTAGTTTAAGAACAAAATGAATTACTTATCAATTTGGAGAGGTTTTGTTATTTTTTATGTAAATTCTATTGTTGAGCTGCTACTTCATTGTTCTACAATTTGAAGGAGATATGGCTTCACCTTTTACCCCATTACATTCACCATTGTGCCAAACACATTGAGCATCACATTTGCATCATCATCGGTTTGCTTTTGAAAGGCATGCAGAATGCCATCAATCAAACCTTGTGTTGTATGGAGAAATGAGTATCAACATAAGATTTGTAGTTGAAAGTATCACAGAAACAGACAACAAGTACTAAAACAATTATGTTTATCCTTAATCATATGTGGCATTCAATATCAGACTTACAAAAACACTCATCATTTACAACAGGTTCAATTACAAATCTACAATTAACACCACCAAATGAAAGTAATAAGGCCCTAAAGCCTCAACAATGTTCACCACATTACTTGTAGTTCAGAGGATCACAAACATAGACAATAATTTATGAAACAGTCATGTCGATCTCTAATAAAATGCAGCATTGAATTTGATATCCTACATAAACATTCATCATTTACAAGAAATTCAATTATAAATCTTTTAATAACATGGGGATTGTTATTTGGTGAACATGTGAACGAGAGCATGAGCCTATGAGTAGGAGCTGGAAGGCATATTCTAGTTATATTCCATCCATGTCAGTTGGAATATTTTTCGACATATTTTAGTGACATCAAAATATTCCTTGACAAAAATATATTCTTGCCATGTCAACAATAACTCCCACGTCACCATTGCCACGTGGATTTTTTACAACAAAGTTTTTGTTCAATTAAACATAAGTACAAAAATCTACCAAGGTTGGTGCCCCATGTATTGAAGCAAAAAATAAGTTTTTGGTGGCTTTGTTAAGAATCTTAACCCCTAGTTTCATACATGTCCTATGTGGCAAAATATTATTTGTCAATAGAAGCATATTTTGCATTGTCACGCATTCGTGGCTGTTGTCATCCTAGCTATTATAATGGGAGATAAGTTAAACATAGTTGTAACATGAACTTGTCAACAAAACATAGGCGATCAGATATGATAATTAATTATACAATACAAAAAAAAATTGACAAAAGATATTTCAACCATTCTAACAACATTATTGTGAAACAATTATTCTAAAAACACACTGGAAAATCGATGCATAGTTTATAAATGTATCCTATGAAAGGTTAGGTAACTAAGGGCATCACTATAGGAATGTAAAAAAAAAATACAAGAAATTGACAAGTATGATGTTATGAATATCTATCTAGAACTTAGCAATGCCACTTTCCATATAAAATCTAATTGTCATTGTCATAAAATCCAATAGGTATGTGGCCTTTATTACACATTTTAAAAGATTATTATAATGCAATGCAAAGCACGTTCTAGTTATTAAAGAAGTGGGTATTTAATTTGTGAATTCTCATGCACACATTATTAGTAACAACATGTTCTTTTGTTGTGCCATGAATTTTCTACACAAGTTTTCTACTTTCAATTGTTTTGCTTCATTTTGAAAAGACAACAAACATGGCTTATCAAACTCTTCAAAACTTAGACTTGTACCCTATTGTTGGGAAGAAAGAAATCAAGTCCATTGATGCAGAATACCAAATACAAATTGGATATTGGGCAACAAAGAACCATTTGTAGGACTACAAATCTATGCGAAGGTGATTTGTATGTTTGATGAAGACTTTTTCAACAATTTATTACAGCATCCATGGAACAATTTGTGGCCAACACACTTGACAATTTGGAACTACAAAATTCGACCCTTGAGGTAGTTTGATTATCTATTAAGATTTATGTCTCCGAATTCCCTCGAGATTGTAATAAACAAAAAATGGCTAAAGAACCAAAATGACCCAGAGGAAGATGAATATGAATAACCAACACTTGTTTATTACAAGGAAATAGATGCAATGGTGCCATTGGTGAGAGCAAGCCTTCATACTCCACCTAGAATGCAAGGGTCTTGGAGCAACAATAACGCCGAAATACCAAAAGCTGTGGTGGAATCATCAAGGGGAATGGATAGCAAACTAGGTCCGAGCATCAAAGGCTTTCCACAATACTAACACAAATAATGCCATCGACATCAATCACATATTAGAACCATGAGAAACTAGTAGAGAACTATAGGAATGTCATTTGCAAGATCATGAAATGAACCAACATTATTTAAATGGAAAAATTGAGCTAATGCAAGATGTGTATTTGTCTATGTGTGTTTGGTTCATTGATCATGGTCACTTGAGGAATAATGCATTTATAGATGTGTGATCAACCAAATCACTATATTTTATTTTAGGAGTTGACAAATGAAAGTCTTGATTTGCTTGAATAATTATATCCAAATGAAAACCATAGGAATTTTTTTGCAAAACCATCAAACAAACTAACAAATCTAACTAGAAATTGAATTATGTTTTGCCCATTACAATCTTGGAAATTTGTATTTGGATTGAGTTAGGATGGAAATTATATTCATAATATAAAAAATACTTTATATATAATAGTTAACATTAGATTCCATAGAGATATGTTGAACACAAACACAATGTAGGATATAAAAGGACATATGAAATATTTATGACCATTTAAAAACAAGACAATTGGGAAATGGCTTCAAATATACTGGAAATTACATTCATAATTGGAAAACACATTCCACACAATATTGAATTCACTTGCAATAAATATATAAAACAAAATTCCATTTCCTAATGTGGTTATTCATTATTCAAGTAGCCCCAAACTTTATCGGAAATTGTTATGAATTGTTATATATTTTTTAGGTATTGTTAGGTATAATTCCCCACTGCATGGCACAACATTCGTCAGAAATGTTGACAATATAAACAATTATATACATTTGTGTGTCAGGTTGCTAAATTGATAAAATTGAAAGGTTTGATCTAATACCAACAGAACCATTTTGATATAAGTGACATCAACATAAGTTATGTTTGAAAATTTATGATTCTATAATTTGAAATATGTTTCCCAAAAAATGTACATTGGAACTATGGATAGAGATAATCTCAAAAATAAATGCAATGTTGAAAAAAACAACAAAAGATATAATCTCTACTTGGCATCCATATAATGTGCACAAGCCAACATGGTATTCCAATCACAATTGATCCCATAACTAGGTTTAAAGTTGAAGCGAGCATTCCAACAAATAGCATTATATTGTCATCCTTATTTGACAAATATTATTCCAACATTGTGGTATGTACAAGGTCAACATAGATACTACATGAGTTCTAGGAAGATGAATTAAAAGGAGCTTTGTGTGAAAACTAACATAAAAGAAAAGTTTGGTTCAAAACATAAAAACATTATTAGAATTTTCCACCTAACCTTAAGACCACCCAATGAGTTCATAAACCTAGTGATCCACCCGTGAGCTCAAAAATAAATCCTAAACATCTTCTAATGCTTCATCATCAATGTGAATTTTTACTCCTAGATCATAACATTGGGAAACTATATGTGAAGGAGATGAAGCCAAAGACTCTAGAACCAGGGCTTGAGCCTCAACATATGATGGTAGCAAAAAAGAAATGTTAGGATCTTAGAACATTTCATCTTCCTTAAATGAAAGGAAGCTCCTTGATGGAAACGACACTTTGCAAATAAAAAAAGAATAAAATGTGAAACATATAGTAGAAAAAACAGAAGGAATGCATAATATTGATGCAAGTAGACAACTTATTCATAGTCAAGCAACCTCCTCGAACATTTCTTGATAAAAGAGTCAATATGGAAGCTATGAACATGCTCAATGTTAGGCTTGGGCATAGCCACTTCAACAAGAGGCTTTAGCACCTTCATAAAATCCTCCATATCTAATTCCAAAGTTAGGTTGTGGCATTGAAAGCTTTGGCAAGCCTTGATAGTGTTTCCTGTAAGGTGAAAGATGGTTAGACACAATTTTTGATACAGAGATTGAGAATGAAATTTTTGAAGAAGGGCACATGTGGATGCAAATAAATTCACAACAGAAGATCATGTCTTGGAGCAGACATCAATCAAGGCTTAAACAATAGCAAGATGCATTTTTTTTGTGGCCCTAAAGGGTTTGCTGGCCTTGGATATAAACATAGCTCAACCCTATCCATCCAATTATATAACACATTTTGATTTTGAACATCAATAGAATTGTTCACAAATTCATCAAATGGTGAAGAAAAGACAAATCTCCCACTACTCGAAGAACTCCCATTTGGGATCTAACAAGAAGAGTTGCACATCTAAGGAAAGTCTATAAAATCAAAGATATATTTTAGTTGAAGGAAAGAAGAAGAAAAATACAATGAAAGTTTAATGGATTGTGATGGAACCTTGAGAGATGGGTCCTCACTACTCGTGAGTGGTAATGAGTTCACCACAACCCACTTCATTTGAATCTCGAAACCATAGCTCTCTACATAAAACTTGACCTCTTTTAGAACTCTTAGGTCATCTGGGTGAAATAATAAGATAGCCCCATAAAAGGCCAAGAACTTTTCGGCAAAATCAAAGATTAAATTAATGTACTCATCAACCTTTCAATTCCAAGCAAGAATATCATTGGAGTTCTTGGATACAAGAGGAACATGGAAGTTTCCAGGAACATCTACAATGACAAGCTAAACCTTGCCACCAAGATTCATTTGCATAGAAAAAAGAAAAAAATTAATGCATCCAAGACAAGCTATTAGAATTATGTTATAAAGTGAAAGAAAATGTAATGCAAGCCTACCTTGTGGATGAACTTGGAGATTGTCTCATACTTGTGGGGCCAAGTTTAGGAGGAGATCTTGGTTGCCACAATGGAAGGCCATGAAAATGGGAGGACCTTGTGGTGAAAGCCATGAGGTATGTTGGAGGTAACAACAATCAGACTTGGGGGGGATGGAAAAAACTAAAATGACCCTTGTTGAGTGCTCCAAATTCCACTAGGAAGAGGGGTGGGAAGAACATGTGGGGTAATAGCCCTTCTCTCTCTCCTCATATCCTTTGTTGTTTGCAGACCTATAGTTTAGCCCAAATGAACCTCAACAAAGGCATCCTAATCTACATCAAAGGAGGGAGGTTTGTTCACTTTCTCCTTCAATTTTCCCTTTCCCATGGAAGCAATTTTCCGCCTCCCCCCTTCAACATGTGTTCTTGCAAAGCTTGCAAGAGACTCCATGAAAAATGGCTCAATGATTTCCCTAAAGGGAATCTCCAAGGTGGGGTGCTCTCTTTCGGATAATCAAGGTACCAACACATTCGAGAAGATGTGAAGTAGGCCAATCCTTGAGTAGGTCCTTCTAGAACATAGTCCTATTGGCCTCGGGGTCACACCAAATGTCCAAGAGATTGGGGAGTTGATCAATGGCACCATGGAATAACGTAACATGATAAAAATACATGTAGGGGAATGAACAGTGCCTTCATAATGAAATATAAAATATGGCTACCAAGTCTCCTACACTTGGTGTCAAGACTAAGGGAAGCTTTGTGGTGATCCAAAAAAATGTATGCAAACCAACATGAACTTAGAAATCAATTTGTCGCAGATTGAGAATGGAATGAAATTTTATGATTAAATGGAAAATTAGATAGGTTGGAATACTTGTACAAAACCCACTTGATAACCTCCTTGCTCCCATATTGCTACTCTCAAAATTTGCTTCTCTGGATCCCATCTTTAGGCTTAAACTTTCAAAAAAAACAAGTCTCCCATACCACCAACCTTCATTACTATATGTATGAAGAGAGAAAGATCATATTCAGGACCTTTTTCACAACCAAAGAAAAATCAAAGATTGTTACATCAAACAGCTTGAGCATTTCAATCTCAAGCTGCAAAAATAAGACCGCAATAAGAAGGAGCATCTTGGAGAAAAATGGAAAAAATATATATCATTTAGAAATAAAATACTCGATGCTAGAAGGTGGCCTTGTGTAACCATTTGTCGAATTGGGAGTTAGAAAAGCTAAGCTTGGGGAATTTTTGGCCTCCTTCTGAACAACAAACTCATTCCATATCTCAAGCTAAACAACTTCTACTTGGTTGAGACGCAGAAGTAAGCAAGCATTTGGAGGTTTTTTGTCAACATCTTCGGCTTTGAGTTCATGTCATAATGAACCTATATCTCCTTCAAGAAATTTGCACCCAAATAAGGATCACATACTTACAAGTGCTTGCAAAAGGCTGAGTAGTGATCTTTCTTAACCTGCTCCATAGCTTTTTTTAATCACTCCCAAAGCCTTAATGGTGAACGGTCTTGAGTGTTGGGGAATTTTTCATAATAAAACTTGACTCTAACATCCCCAACTATAAAAATCTCTCGCTACAAGAATTTTTTTAAAAAAGGATGAACAAATTCAATACAAAGGTTTTTAAAAAGTCTTGAAATGAATCTAAAATATTTCATACCTTATACATATATTCAAAAAAAGCTTCTAAGGTCAAGGAATGCCATGTTTTGATAAACTTGGACTGGCCTTTCTTGTAAACCTCTGCTGGCATCACCTCCTTGAACTATTCCAAGGGGATAATCCCAATTAATTGGATTCTAAAAAAATTATGAACAAGGGTAGGTTTTACATGGTCCACCTCCATTGACTTAAAGAAATACAAAAAAGAGTGAAAGCAAAATCCTTTAAATCTAATTTGATGTAGGAAATAAGAGAAAGGTCAAAAACATATTTGTTGAGTTCCATCATAGCAATGAAGAGCTCAACAAGCCCATGAGAGGTATTAAGTACAATGGAATCCACATAGATGTGTTAAAAGGGCTCATCATCGTGTAGATGATTAATATAAGGCAACCAAGCTTGTAACTTGTGATACCATCCCAGACAAAAAAAATGTGCCTTGAAAGAGACTTGAAATCAGGATCGACAAGTAAGAAAGTCTCATATCTCTCATTTTTAGACATCCAATGTTGACTCCAAGAAGACATGTGTTATTTTTGGAATTCCTCCTACCCTTTTTAGTTGAAAGGTAAAATGTAAAAAACTTTGTCACCCTCCCAATAGCCAATATGGAACGCTTACTCCATCTTGAGGATGTAAATTTTGAGAGTAGGATGAACAATTAGCATCGATATCATTTGACATAAGGGAATAGCCATTTAGGCTTTGTTCATCGGCACCATCTTGTGCCTACTAAGGAATTGAAGGTGAAAACATGGTAAAGTATATATGTTAAACTTTGTCTGGCTTTGAACGGCTTGAATAGCCTTATTGAAGGACAAAGAATCTATATATGCCACCACTTGGGAAGTCTACCAAAAGATTCAAAATGTTACAAATGCACAAAAAAAATTGTGAAAGTAATCCATAGTTTTCAAACAAAAGTCAATCCAAACGCACTCAATACGTGAGGTGTCTCCATAATCCTTGTGATGGAGATATCTTCGTAAGATGTGTCTTACAAAAATAGACACATGAAAGTTCAACATATTTTAGGAAAAAAAAAACTAAACTTAGGAGGAGATGTTTGGGTAAAAGAAAAAGGAACCAAACTCTTATTCGGCTCCACATTTGGAGCCGAATTAAAGCTCAATTCCTCGCATTTTTTGATGCATCCAAGGTACCCTCGACATCAAAAGATCCTTAATTGCATGAAAAAAAATGTGTTGAACTTTAGTTTGACTCTAAAAATGGAGCCAAATTAAAGTTTGACTCTAAAAATGGAGTTGAATTAGAACTTGACTCCTAAAATTTTTTTTGGCCAAGTTTCTTTCGATGCTGAAAGAACTTTGGCCTCATCAACGAATCAAGAGTCGAGCTAGAGTTTGGTTTTGTGTTTTTTCAAAGGGAGGACCAAATTTTAGCTCAGCTCCACTTTCGGAGTTGAGTTAAATCTTAGCCATTTTTTTTGTTCCCAAACTTCTTTTGATGTCGAAAAAAGCTCAACTTCAAAATAAATTGGAACTGAGCTCTTATTTAGTTCCTTAAGCTTTTGTCCAATTTTTTCGACATAAAAAAGAACTCGGTTGTAGCAAAAAAAAGAACCAAGTTCTAGCTTGACTTTGAAATGGAGTTGAGCTTGGGTTGAGCTCCATGTTTGGAGTTGAGCCCAATCTTGGCTTCTTTTCTTTCTTTCTTTTGGCCAATTTTGCCATCATTTTAGAATCTGGGCTCAAGTTTGGATTCGAATTCAAGTTTTGATGAACTCGAATCTAAACTTGAGTTCAAATTTTTCTACACATCAAAACTTGAACAAAAAAACCAAATTTAAGTTTCAAGTTCTTCCTTCGAACTTGTTGTTCTCTTCTTAAAGTGTGTTGAAATCTCATGGGGTTTTCAGGCCTTATCCTTCTTCTTGCACAAATAATTCAACAAGAAAGACTATTCTAAAAATGAACACTTATATACAACCCTTACTTCTTTACTTTGTGAAACCTTAAAATAAGATTTATTTTTTTAAAAATAATATTTTACTAAACTCTGAAATAAAAAATAAATTAGGGTGGTGTGAGGTGATTTCCCATCCCTCTACTCCTAGATTTACGAGGTGACTATACTTAGAAGTACATATGTTATTGGTGAAGGGAAAATGCAAAATGCATTTATAGATATTGTAGTGCATTTGTAGTTGAAAACAAATAGTTTGCATCCTAAACATCACTTATGATTTGGAATTGATAGATATATTTTTAAAGTTCAAATTTTCCAAATCCTAAAATTTTATGTTAAACTACCACCCACCTAACCAACTTCTAAAGAGTCAACATAATGTTTAACTTGACAACATATTTCTTGTCACTCAAAACATTGTTGCCATCACATACGTTAACTAAAACTAACTTGCATTAATTCATTGGAAAGTTAGCTACAAGGTGCATTTGTCTACCACAGTTCAAGCCCTGTGCTTAAATCAATAAAAAATTATGCCATAGAACCCGATGAGGTTTTACGAAAGCAGAAAGCTTAACTTGACAACAAACCTCCAATCACTTAAAACATTGTTGTTTTCAAATAATCTATTCAAATCTAGCTTGCATTAGTTCATTGAAAAACTAACTACAAGGTGCACCTAATTACCAAATTGCAAACTTTGATTTAAATATTAAAAAATTATGCTACAAAACCCAAGAGGTTTTATAAACATTCTCTAAAATTTCAAGCTTCAAATCTACCCTTACTCATCTCCATTCTTTCAAAGGTACTATTATGATAAAATCTATTCTCCCTTTTTCCATCGTTACTAAGATTCATTATTCTTCTCCTCCCAAGGAAAGTTATCAAAACAAGTTTTCAAATATTCAAATTGGAAATCACATTCAAAAATAGAAAGACAAATTATCCAAATTCACACCTTTTAAAGAGAAGGAGAAGGAAAGAGGTGAGGGAAGACCCCAACTTAGTGGCCAATGGAAGGTTCCAAGCTTGATGGCCCTTGAAACGAATCCAATGCTTGAAGGCCAATGGGAAAACATCTTGTTTGGTGGCCAATGGAAGGTTCCAAGCTTGGTGGCCTTTGGATGTTCGATGTTTTGTTTCTTTTAAAAGGAAAAACATCCTTTTCATCTCTTTCCACTTTTTACCCCATAAGATTTCACTTAAACTTTTTTTCCATTGATTTTAGGGTTTTGGTTTACAATGGTTTTAGATCATTACTTCATGTTTTTCCTTCCTTTTTTTTGACCTATAAATTATAATCACGCATTTCAAGGTATTAAATCTTCCACACATTCATTGCCAAGTTGATCTCAATCGAAGATTTTTTCCTTTCCTTGAATTCATGGCATTGCACATAACTGGATCTTCCAAGCTTCAAACCGCATAAGTGAAGGAAAGGACTACCCTAGGAATTGTCCCTAGATTTGACACTAATTCAACACCTTTGTGATGAAAATCCTAAACCGTGAAAGGTGTGCCCTTATCTCGAAGTTGAACCTTCTTGAACTTGGTATTATAAAAAAATTTCGAACTTTCGTACCTTGGTGATTTTGTTGGAGGTTGACCCCACTTCTTACGATGAACCTAAAATTTTTTATGAAGGTTTTTACGAAACTAAAAACACTTTGATTTTTGCATGGTCTTCAATTCCCGACGTTGGACACTACTATTGATTACGCGGTCCAATTTGTTGATTACCTCTTAATGGCAAGGCAGATTACTAAGTTTGCACCATCCAACGCATCTTGAATTTCCTTATGAACTATCACTATGGCATAGTCTAGGACCCAACGCGTACTTGTAGCTCGTCCTTGAGCTTCTCCATAAACTAAATAAAATTTTTGTCCATTGTGAAATCCATGTTGTAATTGCCAACATATCACCCTACTCATTTTAATTGTTTTGTTGTTTCGGATTAATCCTACATGCTTATAATGCTTGAAGATTATTCTATCTCCTTTGGACCCTTCATTGACACCCCTTAACTTCTCCAAGAACTCAAATCATCCTTGCTTGCGAAACTATCCACTAAGTACTAGAACAAGACCAATGTTGTGTCGAAGACAAATTTTGTTATTTGTTTCTAACCCCAACCCTTTACAAACTTCTCAACTCCAAATCACACAATTAAAATTCTAAAACTATGAGTACTAACTTTTGTTGAAGAAAATAATCAAATTTTGAAACAAAAACAACCCCCCATGTAACCATGCACATCCATCATTCCTCATTCTAACGTGAAATTTCTAAAAACCCCTAATAGCCTTATCACACCCCAATATCCTTAATGCAATTCTTGAAAATTGAGGCTACTGCGCATGGTTATGTTGGTAATGCTCACACGTGGCCAAACATTCAACTAATAGTTTTTTATCAAAAAAAGAATTTTTAAACATCTTTTGCTTTGATTGAACATTTAAATCAAAACTTAATTATGTAAAAAATTGAAAAATTAATTAAGACCTCACTTGAAAAATTGAAAAATATCTCAATTGATCTTTGAATTATCTAGTTGAATTTTATAAAGACTAAACTGTTTGGAATTATCCTGCCTTGACAAATGCAATCTTAAATTGATATTTAAACATTACTAGACTTATCTTTAAAAAAACCCTAAACCCGAAATTGTGAACACATTTTTTGTTAACTAGAAGTTTTTTTTAAAACCCTAACTACGCTAACACGTACTAAAGGATGAAGGCTTGTGCCTTCTGTGTTACTGCCATCATCCCTTGAGCCTTCGCCATAGCCCGTTTCTACCTCTTTTGATGACAAAAATCCACTAGTTAGAACTTGTGAAATCTTTTCAATTAATGTACTTTCATTCACAATGCAATGCATATGGGTGTATAATGCAAAAAAATTTACCTCTAAAGATTCCTCCCTCCATTGAGAGACATCAAGCTCCTTTCCTCTTACCAATACTTCTATCTCCTTCACAGTTGTGTAAAAAATGTATTAGAAGCTATGAGAATTGCTAAAATATAACACAACACATCTCTATTCCACTCCAAGAAAAGAATAACACCTTTTGTCTAGGAATTTGCAATGTGCATCTCCTTGTTTTTTTCAACACTATTGTTTACTTTTGTTGTTTCGCTTTGATATGAGTACACCCATTACCGTGCCTTCTTCTAGTCCTGTGTTGGGCTATGGTTGGAAGCTCGCTAACCTTATGCATCTAAAAAATGTTTCATCTACATCCTTTTTGTGTTTTTTTTTTTCTTCTTCTAAAGGATGCTATCATTTTTCAACTTTTCCTACGTCCCTACTATACATGTGACCGCTCAAGGAAATTATACCTAATGATTACTAATTCAAACTGGTATTCTAAATGTGAAAATAGTTCATTATTCGATGTGTTTGTTGGGTCTGATGCTAATCATTAAATGGATTTGGTAAGAGTTATTGATAATTTGTTAACATCCTTATTTATAGCAAAATGTGTCCTTTGTTGTAATTATGACAATTTAGTGTTATTCATCTGCCATTCATTTACATGACAGATGTGATGGTAATGGATGTTTCGAACAATAAAGTGAAATTCCAAGAATCAATCAACTACACTTCCATCTAACTCACTAAGATAACAAGAGTGAATAATTACAATTTGTCAAATTACATTATTAAGATGATCAAGAATTATTAACTACTAACCTAACAAACATATTTTCACATTGTGTAAGGAATTTATACAAACCTTCACCTTATTGGTTTAATGTTAACAGTAACCATCAAAGATTTTTGAACATATACTTTTAAGTATTTGTGAAGTCATGATTGGTCATAGTTAGTTGTTCCCTAAAGAATAATAACATGTTCAACCTAACAACTCGTATTTGCTTAAATGAGTTGGTGCTATTGTTATATCATTAATTGGGCTGGATGTTGATTAGCTTGTAAACCCCATGCCATCATAATCTAATCATTTAGATGCAAGATTTTTCTATTTGCTTGATTTGATATGACATTTTAGAAGAACTAGTTAGATTTTTTTATTGTTGGTTAATGATATGGTTCCACACAGTCGGATTCTTCAAATTTTCCAATCCAAATTACAATTTCTCACTTGATGATATCCATAAGTTTGATGATGTTCTCTACTCTAACTAGTGTCGAATCTTTCTTTTTCTTTTTATTATTCTAATAATTGTTGGATATCTAGTTTTATGGCAAGTTAGATTATTCATTTCTTCTTGTAATTATCATGTTCATTCCTTGTTTATTTTGAATTGCACAACCTCTTGCTCCAAGATGACACTAATGCTTTCTACTTGTGGTGTTTCATATTGCTGTAATCTTCAATATATTCCAATTATGGTATTATTGGCCTTCATCCTCTTTTATGCATTGGTCCATGGCTCACCCATGCACCCCCATATAAAGGGAAATGATAAACAATAATACGAAATGAATTGGCTTGTAATCTTAGCCTAAATGTAGGTTTTCCATGCCTCCAACTCTTCTTGTAATTTTCTTTTCCAACCTATGTGGCTACCCACTTAGCTCATCCCAATTTTGCTCTTTGTTAATTTGATTCAAATTCGTCCTGGACTAAGTCTAAATACCTTGGGACCATTCCTATGCTTTCACCTATGGATTCACATAATTCCATTGGACTGTGGTTCTGGCATGGGACAATGGTTTATAATGGCCAGAATCTAGTATGTATAAAAGGTCTAATAATTTGGAATTTTTTTGAAAACTTCATCCATTAATTCTGGACGCACAACACCATTTATTTTCCTATTGAATGGGGCTCAATGTGTTGAGTTCTTCTAGACAATGACATCATAATTCCTTTTCTTTGTATCGTTCCTATTATTATTCAACCATATTTCCCAACATGAATCTATAATTGTGATTCAATTATTGGGATTATCGGGGGATGGATTGATCAGTGATGGTGTATTGCTCCAAGAAATGGGTCCTCACATAAATTTGCATCACCCCCAATGTTTTAATTTCATTATTGTCATTAAGTTCATTGTTTTCCTTGCATATTTATGTAACTTTTCAATTTCGCCCTTGTTGCAATGTTAGGTTTGTTGTATGTTTTACATCGGTATCTTTCATTTCCCTTTTTGCCGCCAGTTCTATTCTTATTGTTGCATTGTGTCAACTATATCATTCAAATTTATGCAAGGGGAAAAATACATGCGTTTCAACAATACAATTCTATTTATTCCATTCACATTGTTGTCTTTCATTGGAGATTATTACTCATCCTTGCATTTATTAGTAGTATGTTTCTGTACTTTTGTTTCTTGCATTGAATTTTTGAGTTCCAATTCCTCACCTTTCCCTCAAATTGAGTTCTTGATGCAAGGGCATTTTTTGTTGTCTAATTGTGAAATTATTGTTAGATTTATCTTATTTATTTCCTTCTCTTTTAATCTTGATAGATACTTTCCATGTTGTAGGAAAGCCAGATCTCACCATCTTGGTTTTTTATTCCATAGTTGTATAAGTGATTGAAAATGTGTTATGTGCAATGTTTGTTTTTTGGTGAGGATCTATGCATGTGTTTAAAGATGTTTCTTATGTGGAAGAGAACATCATTTTAAGTTCTGTTTACCAGGTTTCAAATGTGAACCCTAAAGGGATGTTTCAAATTGTCACCAATGGTAGGTATTGGATCATCAACAAAAATGTGCTTAACAATTCTCAAGATATTGTTCTAACATCAAGGATAGCTGCATTAGTGGCCAACATTGTTAAGTAAGGTGTCTTGATGTTCAAGAAAAGCCCACTATGGTTTCTCACGACTCAAAGTTTTTTGTCTTGATTGCAGAATCATAATTTATCAATTTTGGTGAATTATTTATGAAGACGGCCCTTCTTTTCCTAATGTTGTCCCTATTTCCATGAATTCATGAGTTGACAAATAACAAGCTTTGCAAATGGAAGTGCCATTGGTGAATTTGCAAGCCAACAAAGAGTAGCTTTCAGGGATAGAAATGCCACTCGTGAATTCATGAGTTGATATGGTGCAGCTTTTACGGATGGAAATGCCACAAGCGGTTGCTTTCTCTAGCATTGTTGATTTGCTAAAAGTAATGTCTTTGACTTTGCACACTTGTTTTAAATTGAAGTCCTTTAACTACAGGGCCATCGCAATTGAATTTGTGAATTGTTTTCCTAATGGTGACATATTATTTGAACTTCCTCCTATTTGTCATCCATTGGGACATTCCGAACAATTACAAGGTATGGACAAAAAGTTTGATGGCCATGCTTGGTGTAAATTATAGACTAGTGTCATCAATAATTCGTTTAAATTGGGCTTTAGAACGACCAAATGCCTTGGACATTTGTGTTGTCAAAATGATTCTTGTCCTTTGTTTTAACATTATGCACAATTAAATTTCTTGGAATGGGGATAGTTCGTAGCTTTCGATATTTAAGCAATGTCTCGTGAAATCCCTGATCTATATGATTAGCTATAAGTTTTGCAATCCTTTTCCCACTTGTCTATAAACTAACGTTTGGAGAATGTATTATGTTGTTCACAAGTTTCCAAATATTTCAAAAGTGGCGATCCACTTGGGCACCCATGCCCATCTAATTACAAACAACATAGAAAACCCTTCCAAGAGATGAAGAATATGGTTGAAGATGAAGTTTGTCGCACACCCAAATTAAACTACTACCACTTTGGCTATTGTTGTAAAACTTTTTTTTTTCATGAATTGTTCAACGAGGATGGACCAAGGTTCTATGGAACCGACACCCTAAACCCTAAACCTAAAAAACTAGATCAAATGTTATTAAAGTTCGCTCCTTTGTGTTCCCTTGCCATATGCAACATGATTGCTTCATAAAAACATCATCCTGGTAACTATAACTCCATTAATTGTATTTTTAAATTAAAGGCACTATCTACTTATGACTATATTTAGGACAATTTTTTTCCTAATCAACAAGCTAGGCTAAAGGTTTATTTGTTCAAGATGTTCATTGATGGATTGTGTCCAAATTTGATCTGGTTTGGTGAATGCAACTGGATGATGATCTACAAAATGTGTGGATGATGTTCGATCATGTAAAGCGCGTTCAAAGATGGACGACCATGGCTTATCACGTTTATGATTCGATCTATTATAAGGTCATGACAATTGTGGTCTATGACATGCAATCAAAGGACACGGAAGTTCAATGCATTCTATGGAGGAAGTTGAATGTAGTTGTTGAAAAGAAAGGGTTGGGTACATTCATTTTCAAGGGGTTCATGGTGGATAGTGTGGAAGCAAATTGAAATGGTGTTCACATTGTTTATGGGATTGGAGATCCTATGGTCAAGATAGTTGATAAATAACATGTTAACGGGTTTTTCTATTTCCATTAAGGTTTTTTTGAAATTTGAATTTCTAGCAACAATTTCCTAAAACAACAAATAGGTAGATTTAAATAACAAAACTAGAACTAGTTACAAGTCTTAAATTAACATATATTCAATTTGCACATAGTTCCAAGAAACACATTGTTGAAGCAAAAATGTTTTCAATGAAAGAGAAACACAAAATCAAATTAACACCAAAAGTCTCCCACTTGATGCAAATCTCCTTTCCTAAATTTTGAACAAGTACAAACTACTGAATGCTAATAGGTATCCTAAGTTGTAGTGAAAATACAAAATTGTATTAAGAAATCAAAGTTTATACACTAGAGATTTCAAAAAGTATGGAAAGTAGATATTGATGTTTTTCATTTTTTGCCTCCTTCCTTTGTAGTTTAAGTTTGAACTTTGAAATGTTTCGTGTAAATGACCTAAATAGTAACTAGCTAATAAAACTCGTTCTAATCAAATACTAAAAACTATCAAGTAAAACTATAATAAATAACCATCATTTTCAAAATTTACTACCTATTATCTTAACTACAAATTTTGTAGACTATTTGTTCAATAGTTGTCACCAGTTTAATTACTATCGGTTATATTGTCACTATTGGTTTCAACATGTGTCACAAGTTCAGTTATCACTAGTTAAAGTACTAGTTCACAAAAAAATATGGTTTATAGAGCGTACTTGTTTTTTACATTGGACTTAGTCTTTAAACAAACACACCAAGGAGTTGATCACACCAAAGTTCCATGATCAACACAAAGCCCTATGTTATGAGTACAAAAAAACCACATCCTTGGAAGAAGTTGACCTTTGATATGTTACCATTCAGTCTTGGTGGTACTCATTTGGAGTTGTAAGCGAGGGCACCATTCAAGCTCAACAATTGGCTTGACTTTTAGCACTTTAATGTGCAACAATAGGGAGGCTTCATGTTAGATGTAAGTTCTTCCAGATTACTTTATTTAAATTTAAATTTCCATTTGTCCTTCCTAAATTTTAACTTCATTCCTTTTATGTGTTTATAAATTTTTTTTTTGGAGGAGGAAGTTGATATGCCAACTTGTAATTTATCGAAGACAGTTCATAACATTTGGCTCCCACAATTTCGCAATAGGGGTACTTGCATCTTTGCTGCAATGTCTGACAATTACATGTGGGCATTCAAGTAGACCTCATTGTATTATGCCTTTTTACAAGGAGGTGCATCTAGGACCAATATAAACAAAAATGAAGTCTAAAGACCTAGTCCAAATTGTTGATGCATTGCCAAGTACACCTCAAGCTCTAGTCTTTCTACTAAAATATCGCATTTGGAAGGTGAGGAAGTGTTTGGATCAGCCAAATGCAAGGTAAACCTTCCACCTGGGTCAAAAGTATATTCACACTTGCATGGTCAGGTGAACTTCCCTCGTCCAAAAGTAGCCAATCCAACGACTCCAATCAACGAATCGTCAGTAGTGGATGTGGGGGAGACCAATGACCCTGATGCTATTATTACCCACAATGGTGCAAAGGTCCTTGAGTGCCTCTATGGGGATGACATTGGCAAATTGAACACTACCCCCTAAAGTCAAACACCTATTGCTTGAAATTGCAAAAGGACATTAAATATTATTGCAAAGCCAAAATCATTTCAAAATAAATAGATCATGGTATTCATGCTCCATGTTATGTTAGTTACTAGTCTATAGCCAAAGGTGCATCAATTGAGCTACATAAGTTTTGGTTTTGTCATGATGACCTTATGCGTTGTGTGGGAGGGACAAACAAGAAATATGCCAACCTTGCCTTCCTTATGGCATGTGCAAGTAAGATAAATCTCATTCAAATTGAGGTGGTGGCATTAGAAGAGGTTGGTTTCTTGCTCTTGGAAAAACCAAAATGTCCCCTTGTTAATCAGGTTGGAGCATAGTTATGACATTCTTGGTGCGAGAATGTTATGGAAGCCCAAAGAAGCAAGAATTTTAAAAAAAATTTTAAAAATTTATAGATCAACCAGTGTAATTTGGTAAACATTCGCGGGTAAAGAATGTTATGACAAGGTGCTAAATGAAGAATTTTAAAGAATTTTAATGTGCAAAATGAAGAATGTCATAACTATGGGTTGGAGATAACATTTCTACACGTACCTATGAACTAGTATTCCGCATGTGCCCCTTGGAATCTTTTTGGCGATGGTCCTTCTGCCCATGTCTATAAGCCATTGGTCCAGATGCTTGGCCCAAATCAAGGAATGGGAAGAAGATTTGGTGTCCTAGCACATTCAAACTATCCATTTTGTAAGAAAATAAGTGGGAGGTGGGACAAATTCTTGAAGCCACACTATTATCTCCTTCAAACATTCCTCTTCCAAGATATGGACAGATTTATCCCCTCCTTTCAAGAGTGCTTGAAAACCATAAGCAATATGAAGTAATGATTAGTGCTTACCCAACTTGCAAGAGCATGAATTTTTCTTCCATGAGGTTTGGGTCCTTCGGCAAGCAAGGGTTGTGGGTGCCATGTAAGCACTTTTATTACATTTTGCAATATGCCATGTATTCTGGGATTATAAAACCATTCATCCACTATCCATCCTGGAGCCAAAATGAGGTTCATAGATTATTAGATCGCGCCAAAGTCCTAGAGGTAAACTAGGTTGCAATGTCATTAGATAGTTGTTATGGGTTTTGTTTTTTTGGAATGCATTCTATTGCAAAAACAAAAATATTCTTCAACATGATGTGTGTAATGCACTATTCACTAGTTTCTCAAGCATTTTCCCATTCCATCATTAAGTGGACTTCCTACCATTGTCTTACTATGTGACTTAACTAAACATACACAAGTTATTATTTCACCCATTTGCATTATAATGTAGCTCCTTCGAGTTTCACCTTTGACGCCTTTTTTTTATGAAATTAGACATGAAAATTATGTGAATCCAATAATTTCCATTTGTCATTTTTTTTGGGAACTACTTTCATCCTTACATTCAATCAACCAAAAGTTTCATCCAAATAATTCATCTACTTCCAATTATCATCCAAAATATCATTCATGCTCCACATTGATCCAAATATTTCATGTTTTTTGTAACTTTCATCCATGTACATGTGGTTCTCATCCAACATAACTATTTTGGAATTAGTTTCATGCATACATTTCAACTTGGCAAAGTTTTCATCTAGACAAATTTTCATCCATACATTTCAACTTGGCAAAGTTTTCATCTAAACAATTTGTCTACTTGTAATTATCATCCAAAAAATTCATTGATGTCCATCCAAATATTTCATCCATTTTTTTACTTTCATCCATGTACATGTGGAATATTATTTTCCACATCATTCCTACACGACATAGGGATATTTTTAAAATATTTTGTCCCTGTCATCAAAATATTCCAAATGTATTCATTCCTGCTCACAAGTTCATGCTCACGCTCACATGTTTGCTTTTTAGCATCGTTGCCAATAACACCACCTAATGAAAGTAGCAAGGGCTTAAAGCTTTAGCCTGCACCAAGAGGATTGACCCAAACAAACCAATGGGGAAACTAATCAATGAAGACAAGAATGAAATATTATAGTTCTTCCAATATTAGAAGACACTATGCACATGCAAATAGGTCCACTACTGTATCAAAACACTAATGTTGTTGAGCTTTTGCAAGGAGGAGTGGGAGACTACAAATATTATGTATTAGCATTGTCATTAGTTTTATTGACCCTGGCCCTTTGAACCAAATCTGCCTACATGATGACATTATTTTTTTGTCATATTAGTCCACAAACAATCTAGCTCTTATGTTGCATAGTCCTTGGAAAAAGTATAGTAGTTCGATGAAGATGACCTCCAAAGCGATATGTGCCAACAATTGGTTCCTACTTGTGGGCACTTACAAAACCACCATACAAGGAGAGATTGACCACAAACCATGTAATAAAGTACTAATTAGAAATTACACTGCATGTAATACAGATGCACACACCTTTGAGACATAGTGTTCCAGAATTGAGCCAAAGGAAACAATGTGCTAGGTGCCATAATTACAGAATATGTTATATGACAAATTGGTGGGTGAATTGAAATCCACAACTAGTGTCTAGACTAAGACTCTTGGCTAAATTAATCACATTATAGTAGACACTAACACCATGCTAGTATGAATGTACCATGTCATTTATGCCATGACTAACACTAGCAAAAAAGTAATAGGATTTAATACCACATTAGCATGCTCAAATACGTGTCATTAGCATTGTCTAATATGACTATAATTGTTGGTCTACTTACTCATAATAGACACTATTACTTTTGGCGAAGGGGCAAAATGGACAAAAAGTACCCCTTTTAGTCATTTTGAAGTAGTGTATAAACTCCAATTTAATCATTGTAGTCACCAAAAAGGGGGGTGAAAAAGAGATGGTTTTGTTGTAGTGTTAAAATCCATGCATATTTCAAAACCCTCCATTCACTTTCTATTGGTATTCCATTGTTATCCACTTCAATTACATCTAGAAGTGTATCTTTTAAGTCCCCAATGTGCATTATAGTCATTAACAATTCCCTAAATAGTCATCCTATGTCGAAAATGGATATGTTAATTTTAATTTTTTGTTTGGATTCTTGCAGATACCCCAAGAACCTTTATGTTTTTTACAATCCATCATAAAAAAGACCTATTACCCACACCAATGAGATCTAACATTGTTAGCCCTTTAATGGGGAATATCAAATTTGTTGCACATAGTGTGTTATAGATGTTCAAATGATGACATCCCCAAATCAGAAGACCAATGCCCGCCATGGATTAACAACCCAATCACCAACAAAGACAAACAAATTGCTTAATTTTTTGCAACAAACCCAAAAGATGGAAATCAAGAAGGTATTGGATTGTATACCACCTACAATACAAGATTAATCAATAACACCACAATTGGAAGGTGTGGAGGATGCCACATAAAGTTTATTTTAGCACCTTGAGGAACATTACATAGCTACACCACCTAGTGGGCCCAATAAAGGTAATGAGATTGAATTATCAAATCTGGATGAGCAAAATGCAAAGTCTCCATTAAGAAAACTTGGACACAAGAAGAAAAAAATGCAATTTGCAAATGAGTTTCAATTGTTAAAAACACAAGAACATTAGTTGGGTTGAAGATGCGCTCCAAGGTAAAGTGAATTGTTGATTGTGTATTAAGTAAACATTTTACCTTTATAACAATGCATAAATCAGCCTTTAGGTCTTTTTCTTACATTAACTTGCATATTTCATTGTTCATTTGATTGTTCTTACATAATCACCTTTCATAAAAAGTATGTCATGACCCTAGCCTTAGGCTCACGACCAAGGCAAGGGCATGGAAAGGTGGGGGCCAAAAGTGCAACCTAGGACTCACATTCACACTCCTAGGAGTGTGAAATAGCATGAGGGAATGAGCCCACACACTCCCAAATGGACTCCCACTTTGGGAGTAGTCCTTATGAAGTCTTGAATCTTTAGAGAATGATTTGGAGGGTCAAATACTCATTAAATTGAAGATTTCTTTATACCACCAAAAAGTTCTTAACACTTAGATGTCTAAAATGAACTTTCATGACGCATTTGAGTATTTACAACACATGCTATGGTTGAAAAAAAAGCTAGGAATCAAAGTGTGAATTTGACTCTCAACCACTAAAAGTCAAGAATCGCCCTGAATTACATGCGTGTAAGTGGTTTGCCACATATCGTTGAAAATCTTTGAACAAGGACTACAACTTTGCATTAAACCTCACTTCAAACAAAGGTTTGCACAAGAAGTTGTGGGCGTCCAAAGTGGCGAGGGGCCCAATTTCGGGAATTTCAAGACTCCTAACTCGGGAATCTTGGGGAAAATGACATTTGGTTGCAACCCCCATGGCTAGTCACAAAAAATACTATAAAGGGGAAGGTGGTGGCTTCCCCCAAGTCCAAGCCGTGGTGAGTCCTGTGGGTCTATGTATGCCCATGGTTTGTCTATGCACAAAAGTGCTCCAACTATGCACTAACCAATTTATTGTTTAGTTTGTGCAAATCTATATGAATAATTGACCCATTTGTCACTTGTCTTAGTCCCCATCTTGGAGCTCTAGCACACCCTTTTTACCCCCAAAGTGCTACAAGTGAAGGAACATACCTTAACTCTTTATTCCGTTGTTTTCATTTCACTACTAGAAATCTTGTCATTTGCAACCAGTCATTATGCAACTGGCATGCAACTGGTTGTCGTTTGTAACTATCTTGGTCATGTTTGTAACTACAAATTTGGTATTTGTATAATTTTTGGGCCATACGGTTGTGTGTGCAACTAACATGCAACTAAATGTGTACAACATGGACACGTGTCATAAAAATAATGGCCTAAACTTATACATACTTAAATACTATACTTAATATAT
>Ga0209611_10003853_pt1 | contig 25826 bp, 11 predicted proteins | sample S1TSphgellanicum_3_FD_187693 | JGI IMG/M metagenome (GOLD analysis project Ga0209611, IMG submission 187693) | Host-associated microbial communities from peat moss isolated from Minnesota, USA - S1T2_Fc - Sphagnum magellanicum MG (SPAdes) (version 2) | ecosystem: Host-associated > Plants > Peat...
TTTGCATTTCAACACCACCCACTTTTCATCCATCACCATACTGCAAATCCTATAGTAACAATGACAACCTACTTGAAGAACATGGCATCTTTGATGACTCATTTTCCTCAAATGTAGGTGCACATTTTTATATTCTCACTTGAACATTTTCATACATATTTATAACTTTCCATATCAGAAAAAATCAATCCTATTTTGTGAACCTTGATTATCTTATGCCATATTGCACATATTTGGCATACCCCAACCACAACAAATGATTTATATTAATCGTAAAACCAAATGTAGCAATACCAAACGAACAAGAAGAAAACATTGACTATGGCCACAACAAAATGAACAATACCCTGATCGATGAAAGTTTATGGGTCATTGTTAGTATGATGCATGGCAAGGTCTAAATATGCATGTATTGCAAAATCTTACTCCTTCATCAATTAAATTATTTTGATTGCTTCTGGTCCAACAAATGGAATACCCACATTCATTCCCCTAAAATTATTGATACCTTTTTGTTCTTCACCAAACATGTGAGAATTGCAAGAACTTAATATTTCTTTTATCTAAGTTCCATTGTGGGTGCCCTATGTATCATGGCACCATACAAAGATATTGTGAAAAATTGATCCACTATCATTTAAGTCCGCATCACATCACAATTGGTCGATTCTATGCAATATCTCCATGAATGTTGTTTCACGTATTTTCCTACTAAAGGGATAAGAGGAAGACTTCACTAAATGAAGTTGGGCTAGATGAAGTTGGGGGAGGGTTACATAATGCATATGCAATACCCTCAACTCATCTGTTGCCAATGACATTGTGACCTTGGTGGGTAGGTATTAAGAGAAGCTCAAGCAAATATCAATCTCATGCATATTGCAATACTCTCATTGGTCACTGGTGGGATCACTATCTTGGTGGATCTTTTAAGTAGGTAGGTATGTCATCATTCAGGGAGGAATAGATCGACGCCTCATGCGCGTGTTAGTTTGTAGGTAGGTGGGTGTGGTTGGATTTGAAAAATTAAAAGAAGAAGGAAGGAAGGACAAGGTTGAGGCAAAAAAGAAAACAAAAATCAAACTATGCTATCCACCTGAGTGGGTAGCATTGGAATAGGAACCAAGGCAAGATCAGTGGCCATCCAACCACATACATCCCCAACTACTGCAGTCATGGGGGCTGCTTCACTCTGGCCCCCAATATCAGTTGGAACTGGCCTTCAATATCAGCCCTGATTTATTTGCCCCTGCCTCTCAGGTTGTTCTTTGCAATATAGAAAACCGCCCAACACTGGTAAGCACTAAGAACTAGAACAAAGAACGTGGTGCCAAGATTGTGATGCACGCAGCAAGCAGGCCAGTTCCAGTAACAGCCAGATTTAATCCACTTCCAATTTGGTTTCAGCTTCAGCTTCTAGACAAATACTTTTACACAGAGAATATTACCCCAGTGAAACTTGTGAGTTGTCAGGAGGAATACAAAGTTCTTAGTTAGTTCTCAATTATGATCCTCAAGTACTTGACAGGGAAGAGAAATAAGGAGCTGCCTGGCCATTACCAGTCTTGTTGAGCATCTTTGAAAAAAGTTGAGTGCATGTATGTCTTTTTGGGCTGCCATTATAAACAGGCTATTGTGAGATACTGCATGCAAAAAAATGGTTGCAAACATATTCATCGAGTAATCTCAGATCCTTCCCCTTACTGGGAATAGCAAAGACCTCTTTGTTCTGATCCGAGGATGTGATTTGTTCCTTTGCCCCTTAGTCACTCTCTTTGGGTTTAGCTCTCCTGGCTGGGACATGGGTTCTCTCTCTTTGTTCCTTCTTTTACCCTTTTGTTGGATGCTTTGTTTAATGAAGGTTGTCAGGGTTTTATCATCTTTCTCCCTTACTGTCCTATTTTCAACCCATAGAGGATATTGCCAAAAAAATCGCCCTAATTTTCCAGAAACTTGAATAACATTGCCAACTTTCTAGGATAGGTTCCAGCAAAGTAGCCAAAATATGAAAGGACTATTAAAATGTTCTATGGTGAGATGCAACATCGAAAAGAATGATTGATTATTATGTTTCTTCTTGAGTATGTGTTGGTCTGATGCTGTGTCCCAAATTTCTCGCTAGGGATAAAATTTGGGCATGAGACCGAAAAGCTTGGAAAGATTTGAACTTTGAACTTCTTGTATTTCCCAATGGTGTAGTGTATCTGGACTAAGTAATCAACATCCTTAATATCAGATCTACACACTTATTTATCAGGAAACCATTTGATCATGGAGTAACATAATTATTTAATAGAGGGGAGTTTAATGCCCATCTTCTGTGAAATAGTATTGGAATTTGGAAGGCCTTGAGTGACAAGAAAGGAGGATGTTAAATTAGCAATGGGTCCTTATTGCAGACAGCACAAAAGTACTGCTTTTTTATTTAAAAATTGTTTGCCCTTAGCCTGATCCATCTTTTTGAGAAATAGATGAATGATGCCCAGCCACGAATTTTGGGTCCTATTATGCACACTTGGAGTGTTTTATAGACATTATTACATGCCTCAAAGTGTGTATAATAAAACACAAAATTTGTGTATGGGCAGCACCAAGATGTGTCTGCTCATCACCAGACACATCTTGGTCCTGCAGTTAGGGAGAAGAAGAAGCAGAGAGTACAAAATGAGGACCCATTGCTGATTTAACCCTGATTTGGTTTCGTTTAAACATTACAAATTTAAAGGTTCATGTCCCTGCAAAGAGTACATCTGGGTATCACAATTCAAATTAACAAATTCCTGGGTTGAATATAAGGTAAACCAGCTGGTGAGCAAACACTTAAGCGCCTAGGGCAGGCTGAATCCAAGGGGAGGGCTTCATTGTTTTTGGTATCCAAATAAAACTTGAACCCCTTCTATTGACGCATTGGACACTCTAAAAACCCATAAAAAATGGAATAGAATTGAGAAATTTACAGCCCCCCAAAGTACAGGGGGTCAAGAACTCAAAAAAAAACAAACCATTGAACACTACAAAGGCTGGTTCCCAAACACTCAAAAAAAATCCTTGTGTGTTGCTTTGTTGCTATTAAAGTTTAAAGATGATTTGTAGAAATTGATGTGGTGTTCCTATAGCACTTTAAATCGTTTAAAATGAATAAGAAACAAGAAAGTTATGAGGTTTGAAAGTAGGAGGGGTCAGTGAAGAAAAATGAAAAAAATGCATTTTATAATTTGAAAAAATGTTTTTTTTACTACTCTTTTTTGATTGGTCCTTTGGTTTTGCCTTTGAAAGAAGATTTGTAGAGCTTGAAAACATGTTCCTACAACATTTTAAATCACTCAAATGGAAAAAAATTGAGAAAATCCTATTAAAATGTTCAATCATAGGCAAGCGACCGATGATGGGTGGTTTACCCTAGTCATTTGGAGGCCTAACTCAAGAAGGTGAAAATACCCATAAGGTAAACATGCCCTCCACCAAACCTAGGTGAATAACATAAAATCTTCATATCTTTATTGTTTCTTGTTTGTTTTGTACAATGTAAAGAGTTATGGGAATGCCAAGTTAAGTTCTACATTAGTTCTTCAATTCCAAAGACAAAGGAATAGCATAAAAGAAACACAAATGTGATGAAAACTTGCCAATTATCAACAAAACACTTAACCAAGAGAAAAAGGTACAACAAGGAAGGATGCTAGTTTTGGCAAATGAAAAATCCTCCCAAAAAAATAGATCGTTAAAAAACATGAACAAATTAAATACTCAAAGCCCCCCAATTGTGAGAAGCATGTCAAATAAGGAGAAGAAAGGAACACCTTAAAAAACATATAGTTTAGAAAAACTTTCACCTACAATAATAACACATTTCAAATAGAGGTTGTTTCTGCTTGTTGTAACACCCCTAACACCCTCTACCTATAAAATGAACACAAGACCAAAAAAGGAAGGCCTATAGTGCCCTTTGCTCTTCACATTATGTGAGCACATTGATGAAGAAAATTGTCAACCTACTAATGCAAACACCCAAAGACCTTTATGGTTAAAGGGAGAAACATGTTCAATGAGTATTGATTGCGAAAAAAACCATTCATAGCCTAAGTCACAATTGTTGCCACAACCTTCCAAGATAGAATTGCGCAAGGTATGTGATAATCTTTTAGTGTATTTTTCTAATAAAAACGATTTTTTATTTATAAACCTCATATTTTCGTTGTTTCTTGTCTATTTTGAGTGATTTTAAAAACCACAGATGTGCCAAATTAAAATCTCTATTATTTTTTTCAGCTCAAAAGGTAAAGGAATGACACCAAAAGGCCATAAAAAGATGAATGTGCTATATTTTAAATCATTTTAATCTGATAATTAAACATTGATTCGACTTGCTTCTAATAACCATATATTTTTAATATTTTGTTCATTTTGAATGATGTAACTAGTTGTGAATGCGCCAAATATGAAATTAAAAAAAAGCTTTCGAACTTGAGAAGCAAAGGGACAATGTGTATAGATAATACTTCACCTTGGGAATGAAGGTTTTAAATTTGAGGGTACCTATTACTAGTTGAAGTATTAAATTGTGAAGGTGCATTGGCAAAGGATATTAGATAAAATATGATGTTATAATTGGGAACAATTTGAAAACACATCAAAACACATTAGGAGCATAATTAACAACCTCGTGGGAACACCAAAATCCTAAAAAAGCCTCGCAAGCCCCTCCAAAAAGAAAAAATGTTGGGTCCCCAAATGCATGTTGAGTTATTTCATTAATTGCATGGAAGTTTCATTTTAAATCTATTCATTGCCATTTTTGGTGAAGGCTTGTGAACCTTACCAACACAACCATGTGTGGTAGTTTCAATTTTCAAAAATTGCATCAAAGATCTTGGGGTGTGATAAGACTATTAGGGGTTTTTAGCGATTTCATGTTAAAATGAGGAATGATGGGTGTGCATGGTTGCATGGGGGGTTGTCTTTGTTGCGAAATTCAATTATTTTCTTCAACACAAGTTGGTAATCATAGTTTTAAGACTTCAATCATGTGATTAGGGGTGAGAAATCTTTAGAGGGTTCGGGTTAGAAACAAACAACAAAATTTGTAACGTTTGGCATAATGTTGGTTTCGTTCTGATATTTAGTGGATAACCACACAATCAAAGATGATTTGAAATTCTTAAAGTAATTAAGGGGGTCAATGAAAGGTCCATTGGAGATAAAGTAATCTTTAAACATTATAAGCACGTGGGATTAATTCAAGACAACATAACAATTAAAGTGAGTAGGGTGATAGGGTGGCAATTGCAACATGGATTTTTCGATGAATGAATGTTTTATTCAAGTTATGGAAAAACTCAAGGAAGAATTGCAAGTACATGTTAAGTCCTAGGCTATGCCATAGTGGTAATTCATAATTATAGGAAATTTAGGATGTGTCGGATGATGAGAATTAAGTAATTCGCTTTGTTGTCAAGAAATAGTTGATGAATCAAACTGCACAACCAATGATAATGTCCAATGCCAAGAATTGAAAACCATAGAAAATCGAAATGTTTTTAATTTCGTAAAAACTTTCGTAGATAGTTTCATGTTCGTCACCAGAAACAAGAAGTTGATTTGTAACAAAATCACTAAGGTACGAGAATTCAGAGAATTTGATAATACTAAATTTGAGGGGGTTCAAGTTCAAGACGAAGGCGCACCTCTCTCCTTTTCCTTCCAAAGGCAACCAAACATGGAACATTCCAAGGGCCACCAAGCTTGGAACCTTCCATTGGCCAACAAGTTGGGGTTTTCTTTCACCTCCTTCCTTCCTTTTTTTCTAAAGACAAGAATTTAAATCATTTTTCTCTTTTTGGATGTGATTTTCAATTTGAATATTTAAAAACTTGTTCTTAAAACTTTCCTTGGGAGGAGAGTAATGATTAATCCTAATAGATGGTGGAAAGAGGGATAATATATTAGATGATAGTAATACCTTTGAAAAAATGGAAATGAGTAGGGGTAGATTTGGAGCTTGGATTTTAAAGGAATTTCACAAGATTTATCAAGTTTTGTAACATAACTTTTTCTTGATTTAAGTGCATAGTTTGAAATTTGGCAAGTAGGTGTGCCCTATAATTAGCTTTCTAATGAACTAATACAAATTAAATGTGAATAAAATATGTGATGGCAACAATGTTTTAAGTGACTATAGGTCTACTGTTAAGTTGAGTTTTTTGTTTTCGTAATAACCTTTTGGGTTTTATTACACAACTTTTTATTGATTTAGGTGTAGGTTTGAGATTCGGTAGGTAGGTGCGCCTTGTAACTAATTTTTCAATGAACTAATGTGAGCTAGATTTAAATAACGTACGTGATGGCAACAATGTTTTGATTAAAGGTCTACTATTAAATTAAACATTATGTTGACTCCTCAAAAGTTAGTTTAAGTGGGTGATAATTTAACATAAAATTATAGGATTTGGAGAGTTTGAAATTTGAAAATATATTTATCAATTCCAAATCATAAATAATGCATAGGAGGCAAATTATTTGTTTTCAACTATAAACACAATTTAATATCTAGATATACACTTTACATTTTTCCTTCACCAATAAAATATGTACCTTTGAGTATAATCACATCGTAAAACTAAAAATAGAAGGACAGAAAGTCACCTCACATGGTTAATTTGCTTTCCTACAAACATGGACACCAATTGAAGATTATTATAATAATTTTAAAAATAAATTTCCAAAATTAAAATAGGAAAATTCCTCATGTTTCCATATTGAAAAAAATTCTGTGAGAATTTTTTTTCACTTTGTGGTAATGTACCTAAACTAAACTTTAATTTTGGCAATGTGTTCCAAGTTTTCTTCAATTAAAGTGAACTAATAACCACCATTACACCATGAAGGATGGATGGTAAATGGTCAAGAAATAATTTTCAATTAATTTCAGTTCCCTACTTAATCATGGTGGTTTGGTAAATTGTTTTTTCTTATTTATTTATTAGTAACCCATAAGGTGTTAGTAAACATGTAGTTTTAAAAAAAACTCTTACATATTTATAAACCCTTTACTTAATTAATAATTTCACCTATTTTCCTACTCTTAAAGTATTTTCTCATGTTCTTGCACTCATGTTCCTAGTCTCATGTTTTGTCCTTTGCATGTACTCTCCCTTCCTCTTGCCTTGTGCAAGTTCAAAGCTTTTCAACTCTTGGTTGTAGTCAAGAAGGCTTTGAATATAGGTTAAATCTTATTCATCTTCCTTCTTTTCTCTTGTTTTGTTTTTTTGTTTGTTTCATCTTGTTTGTGTTCTTTGTTTTTTTAGTTTTAAATTAAATTTATTATTACTATTTCTTTTTTATTTATTTATATATGTTCTATCATGTACATGGTTATATATATATGTTAAAACATGTATGTAAAGTAAAATGTATTGTAATACGTACACAAGAATAAAAAGGTATTTTTTGCAATTCCATTTTCACTTGAATTTTGTAATTGAAAATGTCATGTGCAATTAAATTACAATTGAAATGTATTTTTTACATGTTTCTACCAACAAAGTTTATGACATCAAGTTGTAAATGACATTTGCATGGCATGGGCGAATGAATTTCATTTGCTTATGTGTCATATAATTTGTCCATTTTTTGTAGCATTTAACCATCATAATTAGGATAATCTAATGATTCACAATTTATCACATTATCAAATCATAGAAAAATGAAATTAGTTATTGTTTAAAAATATTTTGAGCTCGTCAAGTTGGATGGTGCAAGTGGTAATGATGCATGCATGCACATGTTGCGAATGTTTACATGTATATCACTAAAGTCAAGGGATCAATTCAAATGTGGTCAACATGAGTTGAAATAAAAGTTAATTTATATTTGATCTAAAATTGATTTTTTTTTTTTTCATCTTTAGAGTTCAACATTTAATTGTACAAGTGCATATGTTGTAATCATGTGTAACCATGTGATGATGTAATTGCAATTAAACAAGTTTAGAATAAACCAACTACAAAAGTTTAAAATAAACAAAAATTGATTATAAAATGGGTGGTACACTTTAAAGTACAATTGAGTTAATTATTGTTTAATCATAAAAAAGTTAACAATTTTTTAAAAACACATAATAACAAATTTCATTCTGATTTTAAACTCATCGAACACATCTTCCATTAGTACTATCAATTAACACCTTGCCCAATAATAATGTATTCATGGTCTCACAATGTGGTGGTTCCTAATACAACTCAAAAGCATTCTTCGAACATATCATTCACTTCATTTTTAACAAATAGACATATGTTCCCATTTGCGACTTCCTTAACATTTATTGAATAATAGTTTTCATCAATTTTAATGCCATAAAAAAGATGAATGTTTACAAGTTTTTCAATTTGACCATGATTACATAGGAGTTATTTTCATTGGTTTGTCAATCTTACTTCACATGCACCCTTCTTGGGTGGCCCACAAGTGGGTTTGATGATGAGAAGTGCACCTTCACATATATTCAACACACCTTGTTGATTAGGTAATTTTGCATTAGTTAATTCAACATCATTCACTCCACCTATAATACATAATTGAACAAATGAAACAAACATTTTATTTAAGGTGCACAAATGCCAAAATAATCACAAAATAGATTACTAAGAATTGATCATTATCAAAAACAATTTATGGTGGTGGGGAAGGCATAAAAAGGTCAACTAGTATGTTACAATTGCTTAAACATCCCAATTGTCAACACATGTGAATACACTATGTTAACTTGAAAAAAATAGAAATAAAATTTGAAGAAACAAACTTACAACTTGAAAAATCAAACTTGAAACTTTAAATTTTAAACTTAAAGCTTAAAAAATCCAACTTGAAACTTTTAAAACATACTTGAAATTTGAGAAACAAACTTATAACTTGAAAAATAAATATGCACAACTTGAAACTTGAAACCGTACCTAAAATTTGAAAAATTAGACAAATTTTAGGTTTGTTTCTCAATCAAACATGTTTTTCTATAGAACAATATGGTTCAAACATGGTTTGAACAAATGTTTTTCAATGGAACATGATTTCAAAATTAGCTTGAAATTTTTAAAATGGATTTGCAACTTGAAAAATAAAAACTAAAACTTTTTTAATAGATTTGAAACTTGGAAAAACAAACCTTATACTCAAAAAATTAGAATTCAAACTTGAACCAAAAAATTACAACATGCAAATTCTTTAAGGTGTACCAAAATCTTGTCACAATGTCACATTTTTTGGGTCTTTTTTACCTAGTCCTTTTTTACCATGTAAAAACACATTTATGGATGATTATGATGGAATCTAGAATTGTAATAATCTAAAATATAGTCCTTTAAATTTTTTTGACAACTTTTGATTCATTATTTTTTATTGGGATCAAAATATAAGGTAAAAAAAGATTGCAATAAGGACTAGGCCCTTTTCATCATGTGTGGTACACCTTAAAAGATTTTCACCCTACCCCTTGTCACAATAATGAAGTTTAAAAAAAAGTTGAATAGTTGAACATGGTGCATTTATAACCATGACTTGTGTGCTTTACATATGATTAGGTTTGATAGATCTTCATCATTACTTGTAATTTTTTGCATGGAAAACCAAATACTGAAATAGTAACAAGGAAGTTTGAAGAATGGATTCTGTTAAAAAGAAATTACAAAAAATAAAAATAAAATTGAACACATAGGTGGAGAATGAACATAAGGAAAATGAATTCAAATATGTCAAAGGTTTATATAGTTTTAAAATGGGCTTACCACCTATCCCACGTCATTGGATGTTGAAAAGTGGACTAATTTGCAACTACACAAGTTCAAAAGGTCACAATTAGATTTCAACCTCAATGAATGTAATTCAAAAATTGAATTTATTGTCAACACATTCCAACCACTATTTCTTTCATTCAATTTGGAAACCACATCTTTGAAGATGGATGGATGTTACCATAATAGTTGAACATTTGATTTACCTACATAGGCAATAATAACCCACTTAGGTAGCCTCGCTTATGTATTTATTGACTAAGTTATTGACCTAGAAACCTTACCAACTTAACTACTTAGTTTACCTACCTACCTTGTTACTTACCTAGCCTATTTAGTTGACTTAGGAAACCTTAATATGTAGTTAGGTAGTTAAGTAAATTACTTATTAGGTACCTAGGTTAGGGCTAAGTATCTAATAAGTAACCTATTTAACCACTGTTCAAAATCCACATGCTTATTGAATAAGGTGCAAGCAAGATATTTTGTACATATTTGTTACATTGTTTTCTACTTGAAAACAAAAAAAAAACAAAATTTTAAAACTATTAACCTTCCTCTAACATTTCAAAATGAATGAAACCTTTGATTCTTTCATGGGCATCTTTAACCTCCCTCTAGCTTTTCAAAATAATTTGTCATATCATTTGGACTTTGCAAAGTACCCCAATCTATGTATCCCCAACAATTACATCATTTTTCAAAGGGTTGGGGATGATTTTAGTTATGGAAAGAAAAATCATTAACCAAAAAAAAATATTAGTATGTTCATCACATCAATATTGAAATTGTTGAAAAAAAATCAATATTTGCAAAAATATTTCACCTACTTTCAAGTATTTGAGCTTTATTTTTCAAATTGCCACAAATTATAGGTCCAATTCAAGTACTTGCAAGTGCTTTAAAAAACATGGCAATTTAACTTTTGAAGTTCATGTGAAGAAGAGTAGTTAAGAAATAATGTACTAAAAAAATAGTATTATTTTCTCCATAAAATCATCTACTTGTTAATCCTTGAATTAATGTTACATATGTGAAACATGAATGGTCAATGAATGTTACATTAAAATACATTGTGATTTGTGAAACTTTGGGCTTGGAAGAAAGTTTTGAAGTGAATTGTTTTTAGCATGTTTGTAAAAAGCCAATAGATACATCTACATGGTGAGTTACAAGAAAGCTTTTATTAAAACATATTTCAACATGTAGTGAAACCCTTTTCAAAGTTACTTAAAAAATTAATCTAATTTTGTTGTAGACTAAGTACCATTAATTGTGAGTGATGATCAAATAGATCTAAACATCTTTGCAATTGCATTCAAAGATTGAAATAAAACAACAAATGTTGAAACGAAAATAAATTGTAGGTTGTATTTTAAATGGATGAAACTACAAAATAGAAACACATTTAATCATCTCAAGTGATGATTTCACTCTAAGAAAATTTTACAATGTGAAAAGAAGAAGAATTTATCTAAGAATTTAAACCTTAAATACTAAGTGAAGGTTGGCGTTGTGCCTTAAAAAAAATGTCAAAACAATCATTGGCCTTTCAATGGAGATAGTGCTAACTACAAGGCTAGTCAACACCCTTACCAAACATCAAATGTTTCTTCAAAAGTTAATCACCATTCGAAAATCACTAAATTAACATCCCTCCAAAGCAGTAAGGTCATCTTGCTAAGTCACTATTGAATAATAAATTGTTTTAGCTAAAATACTTTGAAACCTTATAAGTTCCATAAAAAAACTCCAAATTGAACATTTTGAATATTTAATTTATATCCTTCAAAATCTTTTTTCCAATGTAGTATCAAGCATCTCATCAAAGTTTATTTTACTTTTGAAATTGTTAATAATTAAAATTTTGTGAAATGATTTTGATAAATTTTAATTACATTCAATAGCTATTTTAAATAAATTTTTCAATATATATTTTTCGTATAATTAAAAATATTTTAAAAAGGTATTTTAGAAATGTTTTAAAAGTGATTTTCAAGAGGTGTTTTGATATTTTAAAAATCATTTTTGGCAGGTATTTTTCATTTATTTTGAACTAAATTTTTTATGTAGCCATTTTGTTACCTACTCAAAAAATCACTAAAGCATTAATAAAAGCTATCCATTTAATTTGATTTTTTCCAAAGTTTGTCAATGTCCCACCATGGACAAGAAAAATTGTAAAGGTTTTAGATATGTACTTATTAAGTTTGCACATATAAATATGCAAAAATGCATCATATGGCTAAAGAAAATTAGTAGAGGCAAACATGGGTGGATTAGAACTTGTGTTGATTTTCAGTATTTGCTTAAGAAAACCAAATAATTTAGTGAAAACAAGGTATTTTTTAAAACTATAACTTTTTTCAAATTGATTTTTTTTTTGGTTTGTAAATGGATTTTTTTTGTTGTCGTAATAGCTTATGTGTTGAACCAATTTTGTGGGCATCTAATACTCAATGATGCATTGCATTATGCCATAACAATGTGCTTAAAACTTATGGAATAAGTTGAAATTCCACCTTGATAAACAATTTGATGGAAGATGATTCTAAAGTTATTGTTGAATTGACCTTGACTGCATTTAACATTTAAAAAAAAAACATATTTTCTTGGATAATTTCTTTTCATTCTTAAAGGAATATGATATATAAAAAATGAAAAATCCATAATATGTTATCTTTGATGTTGGACATTATATTAAAAAGTGTTTGTCTAATCTTTTCATCCATTAGTTATGACCAAGGTATGGGTATTGTCAAGGAGTAGAATAGGATTTTTTTTAATGATTTTGAAATATTATAATTTATTATATCCTTTGGTAGAATTTAAATATTTGGTGGATCAAGAAAATGATGAAGATTGTAATCTAGATATTTTCAAAATGACTACCAACACAAATAAATTTGCTAAGGAACTTGTCAAAAGAGAGTTCTTGATTTTTAGATGATACCAAATGGATTTGAAGGATATGAAGTGTTGTTTACAATGATGGGGAAACATGAGTAATGTTTCCTATTATTGGTTTTCTACCTATGAAGTTCTAAAAATTGTGGGATCATATATTAAAACATTTTTTTTTTCAATAATTGTAATACTTAAACATTGGCTTAATGAACCTAAATTAATTTGGTAGAGTTAATTAATATGGATGTAGATTTAGATGAAGAGTTTGAAGACTGATTTGAATAGGATGAAGTTATGGAAAAATGATATTTTAATAATCCCTAGTCAATAACTTTCAAATCCTTTATGATATAAAAAAATAAAAATTTCCACATTTTATTTTCATGGATTGGGTTGTGGAAACCACTATGTGAAAGCAAACTATAATTAATGTTTTGAGAATTGCTTCAAAATCTTTTGTGAAAAATTGATCCTTAACTAATTAATTAAAACTCAATTAAAAAAATTACATTAAAAATCAAATTGGTAATTTTCACCAAAAAAATGAAAGCTGCACCCCACAAAAAGGGGAAAATTAGTGAAGCACAATTAGTTTTATATAAAGTTATTTGCTTTTTAGAATTTTGAGAACCATGTCATTCCATGGTAAGGGAACTCCCATTATCAACTTTAAGAACCAACTTATATTGATTGAAGGTTTGTATTTTATAACCATTGAACAATAGTAATTATCAAGATTATACATTCATTCAACACCATCATTTTGCATGAACACAACATTCACCAATTATGACTGGGGCAACTAACTTATTGTGATTGCATTTCTAAACAATTTTCGAAGTCATTTGATTTTGAGAGGAGCTTGTAATTTTGAAGGGTGATCATTCAGTACAAATTTATTTTGTTGGCAATGTTTAGTAGGCAAATTTTATGCTAGGCTTTTATCTCAAGGTTATTTTAAAATGAAAACTATTATTATATATTTAAGGGGTGATGAATATAAGTTTTTGTGTTCATGTTTATAAAGATGCACACATAAATTTAAGAGCTTAGGGCATCTCCAATGTGGGTTCGACAAAGTCCTCTCATTGTTAATTTGAAGGCCTAGATAGAGGTGACTTATATAGGCATAGCCTTAACCCTAGAATTAAACCCACCATTCAACCATGACTTGTTGCTTTTATGCCATCTCTTCCATTTTGCTCCCATTTCTTTCTTCTTTTCCTTTCCCTTGCTTTTACATTATGAGCTTTTGTGATTGTGGTTATGGCTAAGTTTTGGCATGTTAGGTTGTTGAGTTGGTTACACACAACTCTTGACAATAACAAAGAAGGTGATCAATTTCTTGCCATCACACTATAACACAAATTTGTAGATAACATGCTGATATGATGATGAAAGACTTTGGGAGGAGAATATTAAGGTCTTACACAATCAATTCACAATTGTTCAAATTGCCTAGAATTGATCGATTCGCAATTGTTCAAATTTGCTTAGAATTGATTGATTCACAATTTGTTATTCAATCATTTGTGTTTATGAAGGAGGATAGGAAATAATTACTATTCTATGGTAAAAATGAGTATAAGTAAAATATTGAAGTCCAAAATTTAGACCCTATATTTATTCTCATAATTTGAGGTAATGGACAGAAGAACAAAATACACTCTTAAATTGGACCAGTGTTTTGAAATCAGTAGTTAGATTCTTCATTTATATCATTGAGTCTTGTGAGAATATGATCTGCAAATCTGTTTGATTGATATCCAGTTTTATGAAATTGTACCCAATTTCCCTCATTTTTCAAATACACTCAAATTGGGGATGAAACAGGGTTTAGATCAAACAATGGGTAGATTTAAAATGTACCTATTGGTACAGAAATCACAACCTAAGTTAATACTAGAAACTCAGTTGCTAATGACAATTCTCTTATACAAAAAAAATTTGCATCTATCTTGATGGATGATATTAAAATCAAATGAACTTTGAAACATGTAAATCATCCAATTGCATTTTCCCATGATAGTTCCAAAAGAGCACCCACTTTCAATTGGGTCACCCTTCTTTTACCCACGTTTGAAGTAACAGAAATCTATGGATGAAATCTTTAGATATATTTTCTAAGAATTTGAAAAGCTCCATGTCAAGCCAATTTACACACCATATATGCACGTTAGGCACATTTAAGGGAAAAAAACAATGGGTCGTTTGTCAAATAAGTTAAATCAACCTAAAAATTTAGATGGTTAGTAGTTGGATCTATCAAGATTCAAGATTAGAAAGCTAAACTTTTCATATCATTTTTTAATATGAAAAAATGGTCCTCCCCACATCATTTTAAATGCAAATTTCAGATTTGTAGGGGGTGGACTCTTTCCATGAAGAAATTAGGTGTGGGAGAATATTAATGTCTTCAACTCATCTAGGATTTTTTGAATAAAATTTTGTTCAATCTTTAAGACTATTTAAAGGAAATCCATTGAACTATTTTCATCATCCCAATGACAAAAATTGGATTGGCAAAGTGGACTTGGCAAAAAGGAAAAGTCAACTTGGGCAATGTAAGGCCTATATTGAGCAAAACTATATTCAATATACAAATAGAGCTTGATCCTGGTGGTTCCTCCTGAATGCTGATGGTAAAGATGGTCAGGCCTTATTACAGCCCAAAGCTGCTAACTTAATGGGCCTTCAATTCCCACTGGTTTTGGTTGCCATGAAAAGAGCATATTTTTTTTGGCAATTAAAAAAGTTTGATCATCACAGGGTTTGAACTAAGTGAGCTTAGGGTTTAGGGTTTGAACTTTGTGGGTTTAGGGTTAGAACTTTGTGGGTTTAGGGTTTGAACTTGGTGAGTTTAGGGCTTGAACTTTATGGGTTTAGGGTTTAGTGTGTTTACTTTGTGAGTTTAGGGTTTGTGGGTTTAGTGTTTGAACTTTGTGAGTTTAGGGTTTAGGATTTGAGCTTTGTGGGTTTAGGGTTTAAGGTTTGAAACCCCAAGATTACAAGATTTGAGGGGCAAATAGTTTTCTCTAGGGGCAAAAGAATTGAAGAGGGATTCTAAATGTGGCCTACTTTATGCTGGCCTATATTTGGCTGGTCGGCTTGCTGTCGGTTGTCTCCCCCTTCCTTTCTCCCATTTAAGTTAAGTAGTAGGCCCAGGGGATCAGAGAAGGGCACTGGTCTGGCTGACCCGGTCAGATGTCTGCTGAGCCAAATAAAAAAGATTTTTTTGTTGTGGGCAGGTCAAAGGCTTTGGTACATCCAAGTTTTTGTTTGGTTGTGATGGTGTTATTGATTGAGCTCTCCTCCCCCCCCCACCCCATTTAGGCGGCTTTTTCATTCACTTATTCTACTTCACAATGGAGATCTCAAAACCCTAAACCCTAAACCCTAAGCCCTAAGCCAACCCACTTGCAATTTAGGGCCATGTATGTCACCCTACAGGCAATTGGCATTGAGTGACATTAAAGCCTATTTGGGGGTGTAGATGGGGTTTTTTTTGTAACCCTATAATCCACCTCTATTCCACCTCAACAAACTTCCCACACAATCTTGCTCTAGTGTGGCCATGCACAATGGCAACAAAGAATTGGTTCTTTGATTGTTTTTTTTGCTGAAGGTGCCATTTTTAATACCCACTCAACACTCATCAAAATGGGGTGTGTGACATGTTTGGAGGTTGGGAAGCTTTTTGAATGTCACATAGTCCTCTTGCTATGGCCATAGTGCGCATTGTATCAATGTTACTTGTAGAGAGACTTGGAACACAAGGATATCACATTCAAGTTTAATGTTGAGTGTTTACCCCCTCTCCTTCTAATAACAACAATGGGTGTGTCACATTGTGGCCTTGCTATTTGCATTAAAAATTATCTTAAGGCAAAAGGAGAACTCAAATATTTCACCATGCAAAAGTATAATCTTCCAAAAATCCTCTAAAAGAAACCAAAATCCTTCAAGATATTATTATAACTCTATAACTAATCTCAAGTTTCAACACAAGCAAAAATATCATCTTTCAAGAGTCCTCATATAAAAATAGACCTATTACCTAGGGGCCAAAATCCCTTAAGCTTCTACACTCTATAATGAATCTAAACACAATGTCCCTAGGGGCCTTGGTAGGCAAGGCCAATGAAATTTTTAAAATATACATTTAAAATGTTACATGCGGGCCAATCACTATGATTAGCCAATCATTGTGTGAGGATTTTTTGGTTTTTTTTTTTTTTTTGGGGGAGAGAGGAAGAATTGAATTGACAACCAAGTCATTAAGGGTAGAACCATTGAATTGGCAACCGCTACATGTTGGTTCACTCAACCAAAAAGGTGATCATGCAACTCTTTTTCTTCCTTTTTCTTGGTGCTATAACATGCACCCAAGACCCTGACAATTGATCCCATGAGGTTTGTCTATACATCATGTGTCACAACTTGTAAAGGTGGGCAAGAGGAAAATTTCACCATGAATATAGTTAAATGTTTTATTTTTATTTTTATTTTGTTATGGGCCAATCAAAGTGGCTTCATGTATGCACCCCCCCAAAAAACACTTTGGCTGCACCCCTTCGCCCCCAAAACTAATTACTACCTTGTGATAAGATTCAATGGAAAATAATTAAAATTTGAGAAGTTTAAATTTTTTAGAAATTCCAAGGGCAAAATGTTGAAAGTGTTGAAAATTTGAAGACAATATTGCCAAGTTTGCTAACAATTCCAATTTGGCAAATTTGTGAAAACACAATCATTATTGTATCCATGACTTGAAGTGAGAACACATAAACCTTATAATCACATAACTTTCATATATATATAGAACTTGACAAAAGAAATACATTGCATGATATTCCAAAACTACAATGTTGAAACTTAACACAAATTTTCAAGACATAACACACTTGGCCATTAATCTTGCCATGTCATCATCTTTGACAAGCTCCACTAAGTCATAGTCTTTAAGATTCTCTATTAACATGTCATGGTGTCATTATATATGTATATATCTATTGCACAATTTACCTCAATATTGGGGTTTAACATGTGTTGAAAGCTAGAAAAGCTTAAGTTGAGGGTGTAGAAAACTCCCTTGCCCAAAAATCAATTAAATTTGGCATTTCATTGTTGAATTTGATCACAAATTAAGATAATAGCACTAACAATAGGTTCCTTTAACTAAGTTAAATAGTAAAAACCTGTTAACAATATGAAACCCAACTCATGCAAAATAATCGAATGTAAAACCTTGCTATTTTTGGCCTCTTTGAATTGGACTTATTTTTCCCATTGAAAAAGGTGTGGAAGATTAGAAAGAAATTTGTTAAGGAGAAATATATTAGTGCAAAACTTTCAAATTTTAAGGACCTTGAAAATGAGGATCTTTTTATAACATTGTTCATGTTTAAAAAATAAACAGTCTCCCAAAAGGGATAGTGTCAAAGAAAAAGATGGTGGAATTGTAACACAAAAAATGGTTATTAGAGGTGGAATTTGTAAATACCTAATACTAAATGTAGAAAGATGGATAGGTACATTGATAAATAAATAATGACCTTATTGGTATAACATTAAGAATATTTTGATTTGGGACCTACTATATGAGCTCATGTTCATGTTAAATAATTAATTTGGGTTAAGCATAAACAAAATTAAATTAGTTTGAAATAATTTAACTTTGGACAAAACATTAGATTCTAGGGAAAAATTATGTCAAATAATAAATTAAAAATCATCCATGGAAATGATAAATGTTTTAAAAAATTAATAAATGACATAACATTATTGGCCTAAAGTTAATTAATGATAATATCTATTAGATTTAGATGAAAGGGGTGGATGATTCACCCACTTTTTTTTCAAATATTTAGGGTGTAATGGGTGAAATTTTGAGTCCATCTTCCATTTTATTACTTTCATGTTGTGAGTTCATAATTAAATATCATAATATGACTTTGTGTGTCATGAACTGATAACACAATAATCCCATGTGTTTTGATTGTGAAACATTCACATGAAAGATTCATGTATTTAGTGTAAAAGGTAAGGTCTTTAGGCATGTGTGATAAACTTTCCATTGGGTGTAGTTCACATAAAGCCATAATGTTGAAACTCATTATTCATGTGATATTGCACATCAATATGTCTTGTGCGTTTGTGAAACTCATGATTGTTACAATTCAAATGGCACTTTGATTATCAATACGTATGACAATAGGCTTCAATTGTGCAAATCCTATGGTAAGAAAGAGACAAAAAAATTAAATTTCTTAAACATATTGCAATATATTCTAATCCAAAAACAAAACTAGTTTTACAAATATGTTTATAACTAAATATGCAACCTTGTAGGCCATGAATTCATTGCACCTCTTCACACATTTCAAAATTTTTGGCTTCATTCCAGCATATGTAGTTTATAACTCATAATGGAACCTCTATTAAACTTTTCAAGATGATTTTCAACTCTACTAGGTTCTATATATAGATACACAAAATATGCAATTGGTAACGTTATAAATTCAATATAATGTAAAACAATTCTCAAAAGTTCATTAGACAACTTGAATAAGGAATTTTGTGATAGCATAAGGTTCAATCTCATCATAATCATGTGTCAACAATCTTTATAACAAAGTTGATAGACTCGGCAAACAATGACACTTCCTAAACATATCTTAATTTACTAAACAATTGTTAAACACGAAGTATCCAAAATAATGGTTATGTATTACATGTGAGCAATTTTGAGGGTGCAAGTCTTTGAAATGTTTTGATGTTATTTAATTGCAATAGAGGCCATTTGGTAGTTGTAAATCAATTTTTGATACAAACCTTTTTTGTCCATAGACTTCCTTGAGATTGTAACGGTGGTAGAACACTTGATCTAATAGAAATTGGATGTAATGTCATCTAAGGGCATGCAATTTAACAAGATTTAGTAACACGATTATCGTTTTTGACAATAGGAATGACATTCTTGCATGTAACTTCTATAGATTTCAATGCAATCCTTCCCAACAATATTTCGTTAATCAATTGAAAAACTAAATCGAAAACCCTTAAATTATATATGACTACCTTGGACAAGACTTGCTCAGAATTGAACTACTACAATCATCTATAGACTTAAACATCCCCCACAATGTTCGAGCTAATCACCATGGTTAACTAGGGAACATGAACCCAATAGAAAAGTGTTTCCTATCCACCCACCATCCATCCCTCACAACAGAGCTGGTGGCTGTGTACTTGGTTCCGTCTGGTTGTGGTGTGCATGAGGGGTGTGATTCACTTGTTAATGGATCCCACCCAGTGTAAAAAGTTCTTTCCCATTTTTATCAGGCCGGCCGCCACCCAGCTACCCTGTAATAACTAATAACCCCCCCAAAAAAACAAGAGTTTTTGACCTCAAAAAAACACATACCCAACTATAATTCGGTTGAAATTCCAAACACGGATGACATTTATTCATGCGGGATTTGTAACCATGGTCCCCACTAAAGAGTGCGGGGAAAAAGCATTAGGGACATATGGAGGGTAAGAGTGAACGAGCATTCCATGCAGGATGGATGATGTGTGGACAAAAAAGACTTTTTCATTACTTCCCTGTCCAGTGGCTAACCACGTTGGTAAGCTATGTATTAACTACTAACTATCCACATGCATCTACTTACCTACTAGGCACCCAATGCCTCACCTAAATTTATTTTACCTACATACCTAGTAACAGCTTACTTACTTACCTATGGTACTTAGTACTTAACTCACTTATATACATAGTAACTAGTAACCAGCTGTAACCTAGGTAGGGTAAGGTCGATGTAAGAGGGGTTCAGAGGATGGGTTGCCTTGATAACTCATCCGAAGTGGTTCATCCACAGCTGAGTCATAATGGGTTTCCAATGGATGGTTCACTAATGGGTGCTGGCTGGGTAGTAAAATAAATCTGAAATACGGAGAAAAAACCAGTGTTGGGCAGTTATTCAGTTTTGGCTGGTTAAAACTTAGAACTGTCGGTTTGAGTTTCACTTAGTAAATATTTTAAACTAGAATGAAGATTAAAACTGGACCTGGTTTTGGATCTGGAATCAAAAAATTTGAAGATAATTTTGTTTGAGAGACCAAAAAAAAAGGTCTGGAACTGAGGGTTAACCAGCAGTTAACTTGTCAATTTCAGACCAAGGTACCTGAAACCAAAACCCGGCCTAATTTCTAAAACCGAAAACAGAACCTGAATGATTTTCTGTTTTATTTTTTTCAAGAATTGGACCGGAACTGGACCTGGAGGGTTCCAAATATTTTTTTGGACTTGGAACCGGAACTATTTTATTTTATTTTATTTAAAAAAAGAACAGGAACCAGAGGTTCTTCATAAAAAGTCAAGAACTGCCCAACACTGGACCCAAAAAAAAACCCATGAGCAAACCAAAAAAAACAGAGCAAAAACAAACAAAAACAAGGGGTGTGTCACACTGTGGCCTTGCCATTTACATTAAAAAGTATCTTAAGGCACAAGAAGAATTATGGAAACTCAAATATTTCACCATGCAAAAATATATTAATCTTCCAAAAATCCTCTAAAAGAAACCAAAAATCCTTCAAGATATTATTATAATAACTCTATAATAAACTAATCTCAAGTTTCAACACAAGCCAAAATATCCTCTTTCAAAAATCCTCATATAAGAATAGACCTATTATTACAGAGGGACCAAAATCCCTTAAGCTACTACATATACTCTCTATAATGAATCTAAACACAATATCCTTCTTGCCTTGGTAGGCAAGGCCAACAGGGAAAAAAAAAAGGAACAAGCATTGGGACAAAAACTAGGTTAGGTGGTTCCACATTTCAAACAAAAAAACACAAAGTTCGTGGGCACTACTACCGCAGCAGCAGCAACAGCAGCAGTTGGACATTTAGGTCTCCTGGGAACGGGGCCCCGTCATGTGGACTCTTTCAATCCCACCACCCCTGTTTGGGTGGGTGACGACTCTCCACTGTTGAAACCCATTGCTCAGTCATAATGTACACCTTTGTTGTTCTTTTCTCTCTCTCCCCATCTCTCTCTCTCTCTCTCTCTCTCTCCCCTACCAGCAAGCTCTTGCTCTTCTAGCTACTCCTCTAGTGTTGGTCCCGGACTGTAAGCTCCTGTTGGCGCAAGTGATAATGCTCCTGCTCCTACTAATCTATTATGTTCCATCTCAACCCCAATTTTAGTTGGCCTTCTTCTTCTTCTTCTTCATCTCCTCATCAATATCTTGTTGTAGCCGGACATATCATCAGCATCCATCAGCTTCTGCAAGCTCTAGCTAGGTCTTCCTTTTTGTTCTCGTTTCCTTCCCCCTGCTCTAAGCTCCTTGTGATGCAAGTTCCTTGTGACGCATTTGACTAATACCATTAGTTTATGTACTCACCGTCTCCAATTCTAGTTGGGAGCTTCATCTCCACGCTAGTGGTCTGCATGCATTCGAAGCTGTCGTAGTTGTGGTGGTGGTACTATACTAGCTTGTGGTCATGGGTAGTTGGGTTTTGATCGGCTTTCATTACAGGAGGTGTTCCGTTGCTGCAGCTAATTCTTCCGCTAGCTAAAACTACTTCGCGACAATATGTTGAAGTTGTGGTCTGATGATTGTGAATTTCTTTGTATCTTTGCTCACGCGTTCAGCTGCAGTTGCAGTAGTTCACAAAACTCCGGGGCGAGTACCACCGTGTCATGAAATTAGATTAGGCTTGGAATTTCCTCAGCTAGAGCTTCAGGTGTTGAAGATGCCTTTGTACTACACGTGCTGCTGATCGTCATCCGCAACCTGTTTTGTGGTGCTCGGAGCTGCAGCTGGTAGTTTAGTTCTAGTGATCATCATGAGATATTATGTGGGACATCAACAGATAGCTGCAGCTTGTGTCCAAGGAGAAGCCGTCTGCTTTAACTGAAGACTGAAGAGCAACAACAGCCTTCAATTCTAGTGTGATGGAGGCGTTGCTTAGCAGATCACAACTAAGCAGATCGCAAAACGCAGGTGTGTGCAGTGCACAGAGAGACACAGACAGAGACAGAGAGAGAGAGAGAGAGAGAGAGAGAGAGAGAGTACACTCTTCAGTTGAGTGTATGACAAGAGCTTGCGATTTTTCGTCTGTGCTATATTTGCTCGTCATGAAGTGCATTTCTTGAGCTCTGAACATGTGAGTAAAGATTGGGTTACGTTTTTTATGCGGGGGATGGTTTGGTTTTTGGAACGCAGTTGAGCAGTGGCAGCTTCAAGCGCAGGCAATGCGAGCGGCAGATCACGCATCATCCCATCACGGGATCCATGAGTCGTCCCAGCAGCCGCATCATCATCTCTTCTCGGTCGATCAACTCTCAAGGCTAAGTACCGTCAACAGAGGTGCAGCAGTCGATCAGCAGCAGTTGCAGCAGGGAGGAGTTGGAGGTGCGGCCGGTACTGCGCACTATGATCATCATATTCAAGCCGAGACAAGAGTAGACGGACCCAAGCTGGAGGACTTTCTTGGGGGCACGTCTCTGGGAGGTCAGTATTCGGATAGCGGCGACCACCAGTCTCATCATCATCATCACCGGCAGCAATTGGAGGGTTTGTACTACAATGCAGCAGCGCATGGCGCTGCTAGCTTCCAAGCTGAGAGCCAGTCCAGAATCAACGTCAACCTTCCTTACACGCACTCAGCTGGTGCTAATATAGGATCAGGATCACTACGAGACGTGGCACCGAGTAGCTCGACGTTCCACCTTGCGGCCTACGGAAGTGCAGCAGCGGCACAACAACAACAAGAGCAATCAAGCCTCGCGTTGAGCCACCACCTTCAGCATTGCTACGATCACACGCATGAGCATCAGCAGCAGCTTCAGGAGAACAATTTGCTAGCAGCTGCACGGAGTCGATCGCACCTCAACGCACAGAATCTGCTGCAAATAGCACTCGACCAGCAGCAACAGCAGCAGCAGCAGCAATCGGATCATGGCAGCTTACAGATGCCTGCACAGACTAGTACGGGGCTCAAGTCATGGCTCCATCACCAAGCCGATGCTGCAGACTCGAAGGCGGGTATAGTTCTGCAGGGAGTACCGCAAGCAGCACGACACAGCAATAGTAGCTTGTCAAGTGCAACAGCTTTAACTAGTTGGCAGCCGCTCTCGCTCTCCATGAGTGCTGCTAGCAGCTCGTCACATGCAGTTGCTGATCATTCAGTGTCAAAGCAGCAGCTTATGCTTCCCAATAGTCACCATATGGCCGAGAGCTCGCAGGCCGCTGCCATCGTTCCAGAACCTCGTAAGCGAGGAGTTGGCCGAATGGGTGCAGGCAAAGATGGACCCTCCCCACGCAAGTCTATCGATACTTTTGGCCAACGAACTTCAGTGTACCGTGGTGTAACCAGGTACAATAATAATCTCTTGAACTAGCCCGCTTTTATTAGCACCATGTTCATCTTCATACGTCTCTTTGCACACAACAATTTTGTGCAAGTTCCAGCTACATTCTAAGGACATCTTTCCATTTGGCTGCTGTCTTTGATCACACCAGCCTTAGGCTATGTTTCTTCAAAGAGCTGTGCTCACAGTCATCTCACAGATCTACTACTGCAGAAACATGGACCAATTGTAGGAGCGTGAAAGTTTTGGGTCAAACTGTGACTTACCATTCATTGATATCAGTCTTTTTTTCGTAAGAGAACATCTGTTCCCAGAGTCCCTAACATGATTAATTATGTATTTTCAACACACTTGCAGCTCTCCAACGGAAATCTACTGTCCCTGCAACAAGAAACAAGGCCCTATGTCAGTTGGTTCTCCACTAGGCTGCCTAATGTGTAACTCTGATCACAGCAGTCAAATGGAAAGAGACCTTAAGAATCCATGAATCTGTACAGTGATACAAGCGCAATAGATGTAGCTTGTTGCCCAGCTGCTTTTTTAGCTCCCTACTGTTCTCTATCATTGCAAAAATTGAAAATCAAATGAGTAAAACCTTTGAATCTTGAGGCATATCCTCCATGATCCTCTATCCTCAAGTTTCAAGCTGAAGCAAACAGCTGAGGTTGAACAAATCCTGCCACTAATCCCAATTGGAAAATATGTTGATATCCAGCTTTATGGCTGGTTCATGCAGGAATGTGCTTATGAAGAAGCCCTGTGTGTTCACTTGTCCAACACCATACTTGTCGAAATGACCTGGTGCATGACTTTGTGACTTAGTGCTGCAGTCTCCCATCTTCTTTCAGGCTGGGCATGTTCGTCAGTCTTACTGTTGTGTACTGATGTATTTTACACTTCAACCAAATGGACCATTTGAATCTGCACCTTGTCAACCATGTACCTATGTGGAAAGAAGAGACCAGCAGCTCAAAATCTAATTAATGGGCTCATGAGAACTCAATCTCGCATGTTCGAATGTCTAGTTTTATACCATAATTTTCTCATGAATTTATGGGAACATGACAATGTTGACAAGTCTTGATCTGGTGTGAGTGCTGATTTATGAAGTTCAGTTCTATTTCATCATGCTTGATGATTAAGTAGGTGAATAGCTTCTTCTTTAGTCCTGTGTTTCATGCTTTTGAATGCTTTTGTGTAAACGTGCAGTTTCCTCAATCATGGTGTTAAACAATAGTGGATCTGGGGTGTGGTTTAGGCACCGTTGGACTGGACGGTATGAAGCACACTTGTGGGACAACAGCTGTAGAAAAGAGGGACAGACAAGGAAGGGTCGTCAAGGTGTGTTTATCTCCATGTTGGCTTAGTCATATTTGTGTTCAGTCTCAGTCTAGTCAATAGTAATGAATTCTTTTTGGCAATGTTCATGCTTGCTTGTTCTTTAGTAATTCACTGGGTAGATGAATTATCTTTGCTTGGACAGCTTGCCTGTATGGCTTTTCAAGGTCCACTGGATCATTGTGGGATTGACCTGTAGCTACATTACTGTAGAGCACTGGCTGACGAGAATTGGTGGTTTGTGCATGTTGGGCATTTCTCGTTGGCGCCCCATTTTGCACAGTCTACTTAGGTATGTGATTTTGCACCTGATGTCATGAAGGTTATTCCTCTGTATATTCATGTCTCACAAGAAAATTAGAGTTACTGCAATGTCAGAAGTACTTGATGTTTGTAAGGCCCATCT
>Ga0209611_10003857_pt1 | contig 25816 bp, 11 predicted proteins | sample S1TSphgellanicum_3_FD_187693 | JGI IMG/M metagenome (GOLD analysis project Ga0209611, IMG submission 187693) | Host-associated microbial communities from peat moss isolated from Minnesota, USA - S1T2_Fc - Sphagnum magellanicum MG (SPAdes) (version 2) | ecosystem: Host-associated > Plants > Peat...
TTTCCATTTGTTTTTTCCTAGCTGCCTCAACCTTTTTCTCTTTCATTTTTTTTTTTAATGTATCCAAGGCACTTTCATTCATGACCTTAAGCAATGCTAACAAATAAATCAAAATGAAATGACACAATAAGGGTGATGATGGTTTTTTATATTCTTCTAATTAGTAAGGACTTCGTGGCTATGAATAGACACACCTTTTAAGGTTATAGGGTGCAAACGGGATAACATGAACCACACTCGCTTACTTTTTGATTGCTTCTGTGATTGCTTTTTGAAAAATATTTGAAAAATATTCTTGAAATATTCTTGAAAAAGTTTTCAAAAAAATCTTTAAGGAATTAAAAAAATTTCTTCCTACTGTTTTATTAAGGTTTATGTTAAAAATTTGGCAAAAAATGTCATTTTCAAAACAATTCAAATCCATTTACAAGTCCTTTTAGTGCTTAAAAGCAAACGTTATAGTGTTTAATGAGTGTTTTTGTTAATATTTTTTTCATTGGATTAATTTGAAATTAATTCACATGTTTCCATGATATATTAAAAATACAAAAATATAAAAAAATCTTATAATTTCAACATTAAATTAAATTGCAACTTTAAAACATGGAGGAACCAAACAAACATTACATTTGTTATGGTACATGTTATTGTGATTACACCTATAGACCTCTAAGGAATAGACATCCATAGGTTTTACAATAAGTACGTCATTCTAATAATTGAACAAGTATGTCATTAGACTAAATAGGTATGTGGTTATGATAATGAATAGGTACATTGTTTCCAGTAATAATTTTCCATTTGTCAAGTTATCATTAACTAATTCAAAAACTATAGGTTCAAAAATATCATTTTCAACAAGTAGTGGTTCAAAAAAATTTATTTGAAAAGGTTTTTTAGTAATCAAGTCATTAGGTTTAGCTAATACAAGATGTAATGTTTTGTCTTCAATGAACCTGTATGGTGTCAACTTGTTTATGTTGACTAAAACTAAGTTAGGATTGAACTTATTGATGGTAACAAGTATAACAATATTATTGGGCAAATAATATTGTATTCCATATGGCCTAAACCATCTTCTTTGGAATTTAAGAAGATGTTTAGAAACAACCCCTAGAAACCATGACACATAGTCTTTGCATTGAAACTTGATTTCAATGTATCGATTATGTGACCATAATGACCTATTCCAGTAGTTAGAAGCAACGAGATCTTGTGCAATCAACCGATTTTCTTGTAGTTTCTCTAATTTTAACAATTGGTTAGTTAGTATTTGAACATGCGTTGGATTTATGTTTTCACCAAATCTAGATGGTAACATGTACTATGTAGGCAATAATGGATGTAATCCATAAACGAGTTGAAATGGGGTATGACATGTTCCAATTTTATAAGTTGTTCGGCATGAAAAAAAAACTGTGGACAAGTTTCATCCTAGTCATTTTGATTCTCCTTAATTAATTTGGTTATTAAGGTTCCAAAAACCTTATTAGTATATTCAACTTGTCCATTTCCTTATGGATAATCAATAATAGATTATAGAATTGGTATGTCTAAGGATGAAATGATTAGTGAGGTATCTGATAGCATCATTGATAAAACGGGTACTTTGATTGGTCACGATTGTTAATGGACATCAAAATTTCGTAAGAATATGTTCATACAAAAACTTGGTAGTTACTGCAGTAGTGTTGGTGCATAGTGCTTATGTTTCCACCCACTTAGTTGCATAGTCAATGGCCACCTAAAATGTATTGGTTGCTTGATAATCTACTTGTAGGTTTAACAAGTCCAATATAATCCAATCCCATTTTTGAAATGGTTCTTTAGGTAAAATGGCAACCAATTTTTTCAAGTTTTGTTTCAATAGGTTGTTCTTTGACATTGATCACAAGTTTGACAATATTTGTGAACATCCCGATTCATTGTCGACCACCAATAACCAACATCTAGGATCTTCAATTTATGATACTTAACTTGCAAACGCATGCCCACCAACCTCCTCATTACTTCATTTGTTGCCATATAAAATTACACACCTACTTGTAAACACAGCCACTCCAAAATCTCAACTGTAACTATACTCATACATAACTAGTTGAATTGTCCAAAAAAAATCCTCACATCTTTATTCATGTAATGTACATTCTCCCTACCCATATACCCATATATGTAGTATGGATTACATGTGCATTCGTTGACATCATGACTTCTTCTTGCATTCTTTCATGTAATGCTAGAAAATTTAACTTATTAACTATTGACATTTTTTAGATTTGTAGCCAACTTGGCATGCACTACTATCATTCTATGATTCTAACAACTACTGGAAATGGGACTAAAGTTTTATTTGTATCTACACCTTACATTTGTCATTCCCCTTTTGATTGCTTTTATGCACTAGTAGCATGTAACTAATTCAATAAGCGAACTTTTCTACAACAATTCTATTACACAAAAGGAATCATATTAGTTTGTGGCTTCACTAACTATTCAATGCAATGAAGTTCTCAAGCTCATGACGTAGCTCTTTTAGGTTATGATTCTTGTACTCGCTAGGGATGTTAGAGCAGATCTTGGCCATCCAATATTTTTCAACAAGATTCTTTTGGTAACGAGCAAAGATGTATTCTCTCAATTTAATTAGTCCTCTTGAAGAAAATTCAGTGGGAAGGACCCATTGCGGAAAATGTTTTTCAAAATCTTTGTATGGCACATAAGAGTTAATCCCAAACTCTGGAGCTTTGAAAGTGGCCCTTGTAGAAAGTGCAACACTTTGGGTGCATGATTCAGGAACCAAGCACTTGGTATAGTGGTTGTGATAACCAATAAGACCTTGGGGTTGGTGGACTGTATGGTGCTTTCCCGAATGTCCTGAGGAATGAATACATGTGACAGCACATAAAGGACACATTTGTTCACATCGAGGTCGTGCACATTCTGATTCGCACATTATCAATCTTGTTTTCACCTTTTGTACCAGTTCGGAAATTGATGATGTGAGATCAGGTTGGACATGATTGATTTCTTCACTAACCTTTTCCCCAACTGCGCTAAAATCAATGACATCTTCAACTTGGGAATATACATCCACAAGAGAGATGGTTTTAGCAAGTTCGGAAGATGTCTTACAAAGCAATTCCTTCAACATGCCATGAAAGAGAATAGATTTTTGTTGAACGTTTCGAATTCGTGCTGCAGAAGCTGCAAGTTTAACAGCATATTTGATTTCTTCCACAAACCAAGGCCAAAGTTCATTTTGATCCAAGGTCTTGTTGAGTGCCTCCTGGATTTGTATGCCTACAACCCTTTCATGATGCAAAATCCCATTTGCAACACATGTGAGAAGTTCATCTATGTTTTGCTCCTCGATGAGGTTGATAAGTTGGAGGTCAAGATGTGCCTTCATTACCCTCCAATTGGTTACCCATGCTTCACCTTGCAATTGGTCACAAACTCTTTTTGTTAATAGAACCTTGAAAGACTCTAAGAGGTTGTGGTTTAAAAGGTTTACGACTTCATCTGACAACACCTTTGTTCCTCCAACACGATTTGCACAATTTTGGAAAAATTGCCAAAGTCGAGCGTGTTCCATCTCCAACCTTTTTGCCACATTGTGATGCTTATCCCATTCAAGTTGAATGGCTTGCAACCTCAAGGTGAGTACATCCTTTGCAAGATTATGAAACGTTTGTTGTACGCTTTTGCCTTTGCCCTCGGTCAACATCTCAGTGAATTGTATCACCTCCAAAACTAGGTGATCTGCGTATTGCTTGGTGTCCTCCAAACAACTTTCCACCTTGCTGATCAACTCATTGTAAATATGTTTTTCCTCGGAGATGTTGAGCTTTTGGCCATGGATCAAGGTGGTCCACTTTGTCACTACAGAACTAGCTTCACTTTCATTGAAAGTGTGCCTATGACCAACCACCTGGTGTTTTCGATACTGTGCTAACACTCTCTGAGGTATTGTAGGTTCCTCAGATGGATACTTCTCTTCAGCTTCTCGCAAAATACGCTTGAAAATATTGTTCTCAAAATGGTCCTTCATTTTGGTTTCTCGATCCTTTGCAGTGAGATCCTCATAGCGCTTAGCATCTGATTCAATCTCCACTCGGATCTTATTGTTGTAGTCTTTGACAACACTGTCAAATTTGACGACACCATCAACACAATCTTCGAGTCGCTTCATCCATTGTCTTTCTTGGTCAGAGCAAAAATTGCCCCAATGGCTAGTCTCTTCAACCTTCCATTTGTGGCATTGTTTCTGTTGTAGAATCTTGTCAACTTCTCGTGTCTCCTCCTTGATTGTATCTTCCACCTTCGATTTTAATGTCTTCATCAAGCCTATGGTAGACATTTCAAGTTCGCTTCTGATGGCCCCTTGAAGTGTACCTTCCAATATCTCCAGCTCCTCCAACCACTTGTGTCCAACTATTTGTCGACAACGCGCCAATCTTGTTTGAAGCTCATGATAATGTGTGTACTCAATACTATTTAAAAACCCCAATTCAAAATTGGCATCAGCGATGCAGTCCCAAACCATGCAGAGGTACTTCGTCCATGCCTTTAATCCATGACTTTCCCAACCTCCGTGCAAAACACGATTGTTGATGTACTCTCGCAACTTGACCACCTTGATCCCGTATTCCCAGTCAGGAACGTCAAATGGTGGTACATTGCTTTTCTTCAAGTTACCAAAGAATTTCACGTCACTCTTCTCCTCATCCGGATCAATCCTGAACTTTTGAAGTGAATCCAATGTTAGGTGCTCCAACCCTAGCATCCGATCCACGTGCTCTCCTTTAGCAGAATAGTACGTTTGCTTCAACTCCAAATCTTCTGGTTGTTGCTGAAATGCTTCGAAGGCATCATCGACCTTCTTCGCAGCTTTTTCAACCATAGGCTGCAGCTTCTTGTTGATTGAGAGTTGGAATTGCCTAATCCCAATCTTCCGTTTCAGATCATGCTTCTCCTTGAGCAATTCTATGAAGTTCCCAAGAATCGGCAGTCTCATGACATTATCTGTCTCACTTGCACGGTACCCCTTCTCTTGTTGAATTTGGTTCTGCCTCTGCTTCAACGCTGCCTGATCTCCTTTCAGTCGTAAGGATTCAAAAAAATTCTTTGCTTCCCTGGCAAAGCTTTTTTGCAACAGAAAATCATCCTTAATTCTCTCAAGGTTAGTTGCGTCAAGATCCGTAACGTTGGATGTGGCCACCTTCAAATTCAAGGGCTGAATTTGACGTGGGAGGCATTCTTTCAAACTTGTTGTCCCACCCTCACTGGCTTTGAAGTTCTTGTTTGAGATTACAGCCATCAAGTATATGGCTATATCTCCAGTCAAATCCTTGAATGAACCGCACATCATGTGTTTTCCGTTCTTGTTGCTACGCCTCCTCGCTGTTGAGTCGATGTTCCAGTAGAGGACATCGATATCCTGATGCCCTCCGGCCCATATGAGGACTCTTGGTTCTTGAGTTGGCTCTGTTTCCACGATGACGATATCCGCAACCTTCTCCAAAAACTCTCCCAGCTGGTCATGATCACCCCAAACACAAAGCACCAGGCACGGCATGTGCTTATGTGGCTGATCTCCTGGTGTTGCCAGAAAACCAACTCCAACCTCTACTACGGGGCCATCTCCAGTATCGTTCTTGCTATACTTACTTATGAACTGGCAATTCATTACATCACTTGCCATGTCGGGGGTCTCACGACTAGATAGGACCTTTCTGTCTGAAACGAAGACTACACGAGGCAAGTTTTTATCCTCGGATATTGAAAGTATTTTTTGGTTTGCTAACTTGACTGTCACAAAGTCAAGCACATCCCCGAGATAGCTCAAGCCAGGGCTCAAGCGATGAATGATTTGTTCAGTTCTGAATTGTGTATAATAGGTCTTGCCGTATGGAACAAGAAGTGGCACAGAACATCGTTGATCAAGGAGTAACTGGAATATTGCAATTTGTGCAGGCAAGTCGGAGTTGATCAACAACTGCACCAGAATCTCAAATGAAGAAAAGTAAGGAGGACCAGCATTTCGAGTATCCTCATCCGTATCGCCTTCCGTGACAAAGTCAGGCATGTGGGTCCAAGGGATGTGGAACCAAGTTGGTTTGGTGTTGTTGTACCCTGTTGGCTTGCTCAATCCTGCTGATGCAAATGGCTCCATTCCGTGTCTCAGGTAATCTAGCATCCTCCTATGTGGATCCTCAAAATTCTGTAACTGTCGATCAACCATTACGTCACCATTGAGTGTGTACTTGGGTAAATGTGGCGGTACTACAAATGTTTGACAGGGATATCCGGAAGCATCTGACACAACACATTAGTGCACAGCAATGAGAACTTGGTCAAGATCCTGTAACATGGAAGAGATCGGTTGAATACATATTTGTTCAAACCAAGTAATATGCAAGGTGCTGAGCGACAGAACAATGCAAAAAAAATTAAAGAAAGAATATAGGCATGCAAATCTCACAAGTATGACTGAAAGGCTTTCATCGTTTCTTGAATGTTCAGAGTAATGTTTAATTGTTTCGAATTTAAGTGAGAGTTTTAGCATTGCAAATCGTCCCAAACTTCTACCCTCTCTTGGCCGATCATCTTACCTCCCAATTTCGCTGCCAGATTGCTTATCATGAGAACGCCTTGAAAATGCCGGAACTCTGCGCAGATCTCTGAGAAGGACGGCCTCGTATTGGCTTCAGGATCCCAACACCGCTCTATCAGGGACGATAAGAATGTGGGCAGGGTAACCGGCAAAACCGGCCTCTCACCTGCCTTGACCTTGCGTTTCACCTCAGCCAGGCTCGTATCTTCAAATGGGAATTTTGCAGTGAGGGTCTCAAAGCACGTAATCGCATAGCTATAAACGTCTGCCTTGAATGGGTAGCGACAATTTTTTGGATCCGACTCTTCAAACAGTTCAGGGGCCATCCATCGAGTTGTCCCCGTGTTGGGCGATTGCATGGAATATGTAGCGCTAGCCTCCTTTATCTTCGACAATCCAAAATCTGCTACTTTGACCTGCACGTACCCTGCGTTCTCCATTCCCGAGATTTGTAGAGGATTGACGAGAATGTTCCCAGACTTGAGGTCCCGATGTGCAACCCTTTTCTCGTGTAAATATTGCATGCCTTCGGCTACTTGTAGCATGATGTCCAATGCTACAGGAAGCTCCAGTGACTTCCCACGGTGGTCAATGTGATCAGTTAGGTTTCCATGCATGAGCTCCATGACGAGTGAACTTTTCTCGGCAATACAGTGACCAAATATTTTCACGATGTTGGGGTGAGAAAGACCTGCCAAGATCTCTGCTTCATGCTCCAAGGTAGGGTTGCAATAAAAGTCTTTTCGTGCACAGTGTTCATTCTTCCACCTTACCTCATGAACAGCTCCATGTCTCCCGCTACCGATGCGCTTGATCCAAGTGAGCTCTTGTGGGTCTATGCTCAACAGGTCCAACCTCTTCGTCTTCTGTTCACACATCTCCAACTTCGACAGGCTCGCTACGCTGTCTTGAGCCACGGCTTGTGTATTGTTTGATAGCTCGGGCTCGAACGTTGCTTCGGAGCCATCGCTATGATCTAGAGCGTGATACCTCAGCAATATTTTGCGAATCTCTTCCATCTTGATTTCGCACTCAACAGCTCCAGAGCCTTCGATATTCTTCGTAACATACTGTTCAAACTTACTTGCCGTAACAGACAATCTACAATCCAAACAGATGGCTGTACACCAATCAAGCTTAAAAAGCACCTGAGCACAAGCTTCGTTGATGTTTGTTAGCTTGATTGCAGCATTGGGCACGCAACAACCGTGTATGATGGCCTCGGCATCCTTGACTGTACGATACAGCTGCTGAAGAGCGGCTTTGCACCGTTGTGTGAAGATTACGAGTTCCGTACAAGGTAGAGAATCCAAGTCCTCTCCTATACGTCTCATTGTCTGTAGAAGCTTCTCCTTCAAGAATTTGCACTGACCCTTGTTGAGTTGAACCACCTGAGTTTTCTCAGTTTTAGCAAGCGCTTTCACCACGTCCCTTGAGAGCTGCAGGTAATCTTCCGTCTGCATGCATAAGGCATCGAACACTCATCAATTATATCCTCTGGATTCACACTATTCACAATTTGAACCCATCCTTTGCAGGATTGGATCTTCTTTTTTGGGAATCTAGACATGTAGCACGATATCGAGGGGTTGACAAACTATCCATGTGGAGGCCTGCACGCCATGTAAAGATCAACAATTTTGCAACAATTCATGGACTCTGACATTCTAGGCGCTTCAACAACAACGAATCTCTGCCAGGCCTCACGGAGCATGTGGCTGGACTTTTGGAATTTTTCAGTACCTGACAGGAGCTCTGACCGGAATCGATGATGGAAACAGAAAGTGGAGGTGGTGGGTGAAGCCATTTTCTGCCCCAGGCTATAACCGCCTGCATCACTGCCGCCCACATGAGTTTTCCACGGAGCAAGTTGCCCTCCAGGATATGAGTAGCATCTGAATTCCGAACTCTAGGCAGTTCGTCTTCACTGCCAGCACAAAACCTGCAGTCCGATTGGAGTTGGAATCAATCTCCCAGGCAAACAAGATAGACTGTAGATGATTGCACCTCACAATCTGGCATTGATTGACGTGTGTACATATGCTTTAAAGTCTCCACTTAATATCTGCTCATAACCAGAATTATATACGCCATTCATGATCATTTTGAGAAATCATAACTTGTTGGAGGTTGGAAGGATTTTGGCCCAGACTACAGCGACCCAGCACAAGCTAACAAAACGCTATCATCTCACGAGCTGCTCCTAGCCGAAGACCCATGGGCCATCTCACAAATGCTTGCACTGATATTTTTTGGATCAGGAATAATTTATAAACCCGCTCAATTTGTGGGGCTGTCGAGATCAGTTGTCAGTGCTCAGCAATTAATCAAGACAACGGTTTGTAGTAGATCTGAACTTTATGTTGAATGGACTTTGCATCTTACTGTTCAACGAAAAGAACAAGTTGCAAATGTTAACACACAAATTTGACAGTACGTACCTGGGTCAAGGGTAGCATACTTGGTAGCAGAATCGATATCATCTGGGAGTGGAGAAATACGTTTCCAGATCTCCTTGTAAAGCCTCAGAAGTCTCCTTAGTCTGGCTGGCTCTCTCCACTAGCTTCTTCCATCGTAGTAGCTTGCAAGTTTTCCCTCAACGGCAGGCAGCTGCTGGCTCTTCAACACTCGTTCGCAGTCATAGCATTACTCTTTCAAGCAGCAACCTTACAATTGAAAACCTATACCACCAGGCAGTTCGGGCTTCCAGTGTCCGCAACAGCAGCTTCCCACAGAGCATCCTGCGCCATACAGTAGACCTTCCTATTCTTTCTCAAGGGTACCTATTTGTTAGTTCTATTAATTAGATGCAGGTGCCTAACAGAGTCCCAAGTTCTTTGATTTTATTTTTTTCACAATGAGCCATTTTGATTTTGTCATTACAAAATAATAAAACTTAGGAAGCTCCCCAATGGAAGCTTCTATATGAAGATCGAGTGCCTCCTCAGTTGGCCCACTTTATTTACTGAAGGGACATCTACCAGTTGGAGGACCCTTCCTGTTATGGAAGAGGCATATCCACGTTGATACTCTTACTTTTTATGTTTCTTTGGAACTTCTTGTCCACTTCTTTCCAAGAAAGAGATGAATTTCAATATGCTCCAGTCGGAAAGTTGGTGGAATCAAATTGGCCCCTATCATGCCTTCTCTTTCCCCAAAAATGAGGGGGTTGAAATTCGTGACCACCATGCTTGTACGATATTGCCCCCACCACCAAGACCCTGGGATTTTTCCCAGTGGCATCACTGGATTTTGATTTATCAACAACTATCTTTTGAATGAAGGGAACAAAAGCACCTAATACATAAATAAATAAATACCCCCAGTTTATTAGGTATTAGCCCACGCCCAAAATGGTGACGAACAGTTTTGGAAACAGAAATTTCATGCAGCCAATGGGAAGGCTCAGCATGCACTCAAATGCCTTGATTTTTTTCATTTTAAGTTTTGGGTGGGAGGGAGGGGGATTTTTTCAGCCTTTGTTCCCAACATGTTCCCTTCAAGTTCCCAATGAGTTCTATTAGGTTCTCAATATGTTCCCCAAGGGTGTTCACAATAGCACCTCGCTCGAATCCCATATGTTTTGCCCAAAGTCCTCCCCCTTCTCAGTATAGAGGTGGGCTGAAGGCGGAGGCACTCCATCTTTCCATAGAATCTTCTATTTGGGGAGCCTCCATAGCTTCAACTTTTTTTTGCAATGGGCCAATCAAATTCACTTATTGCAAAAAAAAAAAAGTTGGACTTGTGAGGCACCCCCAACAAATTAATATGAAACAGAATAAGTACCCCTGAATACAGGGAATAATCAGGAGCATTTCTCTTAGTGTTGTGTTTCGCACCAGGTAGATTGATATTCAGGAATGTTCAAATTTTCTGACCTCTCTAGCGTATTTCCAACTAGTGTGGCCTGTGCCGTTTTCAACTGATTTTTCCTTCCAGAACCTGGTTTTCTGGAGTTTATTTGAATTTTCGGCAACAGAAATCGCTTTAAAATCAATATCTCCCACATTCTGAATCCAAATCTTACCCAATAAATTCCATTGAATCCTGCTCATCAAGATCTTTCCTGCAACACCAAAGATACATTCCAAGTCGTCTGAAATTTTCAGCTACCCTTTAATTTAATTTATATTGAAGAAATCATTCCATATTCAAGAACTTTGCACCGGAAGTCCAAACGTCCTGGAACCAAGGCCATGCACAGCTCCTCCTCTAGAGCTTTCCAAAGAGACCAAGAGCAGGATCTGAAGCATCCCACTCGGTGAATCTCATAAGTACAAAACAAAACAAACAAACTATTTTGCTTCATGGATAGATTACAGCATTAGGCGTGAATACTGGATGCCAACGATATGGAAATACTAGGGACACATGTAACTGGGAAGTCCTAAGGTTTGAAACAATTGTCGAACTACAAAATCATGCTTGAAACAACTTTCTTTAGCCATGATTGTCTAATGGGTGAATGAAGATGGAGATCATGCCAAATTGGCCCAGATAGTTGCTCTACCTGTTTGTAAACGATATTAAAGTATGATTGCTGGTAAGGCCCATAACTGAGCTAGTCCTCCTAGAATTATTGAGCCAGGGTGAACCAGGACATAGATCTGTACCTCCACCTTGTTGAGTAAGGTCTCATAAGGGGCTATCTTTAATTCAGTAAATGCTAAACTTGGGCTCAGGTACCCTGATTTTGTATGGAGTCAGGACAGGATGCTTGTTCACCCATCACCATCCATGGCAAGTTGTTATATCCGAAGCAACTCCGAGCTACTTGTGTGCAAAAGGTGTATCGTCTTTCATGGAATGGAAACCAAAATTCAACTGGGTACAAATTGGACATGTAGTGGAATTTTCTGATCCACAAGACCTTACCACCTATCCACCATACTGCAGAAGGTGGGAAATCTATCAGGAGAATGGAAATACCATATATCTCCTGCATACAGTTGACGTAATGTGCTATTCTGGTGCAGAAGTCTTCCTCTTGGTTATCAATAGAAAGAGTTTTCTTTCCAGCTTTTGGTTTGCAGTGTGCACAAAATACAATTTTTCATACTACCATGCACGGACAGAATATCTATCTTGCCGTGTTCGACTTCACTATCGCTAGTTTTATGCCGAAATTTCATCAACACATGTCCACCGTTTCTTTTTCACTGTCGCTACACTACAATTACGGTTTGGAGAGGATTGCAACCGAAAATCTTGGTCGTTTAGGCACAACCGAAATACGATCAAGAGCTATCCACCTTTCTATTTCTGCAGTCACTACAATACTATTTCAGCAGTCACTACAATATGACAAGGTTTTTGATTTGATTGACAACTATCCACCTTTTTTTTCTTTTTTTTCTTAGTTTTTACACTATGACTGGGGCTTTGGACCAATTTCGGAGTGGGTTGCAACCAAAAATCTTAGTTACTCAAGAGCAACCGAAATTCGATTGCCACTTGTCCACCTTTTTTTCTTTGTTTTTGGTTGCTACACTATAACCAAGGTTTTGGTCCTTTGATGGGTTGCGACCAAAAGTCGATCAACTCCTGTCCACCTTTTTTTTTCTTTTCTCGTTTGTTACACTACAAGTATGTTTTGGACTAGGTTGCAATCAAAAATCTTGATTGTTGAAATGGTGACCAAAATTTGATCGATACCTATCCATCCATTATTGTTTTTTTTTTAACCATTGCACTATGGCTAGGGTTTTGAACCAGGTGAAACCAAAATTTGGTGGACAAATCTCCACTTTTTCTTTTTTTGGCCATTACACTACGATAAAGGTTTTGGGCTGGTTACAACTGAAAATCTTGATGGAAAGGCTAAAAAACTGTTCCATCAACATTGATGACATTAAAAGCATTGTTGACATTTTTTAGTTATTAAAGACATTATCACATGCATGATCTATTGTAAATAAGGACTGAAATCAGTTCAATTTTCTTTTGTTTTTTCTTTCTCATGTGTCATTTGGTTTTTCTTTACTTTGTTTTTTCTTATGGTGATATTTTTAAAAATTAAGTTTTCATTGTTTTAAATGTTTCAAATGTTTTTTTGCATTACTAATTTGCTTTGCATTCACTAGTAGAAAATTTCAAATATACAATTGAGTTGATGATTAATATTCCAATCCTAAAAGAAAAAAGTGACTTTAACAACCCTAAAGTCATTACGGACGAGTTGTTTGAAACAATAATCATTTAGGACATGATATGGCAAAATGATGTGACAGATATCATCCATTAGTCATAAAGGACATGTATGAAATCATTAATGATAATTTAATCATTGTTTAATTATTTATTATTATTATGAATTAGACTGAAAAATCAATTCCAAAATTATTTTTAAATTTATAATATTTATTATTATAGATTTTATTACATAATATAAATGTTATTTATTACTATTATTTTAATTATTTAGTTTCATTATTTTCCATCTTATCAATTGTTATCCACCTAAGTTAGGTTTAAAACCTAATTTACATGGCTAGTTAGACCACTTAATCTACCTACTTAAGCTTGCTTAGATAACCACATTACCTAGGTAATCTAAGTAAATACAAAATGTTTAATCAATATTTCAATGTTGAATATGATGAATATCATTTGTGAAGTTTGATCCTTGGACCTCATTGATTGAATCCAACTCCTTTACTAACAAACCACCCTACCTATTGTGTAAAGAATTTTTTGTTTATTATATTTAAACCATAATTCATCTAAACATTACACAGAACCTCAAATTTAATAATTCATATCTTATTGATAATTTGTACAAATTAAAAAATTAAAAAATGTTCATAAATTTCATTCAATAATGTAAATAATTCTATAATTCATTTATTTATAATTATAAATTCAATTCATAAGAACATTATTTACATTTTGTTATTGAATAATAGTTCAATGACCAATCTTTCGAAAAATTAAATTTAAACACATCACTTGTATTAAATGGAAAAACCTTTATGGCTAATACATGAATAAATAAAATATATCTTTAATATCTTAAACTTTCATTTGATTTAGGAACTTATATTATACAATTTTTTTCCCAATATATCATAATTTTATCAATAACTTTTAATTTAAACATATGATTCCATATAATTTATCCAAAGAAAATATTTTTAAATGGATCATAAATCGATTATATCTATATATAGAAATTTTCTGATATTAGTCATACTAAATATGAGGTTTAAATTTAATATAAGTATTTATTTAATTTTAATAATGATAATTAGTATTATTAAATAATTTTCTGAAATTATAAATTTTATTCATTTTTACACATATTTTAAATATTTTTGCAATAATTTTTTTTACACATGAAAAATAAATTTATTTATTTTTATACATATATCACTATTTATTATTCAAATTTATGATTAAAAAATTAATTTAAAAATAAATTATATATTTCCCACATCTTACACTATTAATTTATTTTTAAATTAAAATATAATTTTTTAATATAATATATCATATTTTTATCATTAAATTTTATTTCAAGGTATAATATCTAATTTATTCTCATCAAATATTTTTAATGGATTATATATCAAATATAGTTTTTAAATGTAATAAACATTTTCATATTCATAGTTATGACATTCTTCATTTTGCACATTAAAATTCTTTAAAATTCTTCATTTAGCACCTTGTCATAACATTCTTTACCCGCGAATGTTTACCAAATTACACTGGTTGATCTATAAATTTTTTAAAAATTCTTTAAAATTCTTGCTTCTTTGGGCTTCCATAACATTCTCGCACCAAGAATGTCATAACTATGTTCATATTACCTATATGTATAATATTAATCTAAATTACTTAATCACATGTAGTCCATTGTGTACATTTATGTTCATATTAAATTAGTAATAGTCATTTTTGAATCATTATAAAATAATTGTATGACCGCATTATCTATGTAATGACATGTCATTTTGTCTACTTCATTCATTTGCATAATTATTCTTAAGGCGTATTTGAAATGACTTTATCCTAGTCACATTTTCAAATGATATAACATGTATTTAATTAATTTCAAATTAAAGTGTTAATTCAGACTTACTCAAACATGGTGAATGTAAGGAGAGCCACCTAGTGACCACCAAATTCAAATAATTTTGAATAAAACTTGCAAAATTATTGATATATTTTATATTCCCTTTAATCTTATGTGTTACATTTGGATGAATTTAAGGACGTGAAATGTATATGTTTATGCCAACCAAAAAAATCATCAATATATAATCATGGTTTAACATAAATATTTAGAATATGTAGAAAGAAACTAAATTTACAAAACTAATGACCAAAATGGGCTGGGGTGGGCACCATGTCATCATTATATATGAAATACAATATTATGAAAGATTGTATGTTGGATTACTATCACATGGCATAGATCCATATTAATATGAATTGTCAACACACTAAAAATAAACTTGAACAAATTCCAATGATAAGAATACTCTTCTTTCAAACTAACCAATAACCAAATTCATTTCAAAAATGAATAGTAAAAATCAAGATAATAATCACTCCTATAGTCTCATTAAATACATCAAGGCTTTATTTGGCCTTGGTTGCATGACTAACATTAATCATTATATTACTATTGATTGTGACATTACTTTTAGTAGGAAATGAGAATGGAATGGATGTCAACCCATTGTTTTGGATCTACCAAATTGCATTTCCATTTGCTCACCCAACAATCATGATACAATTCTCCATCATTCTTTGCTCTTTTTTCATTAGCACCCACCATTGAATATGAACATGTCTAAAATTTTCAAATTGTTCATCCTTCACAACATCAGTTTTCCCGCTTCCAATCCACACAAGCTATGATTCTGGATCTACAAGCTTTGCCAAAACAAAATCACCAAGGCCAAAGTTTCAAAATGGAATGTAAGTAGCTATCGTCAATGAAGATTGCATGTTTTTAGGACCACAATATGGAGTGATAACAAGGTCTTCAAGATGAACATCACCAATGGGAGGAATAGCACCTCACACGTGATTAAGCTTTCAATTTCTTGAAGGCCAAAAACCTTCCAAAAAGGTTGAATTTTAAGTTGGCAAATGATTTGACAACTCAAGGACATTTTCCTAGTAATGCACATATGGACCAACCTTTCTAGCACTAGTTTCATCCTTACACATCCCCATCTTCCAAAACTCCACATATTTAGAAAACCCACCATTGATAAAAATTTCCTTGTCAATGGAACAAGATTTGGAAGCCCTTGGGGGATTTGGGATGACTTGAATCATCCCATTGCCATCATCAAATTAGGCGTTCATCTTTTAAATTCCAAAGGGCATCAATAGAAGACACCTTGTATTACATAACATACCACCTGATTAAATCAACTGAAAAAACAAAACAAATGGATGTTTATATGGTCAACCACAATTTCAAACCCATTGACCTAACTCTTGAAATCCGAGATTTATTAAATAAGTTGACATTAGTACAAAAATGGGGTGTAGTTCATTAACCTAAATCACTATGAAATTTGAAAAGTGAAAAAAACTCATTACATTTTAATGATTTCACCCTAGTTAAAAGTTATTTCACTATAATATCACTATGTAAAGATTGTGTTTCACTACAAATTGACATAATTCACTATTATAATTTACTATGATAAATAGATTTTTTTTTATGTTGTTGTTTTGAATACCTTATGTTACCTTCTGAAATGCCTTATATTATTTTAGGTTCCCTTAGTTATTCTAACTTACACCTTAAGTTATTATAAGTTATTATAAGCCATTATAAATTATTATACCTTAAACTATTATATGTAATTTTACCTTAAGGTATTTTAGCTAACTTATTATAGGTTTTTTACTTTAAGTTATTCAAGGTCATTTTTCTTTATGTTATTATAAGTTATTATATCCTAAGTTAACAACTTAAAATAATTTAAAATAAAATATAATGATCTAAAGTAAAATAATTTAAAATAATTAATAATAGCTTATGAAAAATAACTCAAAATAGCCTACAATAAAGTAACTACTAAAAGCATATGATAATATAACTTATAATATCCAACAATAGCTTTAATGAAATAGCCACCAATAATTGTAATATAACGTAGAATAACAAGTGTGATGGTTTAATGGTAGGGGTGTTTGTTTACATCCTAAAGGTCGAGGGATCAAACTTTGCAAATGGTGTGTTTGTGAATAATGGTAAGTTGACTGAATATTCTCCTATGTGATTCCTTAAAATAAATGTTTATTTGAGTTGATTACATGGCCTATGTACCTAGGCTAGGTTTTTAACCTAGCATAGGTAGGTACTAACACATGTCAATAATTCATAGGTAGAAAATCATGAAATTATCAATAATATTAAATATTATATTAAATATTTAATAATCTAAATTAATTAATTTTCATGTCGCCTAATTAATTAACTAGCAAGTGAAATGGCTTGTTAAATTTGTATTTCAGTTGAAAGTAACCTTGTTTCACTAAGTACCAATGGACCAATTCATTGTTCATAGCAACTGGTCCCCATTCACTAGGGGGTTGACCAATTTCACCATAGTAAAAACGTCCAAATTCATTTAAAATCGAATGAAACCCATAATGAATTAAGAAGCATTTTGTGTAGTGTGAAGATTGAAATACAATCTTGTGAAACCATGAAAGTTTTCATTAAATCAGCCAATACATAATTGTCACCTATGTTCTGTCAATTTTTTTGAAAAATATCCAAAATTGCCATTAATGTCCTCATGTGTGTGGTCAACAACTAGAAACTTTAGTTGCATTTCTTCAAACTTTTCTCTTGTAGTTAAGAGAGATAAAAATGCAAGCAAATGATGACTCTTGTTACCAGAATAACACATCTTGGGTTTACAACTGGTTAATAAAAATGACTATTATTATTTGTTATTACAATTGTAACTACAAGTTCATGTTAATGACTATGTAATTGTAAAAGACATTGTGTTGTCACAATACATTATTGTTTTGTGACTATAGTCAATATCATGACTTGATGGTTTTTACATAAATATCAAATTTTCAAAAATGTGTTTTTAATGTATTTTTAATCATTCAAAATTAGGTAATAACAAAATTCCATTCATTCTTAATTGAATTGCTTGTCACTTTTTTTAATCCCCATCCCAAAGCTCTAGCACGCCCCTTTACCCTCAAAATGTTACAAGCCAAGGAATGTGCCCCAACTCCTTATCCTTTCATTGTTTTCACATTTAGACTCGCAGTTGAGTCTACCAAGGAGTTTGGGGGTGCATCACCTTCACATTTGCTGATTTGATGCCTTCAAGGAAAATTATGATCACATATTTGTTACACAAGAATGAATTGGATTTATTATATTACCTCAGTTTGGTGGCATAGTGTGATCATGTAAAGTTCCTTGACCTGTGTTATGTTGTTGTGAAAGCCATGATTTTAAATGGCTTAAGATAAAGATGTGAGCTTCTAAAATGCACGTTAGTTTGGGTTTAATTGCTTGGGTGGTCACAAGTAGATTTTGGGTTAGGTTTAAGTGCAATGTAGGTTGGTCAGGCCAAAATTTTGGGGTTAAAAGGTATGGGCCTTGGTGTTAATAGTTGTTCATTGATTAAGTTAATCTCTTGAATATAATATATCCATTCTATTGAAGAGATTAAAGGCTATGGGCCTTTCATGCCAATAGTTGTTCATTGTTCATTGAGCTCACACTTTAGTGCCAAAAACCCAATTATTGATATGCATCATGGTAATGAAAGGAAATTTGAGTTTAAACCTAACTTGCACTTTGGTTAATGACAATTGCTTGAGGGAAATTTACATGTGTGGACAAAGTGTTCATTAGGATCAATATCTTCCAAGTGCCCCAATACAGGTGCCAACATGGGTTTTGTGGCATTTCTTCTTATGCATTCAAGTGGTGTCGATTTCTCTAATTTCATCCAGGTTCTACTAATGCCACTTGATCTTCAACAATATAAGATTTTAGATCCTCTTGGCAAGAATATATGTAACTGTCCATATCTAGACAACTTGTACAATTTATGTAGTGTGATTGTCAAATGGGCAAACAAACCTCCATGGATCTTGCCAAGATGGGAATTCTGTGGTCCAACAATGTTTCAAGATCTATAACTTATTGTGAAGTTTTTCTAACCCTAGCTTGGGTTCAATGTAGGATAGCTATGTGCAGGATGTGCTACAATCCCAACTAATTTTGGCTGATTTTTATTAGCTCACTCAATAGCGAGCACACCATCAAATCTCTTAGAAGCCATTGTCTTGGCATGGCAATTTCATTTTTTCCCAATCCCAATTAGTAAATCTATGGATGTATTATGCATTTAAATAAAGGGTACCTAAGGAGAAAACATCGTTTCATCACAAAAATGAACCATTGTAGCTTGCATTTGTTTGGGGTTACTTTTTGCAAATAACATTTACATAATTGTGTATGAATATTTTGGTTTATAACCAAAAACATTAAAAAATCCCCCCAAAATCTAAAAATGAATGTCAATGGATAACCAAACATGTTTTTTGGCAAGATTATTTCCTCCACATGTGACTTGCACCTAAAGTTGGACTTTTGAACCCATTGAACATAATTTTTTTTGTCAGATGGTTAAAAAAACCATTCTTTTGCCTTATAGCCCTTTGTTTCAAAATTTTCAAGACTTTGACATTTTTGTTTGATTTGGTGTTTCATCAATTTCGTCTAATGAACATGTACTTTCATAAAAGGGGACATGTTTTTTTTGTACAAAAAGTTTGAAATCAATTGTATGAATTTATGCATTCCTTTTTATTCCTTTTTAAAAAAAATGTAGTTTAAACATTTGACATAGTTAGTTTATAGGACTCAAAATGACATTTATATAGGATCCAAATTAATTAAAAATATTTTTATGAATTTAACAAGACATTATTTTTTCTATCGGCATACAACAATCCATTACAACTACAATAATGTAAAATAAACAAAAATTAAAAGTTGTTTTTTGGGAATCCTTAAAAACTTAAACACTCCTTTTTGGTACCCCAATCATGAATAAACCCTACTTCAAAGTTTACAAGTTAAATACGATTTAAAATCAAATTAAAAAATCACAAAGAAAAAAAAAAAAACTTTTATAAAACACAACACCCTATTTTAGATTCTTTTGATTGTAAAGAGTCCTTTTATCCTCTAGGAATTTCTACATATGTAGAAGCAAATGCCTATGTTAATATATTGAAAGCTAAAAAAGCCACATTTTTCAAAGATTGGGAGAAGACACATGCTTCAAACATTGCAAACAATTAAAAGAAAAATTTAATATCATATATATGCTGATAAAAAAAACACATTCTAAAAATCTTAAGCTCAAATCTTGTTTTAAGAAAATATTGAAAGTTTAAGTTCTTGACATGCTTATCAATATTGTGTAGTGTATAATATGAAAATTGAACTTTGGAATCATTACAACTTTGAACAAGCACAGAAATATATATGAAAGGCTGAGACAAATATCTAGCCATTAATCAATTTTATTGAGTCCAGATTCCACTTTATTTTTGCAAGAACAACAATCTGAACCAATTACACTAGAAAAGTACTAAAGCTTATTTGGAAAACAATGATGTAAACTTTGATGGCTTCTATTTGTTTCCCAACTAATCAAAGTTTTTTTTGACAAATGTATATAATATGAACATGCCCTTAGTGTACAAGATTACTTGTGTGCCAAATTTGAAAGTGTATGTAAGACAAAATACAAATCCAAAGCACCATTATTATCAACACAAGAGATATCCACCTAGAAGATCCATACCTTTACTAGGATGTTTTGTTGAATTAGTTTGATGAATTGACTAAATATTAGATATCTTTGGTGTCTATATGAGCATTGACATCAACACCTTTTCAGCAACATTTCATTCCAATGCATCCTCTAGTGCAAAAGTATTAAGTCAAGCTTCAAAATCCCATGAATATTCAACATATATATCACATTCCATTATGTGATTCAAAAAAATTATTATATTTTATCGATGTAATCTTAATGACATTAATAAAAATTCATACGTCTAAAGAATAATTGGCCTAATACATAGATGCAATCTTGGGCAAATGCTATGGAGCAAATATATTGCAAATTAACATATAGCAAGTGAATTTAACAAACAAATAATCAGCTCAAAGCTTTAATGCATTCACCTCTATTTGTGGTTGATTTTAATCAAGCAATTATCTCAAAACCAAAATCCAATGCTTGTCCAAAGCCAAATTACCTTTTGACGAGAGAGGCTTGGCAAATTGCAAGTTGAAGCAATATGCCCAAAGTCATGATGATTCATTGTTGAAATTCAACAAATCAAATAAGAAAACTCATTAATGACTTAAAATCTGAATGTGCATATTTTTATTATAATAGAGATATCCGTAAAGTCAGGAAAAGACAGACCGTTACCTTGAGTTTGGTCCTACACAGGGTGAGATTAAAAAAAAACCTGCAAAAAAGTACATTAGCATTCAACGGGGGATGAAACTCAAAAAACCATCAATTTTGATGGTTTCCTGAGTTTCACCATGTCTTCCTTTTTTCATGAGCGCCTCCGCTGCTGCTACATAGATTTTCACTGCTCCTACCTAAACAGCTACTATAATTCCTCTCGAACCTTGTGCATTAATTGCTGAGATTCAGCATTTCGTACTGAGTTTCAGCATTTCATCCTGAGATTTAATAAAATTTCATTACATTGTGGATACCACTAAAAGAGGGGTTAGGGGGTGAAAGGAGGCCCAAAGACAGGGTGAAGACAGGGTGACTTTACAGATAACTCTAATGTTGACCAAAATTAATTTTGATAAAGGATGTTGTTAGGGGTTTAAACTCCAATTTCAAAATACACTTTTGATAAACTAAAATAAACAAATCATCAATTGTTTGGTCCTACAACTCAAAACCTTCTAAGAACCGGAATTCAATATTGACAAATCATGGCTTTGGCAAACAAGGAAGCAGTTTCAAGAAATTATTACATTCACACAAACTGAAGGGAAACACTAATCACAGACTCCAAATGAGACTTGGCATGCTTGATATTACTGGTGTGTTCAAGAAGAATAATGGATATCTGAATTTGAGTTTTGACTTCAAATATTGCTCAAGAAGAATAATGGCAATTGGAATTTGAATTTTGACTTTGATGATTGACAAGAAAGACACCAAATCTAACAAGGGGTGTGTCACACTGTGGCCTTGCCGATTACATTAAAAAGGATCTTAAGGCAAAAGAAAAATTATAGAAACTCAAATATTTCATCATGCAAAAATATAATCTTCAAAAAATCTCTAAAAGAAACCAAAATCCTTCAAGATATTATAACTCTATAACTAATCTCAAGTTTCAACACAAGCCAAAATATCGTCTTTCAAAAATCCTCATATAAAGATAGACCCATTACCTAGGGGCCAAAATTCCTTAAGCTACTGTACTCTATAATGAATCTAAACACAAAGACATTGACCTAGGTGTTCCATTGCACAACATGCTTGCCTAGCTTGACTCAAGCCTCAATTCCAACAATTGTCAAGAATACATCATCAAAAAATGCATGTCTCCAAAAACTTACATTGCATTTCACCACTGTTTTTTCAACAACGAAATCTCCACCAAGTCCATCTCCATGACACTTCCTTCACTCTATTTCAATGTTTCCAATACTCATCACTATCCATCATCAAAAATTAAAAACAAACACAAATTTGGAGCCAGCCATTTGATGCCTACCAAAATCAACAACCATAAAGCGCTTGGTCTTGCAACCTGAACCCACCAAGAACTAGAACTTGTCAAGAACCCATCAAGTGGATAGGTAGACCCCAAAATGACACATGAACCTCCTTAAGTCAGGGCAGTAAAAAAAATTTCCAATTTATTGGGTGTAGTGTAATGCTCAAGGAGTGAGGCATTCCCAAAATTTACATCCACCCAAGATGGAGCTGAGGTGCGCTTATTTCAAGAATGCCTCATTCTCCGGGTGCATTATTCGGAGTAAAGCATTGAAAACATTTTTTTTCATTTGTCGGTGATACCCAGTGGATAGGATAGGAGTATTAAAATGAGAACACCCGCATTATTTTTCCAGGGGTCATTTTGCTTTTCAAAATGCCCTGCCTTTTGTGGAGGAAACGTTCCCTCCCTTCAGATAAACTAGAAGTTTTCTGCCTGTGCTTTACACTTCAGGGGCAGCTTTAGGAAGCTAGGATCTGAAGATTAGGGTTTATATTTGGAGTTGAGTTGAGGAATCTGAAGAGGGAGAGGAGGGGATTTAGAAAAGGGTTTGGGGTCTTGAGGTTTGGGATTCAAGTAATAGAGTTTGAAACTCTTGGGAAGCTTTGGAAGTTGGAAAGAGAGCTTGAAAGATCGAACAAAATAGCTGAGTCTTCTTGTGGGAGACCCTAAACCCCAAACCATAAAAATGTAGGTCGTTTTTGTGTTTCTTGTTGTTTGTTGGTGCAGAAACAGAAGAAGAGGAAGAATAGAATTTCGGGAAGTTTGAGAATGGAATTTTCTGAAGAAGAAGAAGGACCATTCTCGGCAGGGGCATACTACAGCCGGGATTTTGAGTGGGAAGCTTTGCGACAGGAGGTGGAGAGTTCACCTGGGTTTCTGTCTCTTGATAGGAACCAGAAACCAGCTTTTGTTTCTGGGTCATTGGATCTCAAAGGTCAGAAGGATTTTCAAACCCATCAAGTCCAGATTGCAGAGCTTGAGACCCTAGAGTTGGGCAAGAGAAGTTTGGAACTTGGGAATGGAATAGGAGTTCCTCAAAGGCCAAGAAGTTCACGTTTGATGTCACTTTCAAAGCTTATGTCCACTGGTGCAAGTGCAACAGCAGGTTCAAGTTCCAGTTCACAATGTAGCAGCTCCAGTGCCTTGAGCTCAGAGTCTAGAGCATGGCAGGCTTTTCACACTCGCCATTCCAAAAAGTTGTTTTTCAAGGAGCGTCGGTACTTGGTGAAGGAATTTCCAGAGCTTTTGCAGGGAGCAAGCTGTATCCTTGAAATTGGGTGTGGCACTGGGAGCTCAGTGGTGTCGATTCTCAGAGCAAATCCCCGTGTTACAGTGTTTGCCTGTGATTGCAGTGAAGCTGCTTTGACAAAAGCTTCTGAAATTGTCAGCAGCTTGAGTGCAGAAAGTCGTGCACAATTCTATCCCTTCCTTTGTGATGTTGTGCACGAAATTTTTCCCTTCTGGCTCCTTTGTTCTTCTTGCAAGACAACAGGTTTTCAATCAGATGATATAAGAACTTCTAAAGCCAGAGTTGGAAGAGGAGGTGGCGAAGTTGGAATTTCTTTAGAACTTGGTATGGAAAAGAGCTCTCCACAGCTTGATTTCTGCAGTGGAATTGGGATGGAAGCAAGAGAAGAATTAGGGTTTTTTCCCTCTGAACTTTGTAGTGAGCTCAGCTCTTTTGGGGGTAGCTTTAAGAGCAGATTAGATCCAAAAACCCTGGAAAACCCCACAATCTGCATTGAAGACACCCAACACTCTAAGCAGAGTGCTTTAGAGTGTGGTATTAGAGGTGAAATGGCCAGCAGCAACAACAACAACAATGGTCTTCTTCCAAGTTTTTCAGCTTCCAGATGTGAGGAAAAACCACCCTTGATTACACATTGCTGTGTGGGTGGTGTGGACATTGTTATGTTAATTTTCACCCTCTCAGCAATTCCTGTGGCAAGCATGCCTCACGTATTGGCCAAAGTCCTAGCTGTTCTGAAACCTGGTGGTTACCTGCTGTTTCGGGATTATGGTCTGTATGACATGACAATGCTGCGGTTTGCTCCATCTCAGCGCATATCACATGAAGCGGGTGTACCTCTGTATCAGCGTGATGATGGGACTCTCTGCTACTATTTCTCTGTCAAGACTTTACGGGAGCTTTTGACCACAACAGGATTTGTAGAAGAAGAGTTAGAGTATTGTTGTGTGAAGTTGATTAATTGGCGCAAACAAATGCCCATGAAACGAGTCTGGGTTCATGCCAAATTCCGGAAGCCTTTTGCCACAATTTAGTTAGTGATAAATGAATGTAGATCTCAGGCATCATTCCAATCTGCCTGTGTGTACTGTCAATATGGGTGCCTAATTTTTTTTAAACTGACAAAGGGACTATGCAACACTAATTTCAAGACATCTTTCAGGGTTTAAAGATTGGGTTGCAGGTATGCAATGTCAATTTCAAAACATCTTTTAGGGTTTAAGGATTTGGTTGCAGGTTCTATTTGTCAGCATAGCATGCAGTTTGTCGTCAACCAGTATCCTTGACAGCCATTCTCATGTAAAGATTTGGTTTGAATACCTATACACATCTGGTGAAACTTTCAGTTTTTTTTTGCAGATGAATTTCAAGAGCACAAGCTGGTGAAAATGATACAAGAAACTGCAAGACCAAATTGTAGGACTCCAAGAACAGACTGATTAAAATCTCATTTGCAATCATTGCAAAGGCTGAGTGAGTGAGGGAAACCCAAATATAAGTTCTTTGAAAATGTAACCCATTGTGGTGGCCTATGTATTGAGAAGACAAAAAAGCTTCAACAGTAAGGAACTGAGCAAATAGTTCTGAAGAACCACTGTGGGTCTGAAGAATCAATCATATAGTTCATAATGTTCACAATGACAACAAGAAGTGGTTTTTGTCATCTCTTCTTGCACAATTTTGTACTGTGTTTGAGGAGAGGGTGCTTGCAGACATGCTTGCAGCTTGGTCATGGACAATCAGCAGGGTGCTCGCAGACATGCTTGCAGCTTGCTCACAGACAATCAGGTTCATTGCTCCAGGGAAATGGCGAGCTCCACTGTATTTATAGATCATGCATGTAATTCTTTTGTTCCTGGCTAGCTGCCATTTCCTGCAATTGCAGCAAGAATTCAAGCTGCACCTGAAGTTTGTTGATCGCCTAGCCAGTCAGGTTGATGATCTTGCAGGGTATATGTTGCATGAATCTGGCCCAATGTTGAAGCACAATGCCAGGGAGAAGAAGAATACAAAGAAGGATTCAGTTTTGAGATCAAGCTCCAGTCATGGGCCATGGCTTTGAACTCTGATCTACTTTTGAATTCTTTTGATTCCTGGCAGATCCACATTGCTGTACAAAGCATAGTTGCGCCATTTGTTGGGTTTCA
>Ga0209611_10003859_pt1 | contig 25799 bp, 16 predicted proteins | sample S1TSphgellanicum_3_FD_187693 | JGI IMG/M metagenome (GOLD analysis project Ga0209611, IMG submission 187693) | Host-associated microbial communities from peat moss isolated from Minnesota, USA - S1T2_Fc - Sphagnum magellanicum MG (SPAdes) (version 2) | ecosystem: Host-associated > Plants > Peat...
CAGATTCTTCTTTCACAAAAAGAGAAGAAAAAACTGACTAAGAACAAAATGCGTTAAGGTGTACCTAATTGCAGCTCCTTTTGGTAAGTTTCTTTTTGTTTATGTGTACATACTGCTTTTGCTGCCACCAATCCGATTCTGCAACAAAACCATGCGGCCGATATGAAGGACTGAGCACTGACGCCTGCAAAGTTCACAAGGGGTGTTTCCTGCATTTGTTTGCCCAAAGTTTTCCTCTAGGATTCATATATAGGCATGTGATTTTAAAGTTGATATTAATATATATTATATTAGTTGGAGGCAAGTTGGTGTGATAAAGAGCTTGATCATTATGTTAAAGGTACTGTCTTTTTCTTACAGTATGCCTAGTGTCCTGGCTACTTGCTTTGTGCGATGTTTTCATTTACAAATATTTTGTAGCATTACGTTGAGTTCAATACACATATCATAACTACATTGGAAAAGTTACTTGGTGTGAAATTTTTTAATGGTTTTATCAATTATCTAGCTTGTTGTCATGTCATTTTTTTAATTTTCTTGAGCAGGCTCGATCTCCTTTTTATAGTTCGGATTCTTATTCTTGTATTCTTTGGATGTTGAGCATTGATCGATCCTGCACTTGTTATTTGTTTCCAGTAGGATGATCACCTTATTCTTTTGCATGCAGTAGCACATGTTAAAACTAACATTTCCTTGTTCTAAATGACATTTTCAAATACTTGAACCTTGGTAGCCCAGATTATTAGGTTCACTTTCAGGTCCCACCTTTTAAGAACCTAGTGGTTCAGTTTTATCCCTAGTTATAGGCTCCTTTAAGAGATCACCTACATGAATAGGAATTTGCTTCACTTCTAGTAGACGCCCTTACAAATATCATGTGAGCACGTCTTTATTCATGTGGGGTTCAAGGGCAAGCACTTGATTATTAGCTCATCCTATCACATTTGCATTTCGTTTATCTTCAACCCACTTCCTTAGAGTATTACATACCCATTTTGGCTTCCCACATCCTATGGTTGCCCATCTTTCATTGTGTCAATGTGAGCATACAATTGATAATTTAAATACCCATTTGCTTTAGTGCCTTGCAAGAGTGAACGTACAACAACCCATGATACACTTTGGGATATTGTCACAGCTATTGTTTTGGAAAATGGAACACATGTTTATAGGGAGATCTCCCATCTTTTCCTTCACGACACTTGACAATAAATGGATGTTCTTATCATCAGAGACAACTTCCGAACTTTGATGGACATCATCATTATTAACCCAACTTGCATAGATATGGTGTAGTGAATATCGACGATGATAACACATGTAGTAATGATGGTTGTTCAAGAAAAGACACGATCATACGTTAAATGAGCACCGAGTGATGATTTCATTCCCCTTATTATTGAGATGTATGGGTTTTTTCATTTTTGTTTTGATTCATTTTTTACCGCTTGTGTACATACCACTATTGGACATTATCAATGGTTTTTTTGAGTCCCACCAATGCTTGTTTCTTACTATTGACATTGTGTGTCCATAGCCTTGCAACGTGCACAAATCATAACAATTCTTCACCGGGCTACTACACTTGGTTGGGGTTTGGGTTCCTCATCTCTTCCACACATCATAGCTAGTGCACCTTTGTCACTAGCTGATTTATGGCAAATGGCATCTCTTTCATCTTAAGTCTTGGTTTGTTATCATTAATTGTCGTTTTGTAGCCATGAGTCCTCTTTGCATAAGGTCTTTACCTGATATTTGTTGATTGTTTGCTTTTGTTTTTTCTTTGGATTGTGTCTTCTTGTGTTCTCATTTGCCTTGTACTTTTGATGGATGGGTTCCCATCCTTGATTCTGATTTACAGGGTTTTTCTTCTTTTCCTACAGCTGAGTTTTTTACAGCTGTTACCTTAAGAGAGGTCACCCATCCCAATATGATTTTCTGCCTAGGGTTTTTAAACCACTTCAGCTTGTAAAGGTCTGCAGTTCCAGATCTGTTTGTTGTGATGGACAAATCCAAGGGATCCATTGTGATAAGATGCATAGAACTGATTTGGACCTGCAAAAGAACCAACTCAAGCTGGGGTAATACAACATTCACAATCACCTTCTTGTCAACACCTGATTTAAGACTTATTATAAAACCTCAGTTGGAATCTCACTGAATCAGCAGTGTGGCTGCTCTGTGGACGCAGGAATTTGCGCACCTCAATAGGCTGCCTTCGCAACAAGTGTGTGCACGTGTTCATCTGTTAGTATGATTGATATTAAGTAATTAGTTTGGGCTGCCTTCCAAGTTCAGAATGTTTTGTTGCAATGAGCCTCTTTGAATTACACATCTCTGAATCTTTGAGACTCACCCAACAGAGAAAGATTCACTCCAAACATAACAAACATAAAAGCCTCAATATTGGAGCACCTATATAGGTTCCAAGGGGACAACCCTGGGGCAAAGCAAAGCATATGGGACAAAGTGAGGTGCTCTTGGGAACATGTTGGGGAGCACATTGAGAACATGAAGAACATGTTAGGAACCCCAGGGAACTTGATTGGAACACATTGGGAAGTTGGTGGGAACACATCAAGAACAACAAAAACTATGGTCACAAGGTGTCATCTACTCTCAACTTGAGTTCATCTTTTGGGAACTTCATGGAACATTTTCTATTTTTTAACTGTTGCTTGTTGAACTTGGCATAAGAGGCAGAGCAATCACAGGATGAGCTTGTTGTTCTGTAATTGCAACCAACTGCAGTAAGAATCTGGATACCTTTCCGTGAGCTATGTACAACAACCTCCAACCCTTATTTCACTAGCGATCAATTCCTCAGCAAAGGTACCAGCATCGGCTCTAGTTGGCCCACTGATTTTAACCCTATTGCTTCTTGGATGAAAACGTAACAGCTGCTCTCTTCGTGGATGAACAGAGGCCATCTTGATTCTCATCATGGTTAACCTTCTGCCCAGTAACTGGCAGCCTCTCACCAGTTACCTCTTACCTAGACCAGTTACATAATGGAATGTGCCCGGTACAGGCCATTGCGCCTGTTTTGGTGCCTGTTGAGGAATTTTGGCTTGCCCTGTACCAGGCTCACCAATGCGTCCCAGGCACCTTACTGGGCACAATGGCCTGTACCCAGCAGATTCCATTACATGATGGACAAATGAAAGCTTGAAAGAGGTGCATGCATTCCTTGTCAGTTTGAGGAGCCTCTCTCGATATTGCAGGTTAGCTTCTTCTACCCAATGAGTTATTTTCTCCCAAAAAAGCACTTAATGTCCTATACCCACTAACTCTGTCAGGACTTCTTCCTCAAGATGGGTTGCACTGAACACCCTGACATCACCTGTACTCACACCGGCATGGCCTTGAGGAATTCCTGGAATGGTTATGCACCGACACCCAAACTCAGCTAAATCCGGGTATCAAGATGTGTGAGTCCTGGACTCATCAGCTTGTTGGCCACATATGTTGCATCACAATTGTAGCCTGCATGGAGTTATGGTTGTGCAATAAAACAAATGAAAGAGGATCTACCACGGCTGCAAGAGCCTCATATTGCATAGGGTTATGTGTGAAGGGAAATGAGCATTCAGGGTTGGTTACATTGTGACTGCGATGTAGGACAAGAAATGGTACAGGGCACCTGGTACTTGTGGTACATGTGTTACCTTTGTTGATTGAAAATGACAAATGGGTCTAGCTGGATTTGATTTGAAGAATGGTCTGGCATTGCTGTGAGAAAAAAAAGTTTGTGTCAGTTCTCCAATATGCTACATGAGGCAACACTTAGATGTTTGGAAAGTTGAGGAGATTAACTTAGCAAGTGCCAGTGAAGAATCTGAAGATGTATATGATGATAGAAGGGTATGTTGTTCATGCTTAACATGACTAGAGCCAGATAAAGCTCTAGTTTTCTGTACAAGGGAATCAATACTGAGCACTATGTACTAACCTACATTTGTAATGTCAAGAATTTATGAGATGTACCATGCAAATGCCGATAGAATTTGGAGCATAGATTGTATACACACACTGAGCAAAGAGGGACCTGACCAAACACAGTGACACACCCTTGTACTATCTAGAGAGGAAAGGCTTAGTCCAAATCATCACAGGAAGATTGACATCAGTATTCAACTGGTATGGAAATATGAGCTGAGAAACAAATCATGGCATCTATTCTACTCAAACATACCTATTTATTATACCCACCTGCCAAATGGTGAAGTCCTTAACACCAAAGTTGCACAAAGTGTTAGCTGTCCTAGGTTTGAACAAAAGTTGGATGGGTATCTGAATTTTTGGATCCCATGTGGCCTAAATCTTCAAATATTCCTCAACTTCAGTTACTTGTGCACCTCAGCTACAACATACTTGTATATTCTAAAATGTTTGACACTAGCTGAAGCTGGTGTGAAATAAGAGCGTTGTCCCTACGTCAAGTAAATCCTATGGCTTTCAAGAGTTGGGTCTTTGGTGATTATAGCATTGGCAATTTTTGGTGGTACCCATCCTCGTATAGTTCAGTGTTGTGTGGTTCTCAACTGCTCACTCAATTCTTGACCCAATTCTCAACCCAGTTTTCACAATGAGAACCAGTTGGCACTTTTACATGTGAGAACCGGCCTCAAGCTTTCACATGAATGAGAACTAGTTTCAATTTTCTTAATATGTTTTTTGGAGAACCGGATACATTCTTTCATAGAACCTACATTTGGTTCTTAGAGTCCCTATGCCAAATTAAGGTGACCTAAACAACAGCTGTCAGCCAGGGAGGTGGAGATGTTGTTTAAGGTTAGGGGACCACTGATAAAAAAAAGCCTAAACTCTTTTTTTTGCAAGTGAGTTACTTCTTGTGTTTGTTTGTGTTATTGTTCTTCTTGCGTTGGTTTTTTTATCACAACTATTCTGGTTCTTGTTTGCCTATTAGTGTTGCTACTCTTCTCGCGCTGGTGTTTACATTGGTGGTGCTCCTATTTTTTCTATTATTCTCACATGGTGCTATTTTTTTCCTTTCATTGTTATTATTTTTCTTACGTGCTATTATTGCACTTTTCACATGGTGAACATTGCTACTAATTTCATGTGGTGGTGTTACTTTTCTTGCATGGTGCTTCTATCGTTGTTCTTTTCACATTGATGTTATGTTCAAGTACCTTTTGGCCCAACATTTTGTTGTTTTTTTCGTTGGTGTTGTTGTTCTTCTTGCATTGGCACTACTATTTCTTTCCATGGTGTTAGTGTGGTACTTCCCACCCTCTCACTATAAGGAATTTGCGAATAAATAACTAGATTGATAACTAATTTTTAGTTATATCACATTTGACTTGTGACAAGGCCTAATCACTTTGAATAAGTCACATAAATGTTTAGCAAATAGATCTCATCTTGTAAATGTTTATAGGATTTGGTAGATCATATATTTATTTAGTTTTTTTTACTCATTTGGGTAGTAATTTTAAACTTCAAACTAAACATGGAATAGTCCTTTGAAAATGAAAACACATATGATGTATTCATGGATGAAGTAAGGATGGAAGATGAACCTTTGTGAGAACTTTAAGAAAATGCAAATGTCTAAATAGAAAGAAACAAAAACCCAAAAAATAATGAAAATTAAATGAAAGCAAATTTGAGAAAATTAAATGCACAAAAATTATTTTGGAACCAAATAGTAAAAATGCATTATGTTGGGCATTTTATTGACAAGAGAGAAGTTGATTTAATAACTCCTTAAGTCATGCATTGTATTTGTCACAACAATTCAATATTGAATTTAAATCCAAAAACCCAAACAAGAAGAGGATTAATCAAATATAACACAACTAATGATATAATTACATTGAGAAAACATGTAAATGTAGGTCCCATTTTTATTTATTTTTTAAATTTGAAGAAATGAACAATCCTTTGAAATAGTAGGAAAGAGAAGTTGCAAAAAAAAGACTAATATTTCTAGTAATTCCATATCCAATTTTTTTGTTGTAAAATAACTTTTCAAGAAAGATGATCTATAGCAAAAAATATGGAGGAGTTGGAACTTCTAATTATCAAAAACCATCTTTTTTTGTAGAGTTTGTGGAAAATATTCGGTTAAAACAATTTAGTATCCATTTGTGTCCAAAACTTGTTTTTCCTAAATTGGAAAATAATTTTCTCAAGAATTACTACCTAGTTTAATGGAAAAAACTAAACAATTGTATTTTTTCCAACTTTAGCACAATGCCATTTTACAATTGCAAGTTTTGTTTTGTGGATGCCAAAAGGTGCACATGATATCTTTGCATTAATGATCAATTTTTGTGGGTTAATTAGTAATCAAAGAACATTACCCTTGGCCTTTTTTGAGGCAACATATACTAGTAGACAAACTTTGGCCCAAAATTAGATAAAATTATTAGACACTTATGAGTTGAAGAAGAAAATTCTTGTTTATGTCAAGGATGAGGGATCTAGCCTTAACACTACGATTGTAGATGTAAAATCAATTGCAATTATGATGTGTTGGGTTTGGAATTATTTTTCAAGGAACTTGTTTTCGTCATGCATTTTCTAAAGCATGCAAAGGCTTAAGATATGTATCTATCAAAGCTACCCAAGGAGGTTTGCAAAAGTGCATAACTTGGCCAAAAGCAAATCAAGAAAGGGCAAGCAAAAATGGAACAAAATATGTGTCAATTTTGGTCTTTCCCCAAGGAAATTGAATACTCTAGTGAAAACAAGGTAAACTTTTTATTTTTGTTGAACTTTTTTATGTTTACATTTCGTTTTTGAATTCTTGCCAAACATAATTTAACATTTTTTATGCCTTTGCAAATTTGCTAGTAACATTATCCTTTTCCAAGAAGCTTTGTAGTTTAAAAAATATATTATTCTATGTTATAGCAAGCATAATACTATGAAGATGATTGCAAGAGTAGTACCTCCATTGACATAGCACATATCTTAGATTATTGTTGATTCTTTTGGCCTTGTTGTATTTGCTTATATTCTAAACCAATCTCATTGGTCATTAAGTGATGCATTAAACTCTACATATCCACGAGTTTCAAATTCAGGGATGAAATTCTACAACCTTTAACAATTTAATGGAAGAAGATGCAAATGTTGATTTTGAATTATCATATTTGGTTTCCAATATTAAAAAGGAAGTTGTTGGAGTTTTCGATACTTTTCTTTCCTTCTTAAAGGAATATGAAGAAAAAAATCCCAAATTATGTTTTCCTTGGTGTTGGACCTTAAGTTTAAGACCCTTTGTTTGATGTCTACACTTATTAGTTATGAGGGAGGTAAGCCCATTGTTGAAAAATATGATAGAAATTTTTTGTTTCTCATGCTTCTTAAGTGTCATTATCATTTGCATCCTTTGGTTAAATCTGAAAGGGATATTGTTAATCAAGGGGTTGAAGAGGACCATAGTTTGGGGTAGATGGAAGGTAAAGTGCCTCACTTTTTTTTGTCAAAAAGTAAATTCTACAAGGGTGTTGTGATTAGAAGCTTCATTATTATGCACATATATTTCAATTTGATCTAAGGGACTTGTGTTTAAATTCTCAGCTTAATTATAAAAATGACGATATAAGTTATTTTGCATAACTCATTAAGGTAAAAATATTATAGACTTTGGAATTCAAAATTTTGAACTTGCCAACTAGCAATAGTTTTTGTATATGGATTTTGAAACAATTGAAATATTCATAGTATGTTATATAGGGAATTGGAATATCATAGGTCTTTCTTTTAAACACACGTCTAAAAATATTGACATCATATGATTTGTAAAATTTTTGTTATGGACTTTTAAATAACATGAAAGTCCTTAAAATTCATAAAGTCCATAGCTACCTCAAATTGGGGTTTTCTAAGCTAGTTTTTTGTCAAAGAACCATAGAATAACGACATCCAATAAGGTATGCATTTTTTTGAAAAATAACATCAAAATCAAGGGGTTTTTAATTTGGTTAGTCCTTGACCCAATTAAAACTTGTCAAATATGGAGTATGGGTGATTTTTTATCCTCAAGGTTACGAGCCACTTTACTTTGCATCTACCTTTGGATATCTTTGATATGACAACTAACACAAGTGAATTAGCAATGGAACTAATCAATAGAGAGCCTATGATTTTCAAGTGTTATGAAGTGGATGTTAAAACATCAAGTGTCCATTTCAATGGTGGGAAAAACATGAGAGTATGTTTTTGACAATTGGTTTTTGTGCTAAACAAATCGTAAGGATAATTGGATCCCAAATTCAGAGGGAGAGGATCTTTTTCTCAATTGAAACTTTTACTAGTCTTAGGAGATGTTGTTTAATAAAAAATTTGGACAAATTAAATTTTTCAACAAAAATTGGCCTAATGATCCTAAGATAAATTATAAATCCTGTTCTAGCTTGGTATAATTGATTGAGATTGATGTAGATTTGGAAAAAGAATTAGAGGAGTTTGAAGGAGCTTTTGAAAGGGATGAAGTTATGGAGTTTTAAATTTTGGAAAAAAAATTACAACTTACAATTTTATTTTTTTGGTGATATTTGAAGTGTAAATTTTTTTGATTTTAATTAACGAAATAATTAACTTATTAATTAATTAATTAATTATTAAAGCTGATCTTAATTAATGGAAAGTTTAATGAAAACCGGATGTGAAAGCTGATTGTTATTGTATATGCAAAAACTGCCCTTTAAAAAAATTGGGTGAGTTTTTAAAAAAGAAATCTTGATACCTTGGTTGATTCTCACTGACCCAAAAAAAATTAAAAAATTGATTAAATTTTCATGATATCATGTAAGAATCAGAATTGACCAATTCTCACAAAAAAATGAAAACCACTGAACAATAGTATAAATTATAATCCAAAATGTTCTAACTTTTTTGTTTGCAAGATCATTTGATAAATCTATTTAGTGAACTTGTGTTTTTTGGAAGAACAAATATGTAAGAATAATAATCTAAATAAAAAACCTTACCAAAGTTAGTAGCAACCCATTTTGGTAAATATCAAAATGACTTTCAATAAGATATAGTATTGAAACTTTCAAAGTTGTTAAAGTCTTAAACAAGTTTTTATTATAAAAATATCACTAATTTTGGGAAGTGATTAAACAAATTTAAAATATTTGTAAAAAAAATCAATAATCAAGACAAGACAAGAAATGTTGAAACAAAAAAAAAAATTTAAAGTGTACTTTTCAATGCCAAATGGAAAAAAATATTGAAACTTATAAAAAACACACCTATAATTTCACATGACAATCTTTTTAAAACATGAAAGAGAAAACAACTCTATCAAAACAATATAATCCTTACATACTAACTATAAATTAATGTTGTCCATCTTGAAGAACTATGGAATGGGTTTTGGTAGAGATAGTGTTGGCCTTAAAGCTAGTCGGTATCCCTATTGAATCTTCAATATCTTTTCAAAAGGTTACCATTGAAATTTTAACCTAAATATATTCCAAGAAAGTCTTAAACTTTCAAATTTGATAACCCATTCACTCCTAACCTTGGACAAGGTCAACTTTTAAAATATTATACCTTCAACATCATCGTCGAGCCTATTTGGGAATACATCCCAACTATTATGATATGAAAGAAACCCAATTTAACATAAAACTAAAAAAATAATTTTCACATGGTGAAAAAAGGTTGTGATTGGCTTGCATTGCCATGTTTTCACCTAGGTTCACATTCAATTATGGTTGAATTCCACCATTAGAGTTTTTGCTTCAAGCGCTTCAAACTCAATTTGCATGACTATGACCTCCTCAAGGTTATAGATGATGCATCATGTTAGCCCAAACATGTCATGTTTGTTCTAGCACACATGCACCATGCCATCATGTCAATATTGGTATCCATAAAAAAATATGATACACAATAATAAAAAAGTTTATACAAAGTAAAATTGTTACCATATAATGAGCTAACATTTTAAATTAAGATGAAATATAGTGTACAAAAATATCATGTACAAATCCATTTAAAATAAGTGAAAAACTTAAAATAAACTTTAACATGCAACCATAAATAAGATTAATAAAAATCCTTATTTCTAAAAATGTGAATATAAATAAAATGAATTAAAACATTTAATTTCTATATGCAATGTTAACAATTCTATATGCAATCGTAAATATTGAAATCAAGAAATATATTTTTTACATGCAACTATATGAAATGAATTGATGAATTTATTTTTTACATGTGACAACACAAATTTTACATTTAATATGAAAGATTAAATGTTATTTATTCTCAACTTGAGACCATAAGTAAAATGAACACAAATTAAACCTTTTATGTGCAACCATAAGAAAATGAATTACAATCCTATTTCTTGCATGCAACCATAATAGTTTTGCATACAACCATAAGAAAAAGTATTAACATATATGTTTTTCTTTCCTTAATTTTTTTATAAATTACCCTACATTGTATTTATAAATGAAAAAAATACATATCATGGCAATGTTTTTATTATAATAAAATTTAGTCACATGTATGCTTTGACATAAAGTTTGATGTTTTAAATGTGAAGGTTGATCTAAACTCACCACATGACATCTATTTGATCAACCTTCAATCTCCTCCTTATTAAAAAAAATGTCCTTGTCCACCTTCACACTCAAATTTTCAAGGTTAGTAATGCATTTCTTCAAGTCTTCATTGAATTTGGTCTACATTTCAATAATTTGATGTTCCATTTGTTGACCGAAAGATTGAGCCTCTTAAAATATGCTTCATAATGTCATAACTTTGATTTGAACCTACATCCTTTGTGCACATCAAATTCCTTGGCAAATGTATTAAGCTTGAGCTCCTTGTTAATTTAAGGCAACACCTTCATATTTCCATGTTACTTAACAAGTTGATCTTCAAGTTTCATTTGAGCCCCTTGTAGATACTTAGCAAGTTGAGTATTTATAAGTCAAGAATTTTCTCCTTCCAAAAGCTCCACCCATTTGAGTTGTAATGCCTAGGCATGATTAGTGTGATCCTTGAATTGCAATTTTTTCAAATTGTTAGTTCCTTGCTCGGCCTCTTGTCAAGCTTTAGTTTTTGCTTCTTACCTACTCACCATTACATGTCATAACTATCTACCAATTTGCTTATGGTTTAGATCTGTAAGTGACCTTTCCCTAGATATAGGTTAATCCTCTTATTCCATGCATCGATTCCTTTGGTAGGCACTTGTCATTTGTTACTTCTACCAATATAGAAGGTTTTTAAAATGGAAAAATGGAAATTGATTATGATTTGGATTCACCATTTCTTCTAGTGAAGATTTTGGAAGTTTGGTCATGATTGTGTCATTAAGCTTTCCAAGTAATTGCTTTGTCTTGTTTTTCTACTTTTATTAGATTGAACAAAATGTTCAACCGTTAAATGATTTCATCTTTTCTTGTTCCTCATGAGGTGTAAGCAAATTTTCACCTTTAACTTTGGGAGTTTTAAAAAAAAATTACATCTTGCATATTGGCTTCTTCAAATGCCAAAAATTTGCAGGATATTTTTCTTTTAAATTTTCATTTTTCGTATCTTGTGCAAGTTCATCCTTGGATTTATGGGAGTTGGCAAGTCCAATAGGTTTTTTTAAATTGGAAACCAATACTGAACAATCATTAACATGACTTGAACTAGTCCAAATTCTTCACTTTAATATTGTCTATCTTAAATCTTTTTTAGAATGTCTAGCACATTTTGCAAAGTATATGGTAGTCCAATTCATTAGGATTATTGTGCTCTTCACATGGAAAATGTACCACATTAATTTCTTCACATAGTAGGTCTTTTTTTTTTTCAATCTAAAAAACTTGCATCAATCCCACAATTCTAAGAGGATCTATTCTACTTAGAAAAAATGTCACCAAAATCCTTCTTTCTCATTGTAAGAAATTGTTTTGGTGATTGCCATGCATTTGGCAATCCATGCTTCACACTTTCAACATTGACATTTTTTCAATTTGAGCTTCAATAGTTGTAGCATTTGGGCAACAATGTCTTCAATAAAGATGATCTCTTGCTTTATTTACACAATTGTTTGAATATTTTTGTGGTTGTATGTTGGTGTATTGTTGATGAAATCACATACCAATGCAAGTTGAAGTTTCCCATGCATATTCCAACAAGTCCTCCAACTTCCATCACCCATTGAGTATTCTTCAAGGATCATACCATTTTCAATAGGTATCCATCTCCTTTAACTACAAGGGTACCACTAACAAGTTTTCTTTCTTCTTTTCCTTGGCAACTTCTTTGTTACCAATTCTCCTCCCATTTGTCCTCTCATTTTCTTTTGTTTTATTATGGTTTTTGTTGCAACTTATTTCTCAAATTTTTCTATTGATTTTTTCTCCACAATTTGGCATGTTGCCTTCTGAAGAAATTTTGCTTCTTCCCAAAAAGTCATTCCCTTGCAATTTTACTTTCAAAATTGAAGTTGATGCTGAAGGGACACTAGTAATAAAATTAAAAAAATGCATGAGTAAAAATATAGGGTGCAATATATTAGTTGTTGGATAATAACTAGTTTCAAAATAGGGACAATTTATTCAAATAATCAATTTAATTATAATATAGGGTATGTAATAATCTCAAATAATGGATTATAATCAATATAGGGTGACTTTAATATGCATATATTACAAAGTTAAATAATAATATGATAATTAAAAATAGGTTGGACAATTATCTAATACCCCCTTTAAAAATGGTCGTTTGATGCATGTAGATCCCAAACTTTACATTAAGTGTATGTATGTAATGTGTTTGAAAATTCTAAAGTGATCGCATCAAAACATATACATGTTGCCAATATTAAACGTAATACATTTGAATTTTGGGAATGTTGCATTTTGAGGTTTAAAGAAGACCTAAATAACCAAGGTGCTTATACATTGTAAATTTGTCAATCAAGGATTTTACTTCTATAATCAAAGATGAAAAAGGGTTGAAGTTTGAAGTCAAAAATCATAATTGTGATTAAAGTTGCATTTAATATAACATGCATTTTGGGATTTAATCATGTTTGTATCATTCAGATTCTAAGGTTAATTTGATTTTGAAAACACAAATTTTGATAGTTATAAGTTAAATGGTTTTTAATAAAATTTGGGGTTTTTTATGATTAATTTCCTATTATTGCATTTGAGTCCATATAATAAAAAAGATTATGTTTGTCTATTTATTTGTGTCATTGGGTGAACCCATGCTTGGGTGGTACCACTAGGAACCACCTCAAGGAATGGTTAAGGAACAAAAAATAACCAAATCATTTTTTTGGGCCCTTTTCATTAAATGTTTTCACAATTATAATTTTTTTTTTCATGTTTATCAATTGCATGTTTTAATGTATGGCTTCAAGTTTATTTGGGAATTTTAAAAATTGGAAAATTTTAAATTTTTATATTATTAATTAAAATGGCCCCTTAAAAAATTAACACCCTCAACTTTGGAAATTCATAACTAAATCATATTTAATCAATTAATTGAAAAATTAAACCAAAAAATAAAATGACTTTCAAATTACCTTAGGAAAAAATTCATAAATCAAGTTCCAAATTTATGTTTTTGACTAGAAAGTTCAAGGAAAAAAATAGGCGCTACGTTTTTGAAACTTTTGAATGCAATGATTAGGAACATCAAAATACAAAATATTCTTGATATGATTGAGATTTAAAAAATCTATGGAACCTAATAAATGTATTCCAAGAAGAAAATTATGAAAGTGTTCATTTAAATGTTTCCTATGATTTTTCAAAGTTTGATGGGTTTAGAAAAATCAAGGTGTGATGTTCCTAGTGGTACCACCCAAGGATGGGCTTGCTCAATTTAAACATGCTCACAAACCTATTATGTTCCTATGAATTACATAGCCCTCAACAAACCTTTTGGAAACGGTCAAAACCTATAACTAAGAGCCAAAGGGATTACTTTAAAAAAAGATTACACGTTTTTTTTTCTCAGAAAAAACTTTTACATTCAAATGAATTTTTGAATGAATTTTTTTGTAACTTGTTGCAAAAAATATTTAAATGTTCCCCAATGCATCACATTTTATTTCATCATCATTGAATAAATATGAATTTTTAAAAGTGTGCATATTCCTTATAGATTCAATGTTTCATTTTGAAAAATGATCAAAATTTTAAGTCATCACCAAAAATTAAAATTTCACATTCTTTAATTTTATTATATTCTAAGCTATAAAATTTATTCATACATCATGTACATTATAACCCATTTATATGTGGTAAAGGACTCTTGAAAGTCTAAAATTCTAAAATAATTTTGAAACATTCTTTGAATTTTTAAAGTTTTAGACACATTTTTAAAAGTACGAATGTTTTTGGAATGTGGCTAATATGTTTTTATCATCTATATTTTTTTAATGAATTTTAAAATATTATATGAGTCCTTTTGATAGTCTTTTGCAAAATTGACTCCATCTAACATAGTAGGTGTACAATTTCAAACATCTTGAATTAAAACCAAAACTTAAAATTGGATCAAATGAATTTTTACTTTAAGTTCTTTAACATTCATATAAGGGAAAAAAAACTTACTTGCCATGATTATTATGGTTTAATAAAAATAAAATGTTTATGTCGTAACCCTAGTTTTGGGCTCGTGACCAAGGCAAGGGCTTACGAAGGTGTGGGCCAAAAATAAGCTTAGGAGTCACATTTCATGCTCCCAGGAGTGCAAGAGAATGTGAGGGAATGAACCTTCACACTCCCAAATGAGCTCCCACTTTGGAAGTTGGAGCCCTAATGGGCGACTACATGGGTCAAAACTCATTAGATTGAGATGTTCTTTATATCATTAGAAAGCTCTTGGAACTTAAATATCTGAAATTGGCTTGCATCACCCATTTGGACACTTAAAACACAAGTTATGGTCAAAAGAAGTGCCAGGAGTCAAATTGACAATTTGACTCCTGATCATTAAAAGTCGAGAATTGTCTTGATTTCTTTGCATGCAGGTCGTGTCCCACATATCGTTGGAAAGCTCTTGACAAGGGCTACAATTTTGCTTAGACCTCATCTCCATCGGAGGTTTTCACACAAAGTTATGAGCCTTCAAAGTTGTGGGAATCCGAACTTTGGGAATTTTGGGATTGTCACTTGGGAGTCCTGGGACAAAATGTCATTTGAATGCTGGCCTTGTGGCCAGGCATAGAGTATACTATAAGGGGGAAGGTGGTGGTTTACCCCAAATTTGGGCCGTGGTGAGTTTTGTGAATCCAAGTTTGCTCATGACTCGTCCGTGCACCAAAAGTGCTTCAACTGTGCACTAACCAACTTGTTGTTTGGTTTGTGTAGGTCTGTGTGAGTGATTGAAGTGCTTGCCAATCTTCCTAGTCCCATCTAGAGCTCTAGCAGTCCCCTCTACCCCCGAAGTGATGCAAGCCAGGGAGCGTGCCCCAACTTCCTACTCTTCCGATGTTTTCATCTTAGACTCACATTTGAGTCTGTTGAAGAGGTTGGGAGTGCATCAATTTGATTCTGATTTATTATGTTTAACATCCAACGCCCTTTATGGCTCCTACTAAACCTACCTACTAACATACCTACGTTACACCTCTTTCCTATTTCCTCTATCTACTTATGATCTTGCAACCTACTTACCAACCTACCTCTCATCTACTTATTTACATAGATAGTAATGTGAAATTAAAAACTTGATAAAATTGTCACCTTTTGGAGGTTTTGTCCATTGGTAAGGATTTGGTTTATCATTATGCAAATGAGGGGTTCAATTCTTAATGCTTTTAACTTACATGCATGAATAAAGGACTAAAATAGGTCGAGGTTAGATTAATGTAACTAGGTAGATTAAACTAGGTTAGGCTTACCATTAACTTACCCATTTGCCTTTGAAAGCCTTTTTTTATGACTTACCTAAACCTATTTACTATCTACCTACCAATATGTACATATACATCCACAAAAAAAGATTTCAATTTAAGTAAAAATTTGACTAGTCAAATGGTCCACTATTTGTTAGTCAAAATGATTAGTTAAATAGTCTCTTACTCTACCAATAAAAAAGATCATCTTACTCACAATGGTGAATCCAAATAGATTTGTCCAGATTGAAAAGTGATTTTTTTTATGCTTGTCATTTTTGTTATTTTAAAATTAGAAAATCTAATAAAAACATGTTTTTATAATAGTGATGCGTACCCAATGGCATGTATATTTTGATTCAAATGATTAATATGTTAACGAATAGTTAAATGCCACATGGCATGTTTATTGTGACTAAAATGATTAAAACGATTCACCCTAGCTAGGCGACCAAGTTTATCATACCTAACCTACCCACCTACTTAAATTTTTATAGCTCAACTATCTAAACCTACCTAGGTTAACCTAGTTTACATATTTATGTAAGCTTTGTTTTGTTAGGATGACCTCCATGAAGACAAACCAAGTCATTAACCAATGCATCAATCCTTTGGCATTGACATAAAATGTCATCGTAAAAGATATGAAAACAAAAAAAATTTACCAACTATGTAGTACTTGTAGTAGGTAGGTCATAGGAAGAAATCTTAGGTTTTTCCATTACTCAAATGTTTTAGTAAAATGGGACAAAGTTTACTAATATGCAACTTACATGGTTTTGGTAAAAAAAGACTAGCTAATTATGACATATTTAATGAAATATTTTTTAATTGTTTTGGGTAGTGACATGTTGCACTAGGTAATTTGTAATTTAAAAAAATTGACATGGATATTATGAGGTCCCAAGGTAATATGACGTGGATTGACATGCCACATCATCATGTAACACATTTTAAAACTTTTAAAACTTTTAAAACCTTTTTTAAAAAAAAATCATAGATTGTAAATTTTTCAGGACATGCCATGACAAAAATACATTCCATGATTTAATATTATTAATAATAACATTTTTAAATTTTTTTAACAATTTTTTTTGATGATGTACCCATGATACATGTTTCGTTTGTCATATTTATACATGATATATCAATGTATATACACATTTGTACATTAACGCACACATTCATCTAGGTTTGAACCCAAGACTTCATAGAGATGCACCAAGGTCTTCACCACTAAACTACTTCAAGTGTTTCCTAAGATAAAAAGGAAGTTAAGTTTATTATCTTCAACATGAAACTATTTTTAAAATTCAAACTTTGACATACATTTTCTTTTTCAAAATTTATTGAAATGGTGCAAATGAAAATATGATCTTGAAATTTATTCAATAATCTAATCAAGAAAATAGTTATAATTTATAAGTATGCAATATGAAAGGTTCAAAAAAAAACTTAAAATAACATGTTATGAATTTTAAAAATCTACAAATTAAATTCATCTACAATATTCATAAATGGGATTGAATTCAATGTAAATTCAAAAGTGCTTTCATTAAATTTTTAACAAAGATATTTTTATTGTATAAAATATATATTCAATTTTTGAAGAATTGTAAATTTTGGTTTCCTCAATATGATTTTGTACAATTAAAAAATAAACTTTCACGATATTATTCAAATTGTTATCACCCATAAGTAGTTTTACCCATATTTGCTTATAAATTATAGAGTTACAAAATTGTTTGAATCCTTCAATATTACTTTGAAAACAAATCACAACATATTATTTATATTATTTTTTTCTAATAATGTAACCATACATTTTACCTTTGTAGAAATAAAATAAACATAATTTGGTGATATTTTGGAATTAAATTGTTGGATTACCCTCCCCCACCCTTTAGTCAACAACAATTTTTTGTTTTATTTTTGGTGGCAAATTTTTGCAAGTTGGTGGTTCTTTTTGGGGAATAATTAAAAATTAATGAAATTTCAAAAAAAATGTTTTGAGGGGGGTCAGTCCTTTAAAAAATATAAAAATATGTAAGTAAAAATATAAGGTGTTATATATTAATTATTGGGTAAAAGGACTATTTATTCAAATATATATTTATAATTTACATAGATTGGGTAATAATAATAATTAAAATGTAATTAATATATGTTGGTTTAAATATGTGTATATTTAAAAAATTCAGTAATAATGAGAGACAATAGGTTGAACAATCATATAATACATTGTAAAAATTGTTTTGTTTGATGCACATGGTTTAAAACTCCAACATTTAATGACCCCCTATGAGAATAATGCAAGTTCAATGAATTTTGAAATCACAAATTTGAAAGAAGAAAAAAAATTCATAATAAATATTGATTAATAATTTCAATGTCAAAACCATAAATAGTAACAACATCAAACTTACATCAACACACACACACACATATGCTTATTTTTACAATAGGTTCTAAAACTTGTAGCCAAAATATAGAAAGATTTTAACAACCTAATATCCCCATATATTGTTTATAGCCAAAACATAATTAAATATTTTTATCAATGATCATCATTTGAACAACACCACAAAATTGAAAATAATGATAATTATAATTCATCGATGTCATTATTATGAAATCACCATTTTTAATGTTTTATTTCTTTAAAATAATTTTAATTTTCATCTCTAAATACTTAGACATAAACTTGTAACAAAAAAAGCCTAAAAACAAATGCTAAATCATGGTAACAATAAAGATAATAATACATGCAAACAACTTTTTTTAAAAATAATTTAACTAAGATTTGTATTTATCATACATGAAGAGATAAAATGGAGAAATAATTTAAGGATTTTTTTTTGAGGTTTTGTTATTATGGCATCATAAACATTTGTAATAAAAAACTTGTCCAATGCTGAACAAATAAGGGAAAAACATAATTTTAAATTGATGTAAATATACAAATTTGAACATTAAATTTTATTGATATAAAGGTCTACATGGACCTTAAACTTTGGATATATGAACATTTTGATTTAATTAATTCAAATATTAATGTGAAACATAACAAATTTTTATACATTCATTTAAAAAAATTATTGTGAGTGCAAAATGCAACCTATGAGCAATGGTTTCAACTTGATACAATTGTACAATTCAACTAATGTACTATGTTGATAGTTGAAGAGATGTCAAAAAAAATACTAACCATTATAGTGCAATGTGTAAATAAAGTTAAATGCTACCTTAATTTCCACATCAACAATTTGAAATTATTAAAAAATAAAATAATGTGAATTTTTGTGTAAGTGCAAGGTGCAATTTATGAGTAACATTCTTTACTTGTTATCAAACCTTGATTTAAGTTATGCTAGATGTTAATAATTGAAAAGTTGTTAAAAGAATGACTAAACAATATTACCACTATTGCAAGGAATTTAGGGTTGAGATATTTTCTATGTCAATTTTTTTTTCCATTATTATAAAATTGAATATGGAGAGAATCCAGTGCTAGAGAGCAAAGTAGTCATTGTTTTCACTATGGAAATTATGCACAAATAACTAGTAAAAAAATTGACATACTATTTGTGCATGATGATAATAAGTCAAATAATGGTCAAATTGGACAAGTAGTTGCAATGCGCGGTAGTGGAAAAACCGAAGATTTTTTCTTATGGGTAAGTCTAATTATACTAGACATTTTGAATATATTAAGTAGTAGGTAAATCATGGATACAAGTAATATATGTAACTAAAATAGGTATTACAACTAGGTATGTATTATTAGGTAGGTCATAGACTACGAACATGAACCTACTACCTATGACCTACCACCTACTTAAAACATGACCTACGTATTTATGTAGTGACACCTATGACATATGACCTACATACCTATGTACCTATTTATTTGTCTTTCTACATACCTACCTATTTACATACCAACCTATATATGTATGTACCTATCTACTTATCATTTACCTACATATTTACATACATATTACCTACCTTGTAACCTAAGTATTACTCAAGTCTACCCTAAGTAGGACTTAGGCTACTAGGTAGATTTTCTAATAGCTGTTTACTTATTGTCTACTTATTATTTACCTACCTATGAGCTTGCTAATGAATGAACATGGTTTGACAAACCTACCTATCTAGCAACTTACAACCTCCCATTTTCATGAGGAGTGTACTCTATTACAATAATTTAATGAAAAAAGTAATTACATGTTTTTCAATTTGTATTACCACGTTATCAAAAGTAGCACTAGACAATCATAATGTTTGAATTTTTGATGATTGATTTCTAGCACCTTAGTCACATTAGTTAAGTTGGACAATGTCACGAGGGTTGTGCATCCACCATGTGTAGAACATTGCATTTGATTTGACTAGATTGTTAGTTTTTTTGGTTATAATGGACGTGCCAAGTTTTGATGTTAGTCAAAATGGATAGTGTTAGTCCTTTTAAACTAATAGTCGTGACTCTACAAGCATCTTAGTCACAATGCTACTAATGTAAATACCATGATTTTTGTAGTAGAGTTTGGAACTAATTTGGGTTGACAAGACACATTTGTTAACATGGATTCACAATATCCACCATAGCCCATACTTAGGAGTAGTCACAAAATCCTATCAAATCCAATGCAACAAAATTGGATTCAAATTCAATTAAATTCAGATCGATTGAAATGAGTTCAATTTGGTTGAATGGGATTTAATATGATTGAATTGAATTTTGTGGTTTGAATAAAATTTTGAAAGTTTTAAAAGCATCCACAATGAATGGTGGATTTTCTTATAGATTATTATCACAATTTCAAAAAGATTCTTGTGTGTAGCAAAAAGAATGGGGGTGATTCAATTGATTTTGAAACACAAAATGTGTTCACATTATGAAATGCCAACAATTTTTGTTGGTGGTTATGATGGTTGATGTTTGCATCCTTTTCACACATATGTAAATTTTTTTTATCACATTGACATTGGGTATGAGGTGCAAATGTGGTGAAACGTGAAAAAAAAGAATTTACATAATTGATAACTCTCATAACTTAAAAATGGTTATGAAGACAATTTTAACTTGGCATGTTGTCTTCTTCTTTGCTTAAGTGCAAGATGTGTGGGAAGGTAGAAGACAAGGAAAAAGTCCACCATATTAGTCATGCTAGGATGCTTGTTAGGTTGTGTTATTTTATGTGAGACATTTTACGATTGCCAAAATATTCCCAATAGCATCACGCTTTTATCTCGTATACTTTGTACAAGTTTTCTTCTTTCCACCTATTTAATTGGGCCAAAGAGGAGGTGCTCCATATTTCTATCTTGAATGTAAAAGTTGATGGGGAAATCACTCATATATGTTAAAAAGTAGTTAAATAAACAAAATAATTTTTGATATGCTATGAAATAATGAAATATTTTAAATATATTCTCATAATGAATTACAAGCACCTTATTTAGGTTTAAACAAATTATAAATTATATATATTTTTTCAATAAATTGCACTTTATATTTTTTTCATGTTGTTTGGAATAAAATGAAAGTGACCTCCCTAGGTAAAACCTTGTATTTTGAGGATCATTTTTGTGAGGTTACATGAGCTCAAAACCCTTTTTCCCATACCTTGAATCGACTAGTAAGGGTAACACCTAGGATGCACCTTATAGGGCTTGAACCAATGAAAAGTTACAATGGTGACATAATGAATAATATAAACTTTCACAGAAAAAAAATAAAAAATCATATTTTCATTAGTTGATTGTCGTGGGTAGCATGGAGCAATGTTGAACCCAAGTTGGTTATTATTAACTGAGCTGGAAAAAACTGTTGAGGTCATGACGGATACAAGTGTGAGTAGGTGATGGATGTAAAGTTTGGTTAGTGATCCATAACCGGCTCTAGGGGGCCAACATGCTGATGTGTCTCTTCTTAATTGGACATAATCCACACCATGATTAAATCACGTATTAAAAGCTGCCTGAATTTAAGGCAGTGGTTTGGGACCACAAGTGGCCCATATCCATTCTGTGTATAGACAGAAAAGTGATCCACATCCACCTGCTGAGCATGTTATGGATGTAAAGGTTGTGGGCTCGAGGCTACTGACTATCAGAAATAGCCAGAATGCTTCCAAACCTCAGCAAGCAATTTTCGGTAACTAGTGACCTCTGGCCAGTTACCTAGTCTGCATCTGAATACATTCTGTGATGCATCTATGTGCGGAGCAGGTTATCAATGTAAACTGATACCTAGGTTAAAAACCGCCCCCTAAGCCGCTTAATATGTGAAGAGTTAGACGAAGAAGACGACGGCCTAAAGCTGGTTATATATGTTCGGACTTCTTCATGTTTTCAGTTGAGAAAGACAATTGAGCTTGAAAGTCACTCTTTTGAGAAAAACCAAATGTAGTAAATAGGGGTGGGTGGGGTGCGTGGCCGGGGAGGGTCCGATATATGGGGGAGTCACCAGCCAGAGTCACCGACATTGAAACTGTTGTTGCTGCCGAAGCAATCAAATCAGTCAAGTCTGGCATCGCATCGAAGATTCAATGTATGTACGTACGAGGCCAAGAGGGAGGGCTCCAGAGTCGCCAATGTTGTAACTGTTGTTGCTCCTGCTGTAGCAATCAAATCAGTCAAGTCCGGCATCTATGAAGAAGGCCAAGAGCAAAGGGGGGGGTGGCGCACAGGGGAGAGCAAATGCGCGTCATGTGGTGTAAGGTGAATCGTCCTACCAAAGTACACTTGCTAAGATTTTCAGGCACAGTTTAATTCTCTTTTCCGATCTTGCAGAATCCACATGAGATTGTTGTCACCAGGACCGGATCATCACAACCCGATTGGATCGTCAACAGAAGGGTGCTTCCTGCAAAGGTTTCCGTATGAGTATCGTGCATTCACCCACCTACGTGTAGTCGTCATTTCAGTTTTATGGGTGGGGTTGCAAAAAGGTGATAGCTAGTGTTGGCCTGGATGGGGTCAAGATCAGGGTCCGAGCCCAGTAAGTAGTGGGTCTTGATGAGGGAAGACCTGCCACAAGACACATTCCAGTGGGCTTAGTATAGGAGAAGGTTCCTCTTTCAGGCCCTTCCGGATTTTGGGGCGCATACCGAGGCCGATAGGCCGAGGGTAGGCGTTGAAAATTCTTTATCAACACCTTTCTTCTTTGCATTTTCTTTTTCCCTCTAAAGCTGTCTGTCCTCATACTTTCCACCCTAAAACATTCCATCCTTCTTTATGCCATATGGGCTTTTGCCTTTGTCCTTCTTAGGTTAGTTTCCATGATTTCTTTTTGTCTTTAGTAGACTTGTATTTTTATTAAAAAAATCTCTGAGTTCCAGTTTTTAAAAATTTGATGGAATTTATTAATTAGATGACATCTATTTTGTAAAAAATGTTTCATTTAATTTATAATTGGTAAAAAAAAATTGTAAAGAAAAAAATGTGTTAAAGAAATCTAAGGGTTTGGAAAGAAATCTACTTTTAAGGAAAAGAAATTGTACCTTAAAGAGACGGATTACGTTTTGGTCCCTTCCAAAATTTGGAAGCGACCAGTGATAGCCTTGTGGGTTCTTCAAACCATTTTGTGGAAAGGACCCGTGACAACTTTTTGGGTTTTTCACACCACTTTGTGGACTAGTGACAGCCTTGCGGGTTCTTCACACCATTTTGTGGAAAGGATTGGTGACAGCTTTGTGGGTTCTTCACACCACTTTGTGCAAGGGCCTATAACTTGATGTAATTAGGTTATTATCTATGTAATTATTTAATGGTTAAGTTTAGTGATTTATTTGGTAATTGGATTTCATAGTTTAATTATGATTTGGTCATAGTTTCAATTAATTTCTTTGACACATTAATTGACTTTCATATAATAATTTATGTGAAAAGTCTTTGCACATTAATGTGCATTGACTTTCACATGATAATTTATGTGAAAAGTTTTTGGCACATTAATGTGCATTGACTCACACATAATAATTTATGTGAAATTTTTTTGTCATTTTATTATGCATGTGAAATCACATTGGGAGCTATGGGGAGCCATGTGATGTGTAGGCATTAAGAGAAAAAATTGTTTAATTTTTTTTTGGTTAGTATATAAATGGTTGTTTCTGACATTTGAAAACACTTTCACTTGAAATAAATAAGTTATTATATGAATATAAAATTTCATGGGATAGAATTGTGAAGGGAATTGAGATTTTGGTTTTGAAAGGTTTCGGTATAATTTATGTGAAGTCCATGGTAAGAGAATGGTGTGACATACAAATTATACATAGACAATATAAAGGTGAAAAAACATTTATGCAAATAAAAACATAAATTTTTATAGCTATGTAATAAACATACATAGTTTCAATCTTAAACTCACTTGTGATTCAGTGACAGCCTAGTGCGTTTGGAAGGAGCATTTGAAATATTTTGGCCCAAAAGTAATCGAAAAATACACTAAGCAAATAGGATCAATTCTTTACGATGTGAAAAAACCCAGCCCTAGGTTTGATTGGGTGTTTTGGGCATTAGTTGGGATTCAAAAAATTATTCAACTTGCTAGGTCTTAAGGTATTTTTGCCTTAGCTTGGGTTTTAAGTCTATAGGTATAGATACAAGCCTTGATATATGGATTTTGGCCTAAAGTTTAAAAACATGGCTTCAAGCTACCATTCTTGTAATTTGGTTTTTTTTTTTTTTTTGGGGCCTCATTTTGCATTGTTTATAAGCTATGTGACTTTGTTTCTTTTTATATTTCTTGTTCATTATGTGTGTCTTTATTCTATTTTTTATTTTTTTTCCTTCCCACTCCCTCCTTGTGATTTTTTTTGGGGTGTGCCATTCCTTTGTGACTTTTTTTTGCCTTTCACTTCCCAATCTCTCATGATGATTTTACTTTTTTTCTCTCCCTCCCCACTCATTGTGACTTTCATCATGAAAATTAAAAAGTCAACTCATTTCCTGAAATTTAATTACTTGGAGGAGAATGAGATCATAAAGATGTGTTTTACTGAAGAGAATCAATATTTCCTTGCAACAAATGTTTGTATAGACAACCTAAAATATTGGACTTGGCCCCACCTGGAAACCAAAATCAACGAACCTTATAAAACTTAAAACCATTACCTCAAGGAATCGACATCCTAAAAGATTAGACCTGACCTTGAAATTCATAGATTGTCCTTTTTATAGAAACATTAGACTTGAATAAGACAATTCCTTAAAAAACCCCAACCTCGCTAACATGTAAATAACTAAACTTGGATGTGAAAAATAGTTTAACAAGGCCATATATTGGGGATGATGTAAGAGCATGCACAACGGTAGGGGTAAATGGGCCATTACAACATTCTTTTGGAGGAAGATTTATGGGAAAAGATAGTGAATTTTTTTTGGGCTAGTAAAATTACACATGTTGGTAACAAACTTTTTTTTTTTGGGTGAAAAATCGTCAAAAAGTAACACTGCCAAAACATTTTGGTAAAAATCCCTTTTTAAAAAAAAAATCAATTTATTAGGTCAAATTGCACCTATAACTTGATGTAGTTAAACAATTATTTATGTAATTGTTTAATGGGTAAATTTGGTGATTTACTTGTTAATAGGATTTCATAATCTAAGTTGGTCATGGTGCATTGACTTTCACATATTAATTTATGTGAAAGTCATGGGGAACCATGTGATTAGTTTCCTTTTGAATATTTTATGTGAAACCACATGGGGAACCATGTATTTAGTTTCCTTTTCAATATTTTATATGAAATCATATGGGTAACCGTATGATTAATAAACTTTAGGAATTTTTTTTTTTTGGTTTCCTTTTGAATAGTATATAAGGTGGTGTTTATGACCTTTGGAAGGACCTTTATTTGACACAAAATTGTTGTATGAATGCAAAGTTTAATGGAATAGAATTGTGAAGGGATTTGAGCTTTCGATT
>Ga0209611_10003860_pt1 | contig 25797 bp, 22 predicted proteins | sample S1TSphgellanicum_3_FD_187693 | JGI IMG/M metagenome (GOLD analysis project Ga0209611, IMG submission 187693) | Host-associated microbial communities from peat moss isolated from Minnesota, USA - S1T2_Fc - Sphagnum magellanicum MG (SPAdes) (version 2) | ecosystem: Host-associated > Plants > Peat...
AAACCAAGGCAGGGAACAAGTACATACTTGTGGCCATCGACCATTACTCCAAATGGTGTGAAGCCAAGGCTGTGGCTGATCATGGTGCAAGGACGGCCGCCAGGTTCCTAGAAGACGATTTGATTTGCAGGTATGGAGTGCCTGGGTTTATACTGATTGACAATGGAGGGGAGTGGGGTCTAAAATTTGAGATTATGTGCAAGGACTATGCTATACAGCATCAGCGCACTGCGCCTCAATGGCCCCAGTGTAACGGCATGGTGGAACGCATGATCAAGACCATCAAGCATGGTATCACAATTCTGGCCACGAATCCAGCGAATGTGGATAGCTGGGATGAGCACCTGGCTAAAGTTTTGTTTGGATATAGGTGTGGAGTCCAAGCAAGCACCAAGTTCTCACCATTCATGGTTCTGACCGGGCGCTCATCGAGACTCAGGGCTGACAACTACCTGAGTGCACTAACGGGTGTTGTGGATGATGGAGTAGATGTGGGACAAATTGCAGCACAATTTCTGGAGAAGGTGAAGCTCATAGCCAGCATACACGAGAACGTCTTGCTCAACATAGAGTAGGCACAAAAGAAGCAATGAAGCACGTATGCAAACAGGAAGGGCAAACACCTGTTTGAAGGTCTCATTGCTGGAGAAACCATGGTCAAAATGAAGAGGCCAGGCAAGAAACGCGCGTTGGCTGCAAGCTGGGAAGGCCCATACCGATTTGTTGAACATGTGGACAAGAAAGGCAACTATGACTTTGAAGAAGGATGTCAATTGTGTATCATTGAAGATGCTGACGGAAAAAAGTTGCAAAGATCAAGGAAGGACTTACAGATCTTCCACATACAACCTGATTAAGCAGAGCTGAGGGTCTCAGCTTTTTAAGAAGGGAGGGGCTACATATGTAACCCGAAATTAGGTTACGTCACACTCCTGGATGTCACTGATCAGGGAAGTTAGGCCGTTATTAATTAAGCCGTTGGTTTCTATGACAGCTGCTTTTGCATGAGAAGCTTTGCTGGAGGAGCTGTACTGAGGAGTTTTGCATGACGGCTGCACTGAATGGGTATGGAGCTTGAATGGCGGCTCCAAATTATGACTGAGGTCGGCAATGCAATTATGGAGAATGGCGGTTTGGAGCGTGTGGGAGGAGCTTTTGGAAGGAGCGAACGACAGAAAAGGAATAGATCAGGAGAGGTGTAAGGGGGGTTAGAGTGCATAGTAGTGAGGGCTTAGCCATTGCTAGAGATTTTTTCCGCTGCGTCTTAGGCATGGTTGAGCTCTGGTTGCTGAGCTGAATGAGAGGAATCGAGGAGGACGAAAAACAATATGTTGAGGCAACTTTAGGACTCTCTTCTTTTTATATCAGAGCTTCTAATGGCCAGAAATGCCTGAGCTCATGAGGATGTACATATTTCTGTGAATAAGCAATGAAGAGTTTCTTTGGACTTATATTAGTGTTGAGATGCATGACCGGAAGTGTGTGTTTTCAAATTGCTGGCGTCGTTGGGTCGGTCAGTCTGTGGATCGTTGAGGGATCAAGGAAAGCAGGAAACCAGTTTGAGTTTTGGAGTTGTTGAGCTGTCAACTGATGTGAGGTCGATCTGTGCACAAGGTTCACATCAGACAGTGTATGCGCTGTCTGTTCTCATAGGACCCTCTTCTTTTGGCTACACACAAACCAAATATTTAAAAGATTCGTGTGGTGAATATGGAACACTTGATTTCAAGTTCTGCTCTATAGTGAATTGTACTTGATGACACTAAAATGGAATGGAGAAGCCCACTAAAATCAAGATAAAACTCAAATGAACAACAAGTGATAATGATAAAAAATTAAAAATGCATTGATAAGTATGTGGGACCGTTGGAAACTTGGAAGACAGTTAAAAACTCGGGGAATAAAACACAAGTCAAATTAGGAAATATGTTGAAACATTTGGGATTATTGCTAGATACATTGCACTTGTATTATGCAAGATTCTAAAAAATAAATCACACGATGGGCAATTACAAGGTTCAAATAAGAAAACACATAGAAAAATTTTATGATGTTTATCAAACAGTGGTGTATTCCATATAAAAATGGTAGTTAATTTGGAAAGTGTCCATTGTCAGGAAAAACTTGATCTATTTAGTGGACTTGTCATAAGTGAAAAGGAAGTTGAAGTTCTTTGTAGAATTATCAATTTATTGAAGATTCTATATTCACTTTAATAATTCATAAAAAAAATGCAAGTACATTCATCGAATTAATAGATGATTAATAATATGATGTTTCAAAATAACTCCTCGAATTGTTTGAATCTAGGGATCAATATTCCATTTTTAATTTTATTTCAATTAAAATCCCTATATTCACATTGCTTTAAAGCATTCCATGACATTGAGAACAAAAGGGTGAACTTGAGCCAACATGTCGAAAGGATTTGAACAAAAAATGTCAAAATCAAAAGTGTGGAATTAAACAAATGTACAAAGATTGGCAACATTCCATCCTCATTGGAAAAGTCACACAAGTCTATGAATGGAATTTTATGATTCAGAGCGATACCAATCAGTTCATTGTTGACATGAAAATCATTGGCAATAAATGGAGTAGTGCTTAGCATCAAGACTATGTTTTGGGAATTTTTGCGGAGATTTTCCCCAATGATACTAAATTTCCCACCATTGAACTCCATTCCAATCCTTGTGTAGTAGTAACTAAAGTTAGAAACCAAACATTACACATAAGCATTTTTAAGTTACATTTGCAATTCCAAACAATACCCATTTACTGTTGACCAATATTGGAAGGTGTTAGATTGGTCACCATAAATCTAATGTCATTGAATAATGCAAGATCTTGTTTTTTTGGAAAATCCATAGTCTATTTTTATGACTTCATGATTATAAGAATGACCATTTTTTCAAATATGGTCTCAATTGTTTTTTCATTCTATTTTTTCAAATATGGTCTCAATTGTTTTTTCATTCTTTTATTTTACAAATGAATAGCATCAATGTGAGATTGCGAGATGTATTTAGATATGAGATTAGAGGCCACAACACCTAACATTGATCCAAGATTGTTTTATTCAAGCATGAAACATTAAATTGTGTAAAAAACATTCTTGAATGGATAGATTGAAAAAAAACATTGCTTTCAACCTCCTAGTTCTGTTGAAAGTAGGAGGCCAAGATCATTAAAACAAGATTTCAGCCATGTTGAAAGGTCTAAACATAGAACTTGAAAGTTCAAAGCATGGCCAAGTCAAAACATTATGCGTTCGACCTCCTATTTACGACACCGAAAGTAGGAGGCCAAGAGTTAAACTTTTTTTCTTTCGATCATGCATGGAACTCCATGCACAGAGCTTGGAAGCTCAAAGCATGGCCCATGTAAATTTTTTGGTTGTCAACCTCCTACTTTCAAAGGCAAGAGTAGGATGCTGAGAGTAAAAAAAATTTGTTCTCAGCCATACTTAAAGTTCCAAGCACGAATCCTAGATGCTCAAAGCATGGTTGCAACAAATTTTTTTGCGTTCAGCCTTCTACTTTCAATTCCAAAAGTAGGAAACCAAGATAAAACAAAATTGATCTTGGCCATGCATAAAACTCTAAACACAAAGCTTAAAAATTCAAAGCATGGCCAAGGCAATTTTTTTGCTCTTTACCGCTTACTTTCAACATTGAAAGTAGGAGACCAAAAGCAAAAACATTGTTCTCAACCATGCCCATATCTCCATGGAAAAAACTAGAGCAATTTTTTTTTTCACTTGCCCTTGTACTTTCAATGTCAAAAGTAAGAGGGCAAGAACAAAGTTTTTGGTCTTGACCATGCCTAAAGCTCCAAGCATGAAACTTGGAACCTCAAAGCATGGTTGAGGCAATTTTTTTTGTGCTCCACCTATTTTCAATGCCAAAAATAGGAGGTTGAACACAAAAAAAATTGTTCCAACTTTGTGCATGGAGATCTAAGCATGATTCATATCAATGTTTCTACTTTTAATCTCCTATTTTTGGCATTGAAAGTAAGAGGTTGAAAGTAAAAAAAATGCCTTGGCCACATTTTGAGTTTATAAGCTTTATGCTTGGAGTTTCAGGCATGGCCAAGATCAATTTTTTTTGGTCTCGGCCTCTTATTCTTGGCACCAAAAGTAGGAGGTTAAAAGTAAATTTTTTGCCTTGGCCACATTTTGAGTTTTTAAGCTTTATGATTGGAATTATAAGCATGGTTGAGATCATTTTTTTGGGCACTCCACCTTTTACTTTTAATGCCAAAAATAGGAGGCCAAGAACAAAAAAAATGATTTCGTCCATGCTTAGAACTCCGAGCACAAAGTTTAGAAATTCAAAATGTGACCAAGACTATTTTTTTTGTTCTCAACCTCCACTAGTACAAAAGTGAGGTGTAGTTCATTAGCTTAAATCATTATGGGACCTTAAAAGTGAAATAAATTCACTACATTTTAGTGATTTCACCTTGGTTAAAGTTATTTCAACTTAATATCACTATGTAAACATCGTTTTTCATTACTAATTGACATAATTCACTATTATAATTTGCTATGATAAATAAGTTTATTTTTATGTTGTTGTTTTAAATACCTTATGTTATTTTATGATATACACTATATTATTTTAAGCTACCTTAGTTATTCTAACTTATACTCTAAGTTATTATAAGTTATTATAAATTATTATACCTTAAATTATTATACATTATTCTACCTTAAAGTATTCTAGCTAGTCTATTATACGGTTTTTACTTTAATTTATTTCAAATTAAATTGTTCAACTAACTTTGGGTTATTTTATTTAAGTTAATATATGTTATTTCAAGTTATATTTCAAGTTATTTAAGGTCATTATCCTTTATGTTATTATAAATTATTTTATCCTAAATATAACAATTTCAAATAATCTAAAATAAAATATAATGACCTAAGGCAAAATAACCTAGAATAACCAATAATAGCCTATGAAAAAAACCTAAAATAACCTATAATAAAATAACTACCAATACCCTATGATAATATAATTTAGAATATTCAATAATAATTTATAATAAAATAGTCACCAATAGTCATAATATAACCTAAAATAACCAAAAATAGCCAACAATAGCCACCAATAAGATAACCATTAATGGCCTACAATATAATATTTAACAATAGCCATTAATAAAATAACCACTAATATAATAACCACTAATAACCACCAATAACCTATGATAATTTAACTTAAAATAACCACCAATAAAATATCCACTAATAACCATTAATAAAATAGCTCCACCAATAGTCATTAATAACCTATGATAATTTAGCTTGAAATAACCATCAATAACCACTAATAGCCATTAATAAAATAACCAATAATAACAACAATAAAATAACCATTAATAGCCACTAATATAATAGGTACCAATAAAAGAGCAACCAATAACCATTAATAGAATAACCACCAATAGTCACCAATAAAATAACTAACAATAGCCACCAAAGCAATAGCCTCAAATAGCCTATGGTAATATAATTTTGAATATCCAATAATAACATAAGGTGAAATACCTTTCAATAGCCAAAAGTAACCAACAATAACCTCACATAACTAATTTTAACAAATAGGAAATCTAGTCAAGTACAAACATAAATTTTTATTAAAAGGAAACTAAAACATGATGCTCACAACATGGAACATAACATCAAGAACTCCTCAAGGTTTTTATCACATGAAAATACACAAACTTTTGTAATGAAGAAAAAAGAACCAAACCATCAACACCAAGGTATTTAACTAAAATACCAAACCACAAATAACTGAACTAATATAAGTAAAGAAAGTAATTCAACCTTGCGAAGGTAACCTAATTTTTTTTTTACTCCAATAATTAATGAAACTTAACTAGTTGAGCTTGAATTCTCAACATTCCCCCTCAAGTTCAAATCCACTTCTAGTACACCAAACATTTTTCTAAACTTCTTTAACTTGTTTGTATTTAAAGCTTTTATGAAAATGTCAACAACTTGATTTTTAGTACTGACATGAATAAGATTAATTTGTCTTGCTAGAACTTTTTCTCTAATAAAGTGGTAGTGTATTTCAATGTGCTTTGTCCTAACATGTTAGACTAGGTTGTTAGCAAGTAATATGCTACTAATGTTATCACAACAAATGACAATAAAAACAACCACCGACTATCCCAAATCTAATAGTAATTTTTGTAACCAAATTACTTCACATGTAACAATTATTGTGCCTCTATATTATGCCTTCGTGTTTGATATTGCAATTGTTGGTTGTTTCTTATTGCTCCAATTAATAACACACTTTCAAAAGAAAACATGAAACCACTAGTTAATTTTTTATCTAAACATTGCCAGCCTAATCAACATCTATGTATCCATGTACTTGTAACTGGTTCTTAGCTTCATAAAAAATTCCACACGTAATATATGTTTTATGTACCTTAGTATGCACCGCACTACATCCAAATGTGGCTTTCGTGGTGTTTGCATGAATTGACTCACCACTCCAATTACATAACTCAAATCTGGCCTTGTGATGGTCATGTAAATCAAACTCCCCACTATGCGTTTATACATAGTGGTATCCTCCACAAGGTCTCCTTCATTTGCACTTAACTTCACATTTTGGTCCAATGGAATTGAAATGGGTTTGCAACTTGTCATCCCATATTCGGACAATTTGTTCAAGGCATATTGCCTTTGTAGTAACCATATCCCTTTAGGGGATTAGATTACCTCAATGTCGAAGAAGTAACGTAACTTTCCCAAATCCTTCATTTCAAACTTTTGCTTCAAAAGTTTCTTCAAATTAAAGATGTTGACATCATTATCTCTTGTGATAATCAGATCATCAACATATATGACTATGACTACAATCCCATGATTTGTCTTTTTCACATTTAGTGAAAAATTTGCATTGGATGTTTGAAATCCACTTGTGACAAGATACTAACCTATCCTGTTTTACCAAGCTCTAGGTGCTTGTTTTAAGTCGTACAAAGTTTTCTTCAACCTACAAACCAAATTAGGATGTGTTTAGTCCACATAACCTGATTGTTGTTCCATGTACACTTCTTCTTGTAAATTTCCATGAAGAAAAACATTATTTACATCCATTTGATGTAAAGACCATCCTTTTGTTGCTACCATAACAATGATTGCTCTTATAGTTGTCATTTTTACAACTGGATTATAGGTCATTTCATAGTCTATGCCATAAGTTTAGGCATAACCTTTGGTAACCAATCTTGCTTTGTATTTGTTCATATATTCATCTACATTGTGTTTGACTTTATACACCCATTTACACCCAATTGTTTTATTAACCTTTGGTAAAACTACCAATTCCCAAGTAACATTAACATCCAATGGCGCCGTCTCTTCATCCATGGCATTATCTCACTTAGAGTTTCCAATCACCTATTCAAAACAAATGGGTTCAACCTCTTATATAACTCTCACCATGTATGCATAATGATGAGCTACAAAACCATCATATGTGAATATTTGTACATGGTACTTGACTCGTGTGGATCTTCGTACTCCACTATTGTTATTAAATGTTTTCAAAGTTTTCTTAGCTATCCGAACTCTGAGAGTAATAACTAAAGGGACTCTTGATTTTTCACCCACATTCTTCTCTAAATCATTCAATTCACCATCTACATGAGAATTCTTAAACGATGTTTGAGAACTACCATGTACAATGTTTGAAGATCTTAATCCTCCTTTCCATGGAGTGCTATTAGACCCACTAATTGAAGACTCTTGTGGTCCACTAATTAATTGTGATCCTTTTTCCACATTTGATGAAACATCACCATTTTTAGCCTTTCCATCTTCTACTATCTTTAATGGTGAGTACTAATTAACCATCTCTACTCACTTGCAATTTTTGAATGGAAGGGTTGAAACATCTATATTTTTTTTGTCGCAACCCTAGCCTTGGGCTCAAGACAAAGGCAAAGGCTTGCAAGGTTGTAGGCCAAGAGAGAAGCCCGGGGGTCACATCTCATGTTCCTGGGAGTGCAAAGAGTGTGAGGGAATGAACCCTCACACTCCTAAGTGAATTCCCATTTTGGGAGTCGGAGTCCCATTGGATTCTCAAATTTTTAAAAACGATTGTAAGGGTCAAAACGTACTGGATTAAAGAGTGATTTATATCACTAGAAAGCTATTAAAATGTAGATGTTTAAAATGGGCTTTCATGACCCATTTGGACATCTGAAACATAAGTTATGGCCAAAAGAAAGGTCAGGAGTCAAATTGACAATTTGACTCCCGACCACTAAAACTTACAAATCCACCCAATTGCCTTGCATGTAGGTGGTGTGTAATACACCGTTGGAAAATTTTCAATGAGGGCTACAACTTTGCTTTAGACTTCATCTCAATCCGAGGTTTGCACACAAAGTTATTGGGCCCCAAAGTTGCGAGAATCCCAACTTTGGGAATTTCGAGACTCCCATTTGGGAGTCCCGAGACAAAATGCCATTTGGATGTGGGCTTTGTGGAGAGGCACATAGTATATTTTAAGGGAAAGGGTGGTGGCTTCCCCCAAGTCTGGGCCGTGGTGAGTCTTGTGAGTTCGAGTTTGCCCGTGGTTTGTCGTAACACTAAAAGTGTTCCAACTATGCACTAACCAACTTGTTGTTTGGTTTGTGCAAGTCCACGTGAGTGATTAAGGTGCTTGTCAATCTTCCTAGTCCCATCCCGGAGCTCCAGCACACCCCTCTACCCCCAGAGTGTTATGAGCCAAGGAACGTGCCCCAACTTCCTACTCTTCCGTTGTTTTCATCCTAAATTCACGATTTAATCTCTTAAGGAGGTTAGGAGTGCGTCACAATGTTTCCAGATCCTTTTCCATGTGTGAATAACATAGAATTCATCTTAGACATGTTCACATCCAAGGTGAACATTCGTCCATTCCTTTTCCCTTTTGCAATCAATTTGCCTCGGTTTTTCATGTCTTCCACAAAACATCCATTAAGATTGAATGTCACTTGTAAACCTTGTTCCACCATTTGGCCTACCAAAATTAAATTTTTTGTTATGGTTGGAACATAAAATACATATTTCAAGTATTTTGTTTGCCCATCTTGCAAGGACAATGGCACCTTGCCAATTTGTGTGATGGGATGTGTAGTGTCATCACCAGTTTTCACAAACCCTGGTGTTTTCAAAACCCCTGTGTCTTTAAACCATTTTGCATGACTAATCATGTGGTTTAAAGCTCCAAAATCCACATACCAAACATTGTTATTTGATACACCTATCATTGAATTTGCCACGTGTTACATCACAAACAATTATTCATCACCTTGATTGCTAGTTGATGCATAATTCCCTTGTTGTAGCTTTCCATTTCGTGCATTGTGCTCCCTTTCATAATAGTTCTTTGCCGTGTGCCCAAGTTTCTCGTAGTAATAGCAGTTTGAATCACTATTTAGTTGTTGACTTCGATGACTTTCACCACAACCTCCACAACTTCCTCTTCCTCTAAAGTTTCCTCGTCCCCCTCCATGAGGCCGACCTTCATGTTGATGATGTCCACCATGCAAGCTTCTGTGTCAATTCCGAAATGAGATTTTACCACCTTTACCTTTACCTTTATTAGTATTTGAATAGAAAACACTTTCTTATGATCTTCCATTGGATGAAGTACCAACAATTCTCATATCTTCACTTATAAATAGGGTTATCAAGTTTTGAAAATTGGGAAATGTTTTTCGAACTATAATTGAAATACGAAACTTGCTATAATTTTTTCCAAGTCCATTCAAGGTCACGACCACTAGATCTTCATCATCTACTGGGGCTCCTATAGATGTAAGAACATCTGTAAGGTTTTTCACTTTTGTAGATTAGTCATTGATGTTCATTTAGTTTTTTTGTAGATTATGCAACTTTTGCTTGAGTTACATTTTACAGGCTTATGTATTCGTGTTATACATCTTCACAAATGTATCTCAAGCTTGCTTGGGTGATTTTGCATCTTGAATATGCATAATCATGGAATTGGTCATACTCACAAAAAACTAATATAAGACTTTCCTAGCTTTTTCATGCCAAGTTTTATTGGCTTGAATTTGTTATTGTGTGGGTTTTTTGGGAGAGGAGGTTATTTTTCATCACCAATTATGAACTCCCCATAACCTTTCCCCATTAAGAAATTCATAATCTTAAATTTTCACACTTGGAAATTGTTCTTGTTTAATTTCTCAATTGTAATTTGAGAAAGACTATCTGCCATCTCTCAAGGCAACACTCAATGTCTTTTTGGGGTTTCACAAATGATTTGTTTCAAAAAATGATTTTTATTTTTTTGGGTTTTTAAGGTTAGGGTTAGGGTTAAGGTTGAACAAGATGGACCTTGCATATGTATGTATGTATTCAATATTATACGAAATTTTATACTATACAAGGTTTGATGTATATGTACCTATCTCGTATAATATTTTGTATGTTATTAAATACATGATTACATACCAAACTTTTGTATGAAGGTTTTTATAATGTATTTGCATTTCACAATCTTCAAACTCCTTCTTTCAAGTTCTCCCAAATTGTATTTGCTCCATTTCAAATTTTGTTTTGATGTCTTTTCAATAAAAATTTCTGTCATGGTAATTTTGCAAAGCTACATCACTCACATATGACCTTGGATTGATCTGAAATTTTGATAAAACATGAAAAACATTATGTATATTATCATCTCTTAAAATTTCAGCTTATTTAACTTCATAAAATGAAAGATCTTGCTACTTCTTTGAAATCACCTCAAACTGAGACCTCAACACAAAATGACTTACAACTTGCTCTCAACAATTCCAAAGTCCCTAAGATTTTGAGAAACACATTAAATATATGTCTTCTATATTGGCTCAAAATTTCAACTTATTGATGATGATCATAAAGAGTTATCACTTTCAAAAGAAGCTAACTTCAAAACTGAAGTTATAATTTTAGATACTTGGATCTCTCTCAATACATATCTAAATGACATGAAATTTTTCTCATATATATAGTCCTTTATGATTTATAAGATACTAAAGCTTCAGATCCAAATATGCTAAAACAAAGGAGATATGACCAAAAAACTAGATATGACACAAAGTATTCAAAAACTCATAACTCTCACAAAAACAAATCCTTTTCTTTGGAATTTTGAAAATAGAAACATCTTGTAATCTTCAATAATCTCGCCAAGTTTCACTCCAAGATTTTTTCACAATAAATCTAAATCTAGATTTAAAGATCTGATTTTCACAACCTTTGATGTGTTGATATCCTCTCACCTATTTTTTATTTTTATTTTTTTTTCACATTCTTTCCTTTCCCTATTTCTTTTTTGCACTTGACAAACTCCTATGATATTACTAGAAACTCTTAAGCTTTAGTTCTAAAGACTTTATAACTCTATATCTCTTTCAACTTTCTCACCAAACAACCTAAGCTTTGATACCATGTTAACAAATAGGAGATCTAGTCAAGTGTAAACATAAATCTTTATTGAAAGGAAATTAAAACATGATGCTCACAACATGGAACATAACATCAAGAACCCAAGGTTCTTGTCACATGAAAATACACAACCTTATGTAATGAAGGAAAAAAAACCAAACCACAAATAACCAAACTAATATAAGTAAAAAAAGTAATTCAACCTTGTGAAAGTAATTTAATTACTTTTTTACTCCAATAACTAATGAAACCTAACTAATTGAACTTGAATTCTCAACAACCAAAAATAACTTAAGATGAAATAACGTATATAGCCAAAAATAACATAAGGTGAAATAGCTAAAAATAGCCAAAAATTTGTTAAAAACCATAAATAGTCATAAATAATGTGAAATTAAATAACTTAAAACAATGAAAAGTAGCCCTATAATAGTTAAAAGTAGCCTAACATAAGTAATATTATTATATTAGCAAAAACCTTATCCATTTATTAAACATTTTCTTTTTCAAAAGAATGGTCATTGAAATGTTATTTAATAGTATCTTTAAAAAAAAGTGTTCAAATGATTTTACACTTTCAAAAAGAAATAAATGTAATTATGTATATTATTGAAAGAAAATTAAATTATACTTTAATCATTTCATTTGGACAAAACCTTAATAAAATATGAATTTTCAAAGTTTATATTTTTATAATGTTCAAAATGAAGTATTTGATAAATAGAATACAATGTAACACATTATCACAACAAGTGTGATGGCTTAATGGTAGAACTGTTTGCTTCCATCCTGGAGGCCAAGGGATCAAACTTCACAAATGGTGTTTGTGGTCAATAGTGGTAAGTTGATTGAATATTATTTTATGTAATTCCTTAAAATAGGTGCCTACTTAGGTTGATTACATGATTTATGTATTTAGGCTAGGTTTTTAACTTAGCATAAGTAATGACATGTGTCAATAATTCATAGGTTGAAAATCATGAAATTATCAATAATAAAATATTACATTAAATATTAAATAATTTAAATTTAATTGATTTTCATGTTATCTAGTTAATTAATTAGCAAGTGAAATGGCTTGGTAAATTTGTATTTCACTAAGTACTAGTGGACCAATTCACTATCTGTAGCAACTAATCCCTATTCATTGAGGGGTTGATTAGTTTCACCATGGTAAAAATGTCCAAATCCACTCAAAATCTATTGAACCCATAGTGAATTAGTACACATTTTGGTGTAATGCTCCTACTTTAAGCATTGAAAATAAGAGACCAAGAACAAAAGATTTGCTCTAAACCATGCCCAAATTTCCAAGCACAAAGTTGGAATAATTCTTTTTGTGTTCGGACTCCTATTCTCGACATCAAAAGTAGGAGGCCAAGAGAAAAAAAATTTAATCTTAGCTATGTTTAGAATTCCAAACACAAAGTTTATAAACTCAAAATGTGGCCAAAGAAAAAACAATTTCTCTAAACCTCTTACTTTTGACGTTGAAAATAAGAAACCAAAAGTAAATAAATTACTTTGAACATGCCCAAATCTCCATGCATAGAATTGGAACACTTTTGTGTTTGGCCTCTTACTTTTTGCACTGAAAGTAGGAAGCCAAGAATAGAAAATTTTGATTTTGGACAATCCTAAAACTCCAAGAAAAAAACTTTAATTGGCATCTAAACTTTTGGCACTGAAAGTTGGAGGCAAAGGAGAAAAAAAAAACACACTTTAAAGGTTTTTCTTCTCATAGGAATTCAACTTTTGGTGCCAAAGGTTAGAAGTCGAGGAGGGAAAAAAAAAAACTTCTTTTCTTCCTTGGGTTGCAACTTTTGGCACCGAAAATTGGAGGCCAAAAAAAAATTCTTCCCTGACCTCCTACTTTTAGTGTTGAAAATTGGAGGCCAAAGAAAAAAAAAACTTCACAAGTGTGCCAAAAGTTAAAGGCTAAAGATAGACAAAAAAACAAAAACAAAACAAAATTCAAAGTTTTGTTTTTCCTCCTTGGCTTCAACTTTCGGTGCCAAAGGTTAACGGTAACGTCAACCTTTTTTTTTTTCTGGCCATGCACGAAGCTCCTTGCTTTAAGCTTTGAACTCAATGGAAGGCAATAAAAAAAAGATAATTTCTTTATAATCTTCAACGTTGGGTTCTAAAATTTGGAGGCCAAAAGCAAGAAACTTACTTTCAACCCTTCTTCAAATTTTTAACTTTGGGGTTGAAGTTTGATAATGGGCATGAGGAATTTTTTTCTTCTTTTCATAATTTTGTGTTTCCAAAAAGATTTCATTTCCAAGTCTTTGGATTTGCAAATATTTTTCTTTTGTTTGAAATATACTTTGATTATAAATTTTTAGATGTTTTTTTGTAGGAAACTTTTGAGATTGGAAATCAATTCAAGGAGGTAAATTAAACTTTTATTTTAAATTTTAAACCAAAAATGAAAAGGACTTTCACACTAATGTGATTACTTTCTACATGTTCTTGGATTGCATAGATAAGACTTAGTGGAGGAGATGACTTGCATTAAATTTTAGAGGAGGTATATATTCTTAAACCATTCCAAAGTTCTTTGTCAAATGCCATCCTTATGTACAATCCAAAATCAAATTTGGAGAATAATGATTCAAAAGCTATACAAGAGAAAACTTATGGATTGGTACAATTTCTTGAGCCCATCAAAGTATTAATCCATTTAATTTATATTATTTAAAGATTGTTTCTATTTCAATGTGGTTCAAAAAAACATTTGTCACACATTACGTGAGGTTCATCATGAAATGTCATTCCAAGGGACATGTTTTTTTCAAATCTTTCAAGCCTCATGGACTTAGATGTAATAGCTTTAAAGTAAAGCATTCTAAAAACTTAAATTAACCAAAAATTCAAGACAATGGAGGTCATGGATAAACACAAGATTCATCCCAAAAAGAAAATTTAGATGAATATACTTCTTTATAAAACTATTTCAATGCCCATAATCCATCTTGCATTAAAGATCAATGTCATAGTGTTTAAGATGGAACATGTAGCATGTTCCAAATTCCTATTACCTCCTTTTTAAGGGAGACATTAGGTGGTTGGTTGTGATTGTTATCACATTATTGGCAATAGTTTGATTCATAACTCAAAAGAAACCATCGTCACGCCTGAAACAACAAGTTCTATGGTCAAGATTATGAAGCAAGAACATAAAGTTAATGAAAATATCTTTTAATGTTTGGACATTCTTACATCTTTCGTTTTCATTGAACTATTTGATTCATCCTTAGGTGACAACTTGACAACCCTTCCTTCGTCAATGAAATCGGTAAAAGGGATTTGTCAATTTGGTGCCCAATTGTTTAGAACCTTCCACCCTTGTTGAAAGTATTCAATTTATTGTTTTTTACCTTTGTGCAATGGCATTGCCAAGAAATACCTCCAACAAGTTGCCAAATTTGGATTATGACACAAGATACCTTTTGAAAAAATCCAATTCTTACCGATTGCTTTTGAAGAGATGTCTTATTTGAATTGTTGCCACAATTTTAAAATGTTCATAACCCTTCCCAAATGCAAGGCATCGACAAAAGGTACGATGGCCATGTTTGCTACAAGGTGATCATAACCAATATAAAAAATAGTTTATGGGTTTAATTTAAGGCATGTTCATTGCTTGGGTCATTAACGTTGTGTGTAGGATGATTATGAGAACTTTGTGCACTTTGCTTCTCACAATGAAAATTTTGAATGTAGTGAGTGTGCTCATATTTCACTTGTAGGTGAAATAGCACTAACTTTGTTGGCTTCTTTGTTTGGATGAAAATTTTGTCATGCTCCTCCTTCTTATGTTGGATATTACAATGGATGAATCTATTATGTTATGTTGTGCATAGATTTTAATATATCTATGAGCCTTAGTTCAACAATATCCTTTCCCTTAGGCTTCATGGTTGATCATTTATCCAATAAGTAACCTTTGACAATAGGTATTAGTGGCATTTAAGAAATTATAATTAAATTGAACGTTTTGGGCCATTTCAAACTTATGAAATAAGTTGAAGATAATTATTCAAATATAAGAGGTTGAATAACCTTATTAATATAATGAGATGTGCATTAGTTATCCAATTATTATTCATTAAAAATATTTGTAATATTATATATGTTATAGGCGTATTTCTGGATTTGATTGCTTACCATGGAAACATCCATAAAACCAAGCTTATGAATCTAATTGAATATTAAAAAATCATTTGATGAAACAAAGGTTGAAAATACAAAAATGTTTCATAAGTAAACATGATACTCCATTGATGGGCATGTAGGAAAGTTATGTATGTTATTAGTAAATCCTATGAAGGATAAAACAACAAAATTCATACAGCCTAAACCAAAGCCCAGTAAATCTTCATAGTTGTAGAAACTTGATTAGTCCGTGAATGGCGCGAACAAGGTATTCAACTCTTTGTTCAATTAGAATGGGTTTATTGGACCCTTGAGCCAATGATAATGTCCATCACCAGGACCCATGTCCTGTAGAAAAGACGAATGTTGTCATCCTCGCACTGACACTCATCAAATCTTTCAAGCCTAGTTCCTAAAATAGGAATTAATTCTAGGTAGATGGCAAGAGTGTGGGGTTAGTTTACACGCGGTGATCCCACACTAACTAAACCATTTGAGTGCGCACCACCTTTCCAATCAGTTCTTCTTCACTTAGCCGTTGGGAAACATTCATGTCAATTGGTGCTTCTTCAAGCTCTTCATCTTGTACTAACATGACTAGAAGAAATGAAAACGTAGTAGCATCATCTGCCATGGTTCGATCCTTGCCTATGTCAATAAATAAATAAAAAGTAGTTGAAAACAACAACCTTGGACTTGCATTTGAAAGAAGGATGATGCTTTTATTTGGGAATTTAAAGTAGGCACAATTGCAACAATGCAAGTTACAATGGTGGAACTATGAGAAAATTTCAACACCCTAATTTCGACGGATTCATTAAGCCCTAATTTCAACAGTGAATCTCCTATGGAAATGTAATGTATGGTACCTCTCACCTTTGCTCTCTTAGTTGTCTCTCCTATGGAAATGTAATGTATGGTACCTCTCACCTTTGCTCTCTTAGTTGTCTCTCCTATGGAGTTGTCATTTGTGGTACTTATATAATCTATCTGGTTGCCTATACAACTATTGGCACTATCCATACCACTATTAGCATTGTAGATGGTTCCATTCTACCCCTCATCATTTTATGTGCCCTTACATTTGTGTTATCTTGTTCCCTATTCATTCTTAAACATGAGGCTCTTTCCTCAACTCTATTCATCCTCTTAAGAGCAATCCTTGGAAAGTCTGCTCCAGCTTTCTTTCTGTTTTCCAATGTTATTTACATTTCCTCCCTAGTTCTTTTAACCTTGGCCAGTAGTTTCTGTGGATTCTTCTTTTGATGCACAAACAAATACTAAAAGATTTTTGCCAATATCGAAGCAGATTAACAGGTATCTTTCTTATCCCCCCTATTTTCCTTAACATACTTATACCATCGATCTAGCTCGCTACATAGACTATTGAATATAATCTATGCCCAATCTACCTTCTACCCCATTTCTACTTTCACTAATGTAATAACATTCTTGTTGCTAAAATATTGGATCTTTCCCTCTTATAAATGACAGATATAATGGCAAGATATTTGACAAAATATGGTAGACCCAAGCTTTTTGCATTCCATTGATTTGCAGAAGAATTTGCAAGTGCAAGTCTACAATTTTGTAATGCCTGAATTGTTAATGATTTAATGACCTACCATTTTGGTTCTTTTACATACTCATCTACACACATCCAAAGACATTTATAATCAATTTTTTGTTAATTACATATATCCTTATGCCCAAAGTAGATATCAATGCCTTTGATAAAGAATGTGTTGAAAAACTCTAACATTACATTCGACATTGGTGCTTGCTAATCCATTAGAAACAAAGGAACAAGCCGTGCTTTAAAAGCCTAGTCTTCTTCCTCAACAATCTCCTTCAAATTCTCCATCCGCTCAACATGCTTATCATAGTTTTATTTTGTCTATGTCCACATGAATTGCTCATGATTTGGAATTTTAATACCTTTCTCCAAAAGTGTAGTTTTGTCCAAAATTATGCGTCTTTTTTTCACTACAACTTTTGATTCATGCCTCTCCATCTCCATCGCCCTTTGTTGTGCTTCTACCATCACCTACACTTCTATGGTTTGTTGTACTTCCACTTGCACTTCTATGGATGTCTATACTTCCACCTCAACAATGTTCTCCTCCCTTGCGTCCTTCTACGCTTCATGTGCTTCCACAAAATGTTGTTCCACAACTTCATTTTCCTTCGATTCTTCAATAAACACCAAATCTACTTATGTAGCTTTTGGTCCTATTTGTTCTTTTGCATGTTAATTTCTTTTGTTTCTGCGCAAAAATTCAATTGCATATGTTCTAGTTTTATATATATTGCGAATTATCATTTAAATTGCATCTTTTCATTGTACAATTTTCCTTCTACACATTTCGAAGATGATGATGAATGTGGTGGCAACCTCATAGCCAATGATTGAATATTCAACATGCCTTTTCTCTCTAGTCTTCTCAGCTACTCTTCTACTTCTATTTTTCTCAACAATTTTGCTTCCTCCTCCTACCTTTGTTTGTGCTCACTCCTATGTGCTTCCTTTTCCTTTGTTATTTTTTGTAATTTCTTAATCGCACTCTCTACATTCATGTTGTTGTGAACTCCAAAACTTTGAAAACACACACAACTTCCAACAACAAATGCAAATTACTTTCAATGGTTACCCCTTTTTTTCATCCTTGAACTTCTTGCCCATCGCATTCATTTTCTTACTTGCATGTCGTCTTTTAATTAATGCATGATCCTCAAAATTAATATGGCCCATCACTACAAGTTTACGTGTCCTTTGTACAACCACATGGAAGCACTTCGCATCATCATTATGGATGAACATCATAGATTTTAGTTTTGAATTACTCCACATCCGTAATCTCCCTACATTAGTTGTACCGATTCCACCTTGTTCGCCTTATACACTTTCTGCTAACTATGCCCATTTATCTTTTGATTGTGTCAACTCATCTATTGATTGTACTAATTTTTTTGTTGATTATGCCAATAAATTTGATGATTGTGCAAATACACCTAATGATTAGGCAAATATTTTTGTTGATTCAGCCGATGCCCATGACAGATCATCTTCAAAACTCTACATCCCAATCCCTCATTTCTGCAGTTATTATTCATAGACTTGCTAATCATATGTAGATCAAAAATCAATATTATGTTGATCACAAGATCTTCCATTTGTTCTTCATCTTTTATACTTTGCATTTGTGGTTTCTGTATTTCATAATCTTCATCTTCTTCTTTCGTATCAGAATTCTCTGCCCGAATTCCACCTGCATTTAGTTCCTAATATATTGGCATCTATTGTTCTTGTTTATGAATTTCAAATTCCATGTACTTGTAAGGTTTGAGCTTATTCACATTGACTAACACAAGGTTAATTTCAAACTTCTCAATGGTCACCAATAACATAGTGTTATTTGGCAACACACATTGTATTATGTATGATCCAAACCATTTCCTAGTAAAGTTCCCTGGGTGTGACTTATTGCCCTTTGGAAACCACAAAAAAAATCACCAAAACTGAACTGTTTTTTTGGATTCTTTTGTTGACTCCATAATGCTCTATTCCATTGCTAAATTCATGTAGTTTCTGTAGCTTGAATCCCAGCTTCTTGCAACTTCTCCAGCTCTGTAATTTTGACAGTTAAAATTCTCACTAAAGTACTAATTCTCTCATTTCCACTAGTAACTAGCACTATGTACTCTATGGATGTAATCCATACACTAATTGATATGGTGTATACTATGTTACTACTTTGTATGTAGTTATGTATGAAAATAACACTATAGACAAGTGTTCATCCCAACCTATTCTATTCTCATTAACTTAGTCAACATTGTCCCAAATACTTTGTTAGTAGACTCAACCTACCCATTCCCCTAAAGATAATAGGTTGTAGAACTCACATATTTCAATAAAAAATGATTTGTCAAATATTTGATGGCATTATTAATAAAATGAACTACCTGATCTATGACTACGGTCAGAGGACATCCAAACCTAGTTAATATGCACTCATATAAAAAATTTGTTGTGACTATTGTAGTATTAGTTTTCAATGCTTTTGTGTCCACCCACTTAGTAGCATAATATGTGGCTACAATAATATATTTGTTTCATGTATATCTTCCTACTGGTTTAGTTGGCCCCACAAAATCAAGTCCCCATTTCATAAATGGTTATTTTGGAAGACTTGTGACCAACTTTGTAAAACTTTGAGTTATTAATCCTCTTTTTTTTACATGCATCACAAGATGTGCAATAATCATGCACATCTTTATACATAGTTGGCCACCAATATTTAACATCTAATATCGTTCTTTATGTTACTTCAGTTGCAAAATGCCCTCTTGATGGTCCTTCATGTAGTTCTCTGATCACCATCTATGTTTTTGTAGTTGTCAAACATTGTTATAGTCTATTGTCTTGGCCCATTCTATACAATTCACCATTCTTCAATGTGAAAGGTTTTGTTCTCCTAACTAATATATGCGTTTGTTATATAGATAACGTGCCCTCAATTTGTCATGTTTTTAAAAATTCTTTCACATCCTTCAACCATTCAAGTTCTATGTGAAACGAACTTGCATCTATGGTTTGATTAAGCACCCCTATGGATTTTGTAATATTTGGTAGTCTTGACAATGCATCTACAACCACATGAGTTATGCCTGGCTTATACATTACTGTGAAGTCATATTATAGGAACAATAACAACCATCTAGTTATTCTCCTTGAAACCTACGATTTGTTGACCAAATAGACCAATGCCATATGATGTACATAAAGGACAAACTTATTGCCCAACAAATAATGTCCAAACTTGTGCAAAACAAAAACCATTTTTAAAGCCTTTTTTTTATTGTGTTATAATTCTATTATGTTTTGTTCAAAAGCCTAAAAGCATACACTACTAGTTGATCATTCTTCCTTATTACATTCTTAGACAACATGGCCCCCATAGCTAACAAGGATGCATTTGTATGAACATGAAACTCCATTTGCCAATTTGGTGATATCAATATCAATGCTTCAATATACTTATATTTGATCAATTCCCAAGCCTTCTTACATTCTTTTATCCAAAGAAAAGCTTTGTCTTTCTGGTCAGTTTAGTGATAGGTGCCATACTAACAATAAATTTTTTGATAAAACATTTGTAAAACTATGCCATCCCATTGAATACTTGAGTATGTTGTGGATTCTTGGGTGGTGGCATGTTTATTATTGCTTATATCTTCTTTGGACTTAGTAGTTTCTTTTCTTCAAAAATAATATTACCCAATATCATCCCTGAAAATACCATAATTGCACATTTGTCTAGATTCATATTAATGCCATATTCTTTGCACTTTTGAAAACATAATTTGAGCTTCTCTATAGATGATTTTCCATGTCATTATACATGATAAAATCATCCAAAAATATCTTCATAAAATTGTCCAAATATTTTTTGAATGTTTTAGTAACAGTTCTTTGATATGTTGGAGGTCCATTTTTCACTCCAAACGACATCACCTTCCATATAAAAGCCCCCAAGTCTATAACAAATGTAGTCTTATATCTATCCTCTGGAGGTATAGAGATTTGATGATAACTTGAATATCAACCTAAGAAAGAATATGCCTCATACCCTATTATTGTGTTTAACATTTCATATGTGAAAGGTAATGGGTATGGATCCTTTTTTGTGGTTGCATTTACTTTTTTGAAATCTATATAGATTCTTAGTTTGCCATTTTTCTTGGGTACTATTACTATGGGTGACAACCATGTAGCCTCCTCTATAGATTGAATAAATCCAACTACTAACAACTTGTCTATATCTTGTTTGACTATGTAGCATAGTTTGGATTTAAACCATACCTAGCCTGATGTGCTAGTGGTATAGTATTGTCCAACTCAATTCTATGTTGTGCCAACTTTGGTGGAATTCCTTTCAAGTCTTTGCATGTCCATGTAAAAACATCTTTGAATTCCTTCAATAGCTGTTCCAATTTCAATACCTTGCTTATTTCTAATTATGCATTAATTTTTGTCATTTGTGGTTTTACATTAGTTCCTAGATTGAGCTTCATCAATTGTTGATCTTTAGTTAGTGTGCATCTAAATATTTGCAATTCTTGTGTTTTGATTTTTGCTAGAGTTTCATCCACTATAACATTCCTTGGTTGATGACTATAGTACATCTCTAGATACACCTTATCCTTTAGAACTACTTCTGGTTCATATTTGTTGCTAGCTATCTTCTTCTCTATGCTCTGTACTTCAAATTCATGCTCTAAAAATAATAGTCTTCACATTTGTATCCATAATTTTCACATATGTGGTTTTCATATATTGAATCGTCTTAGGTAAATTGATTATTCCTATTGAGAACAATTACGGCTTTGTAGCAAAGATGATATCTTTTTCTTCATCTATGATGCCATTCTGATAATCATAGCATAACAACACTTCTGGTTTCCTTACTTCACCTTCCAAATGTTTAGTGAATGTAATTGTTCTAACTATCCCATTCCCTTATATGGTAATAGTGTTACTCCCCCAATCACGTGCCACTTTAACATCCTTCAACCATGGTCTCCTCAACAACATGGAATAATTAAAATCTACCACACTATTCTGAAATCCAGTAAACGTATTTATGTAAGGAATGCCATGAACATATATCTTTAGATCTTTGATCAACCCCATTGGTTTTGTGGTTGTTTGATTTGCCATCCTCAAAATTATATGGTGTAGGTTTAGGTTTTGGAAGCCCCAACCTTAATTTCAATTATTATGTGATAATATTAACTCTAGAACCTCCATCCAACAACACATACTCTATTATATTTTTCCCAATGTATACGTGAATAACTACCATATGATTATCTATTGCTACAACAGCTATCCCTACCTCTAGTATTAAAAAATTAACTTATTTTTCCATGGTTGTTCTACTTACGTTTTGAGTTTTTTAAATTTAACTTCTACCAAAGATATCTCTTTAATTTAGGCAATTGTCCCAAGCTCAAAGTATAACTTGTTTTTAACATCTACTTACTAATGTCTAGAAGAATTTCATTTACCGTGATGAGTTTCTCTTGTTATTTCATTACTTCCTAATAATTTTATGTTTCCATAGCAATAGTATTTGGCATACTTGGCCAAGTTGTGTTCCACCCTCCGTGGATGTGGATGGCCCTTCTGTTTGGGTTTATGTTTTCTAAATTTGTTGAATTGTCCCCACCATTGACTTCTTCAACCGTTCTTCTTTTTCCCAGTCAGCAACACTATGTGCTTTCCTTGGCTTTCTATCCTTGAACATTGGTTCTTCAATTACTTTACTTCTTGTGGTAACATTAACATCCACCACATTCACATTTATAATGACTTCTTGTGTCTCAACAACAGGTTGAACTTTTATTATTACCATAGATTTCCAATGAAACATCTTTTGCATCTCAACAAACTTTGGACAATTTGTCATTTTATGTCCATTCAAACCACAAATGTGGCATGCATATGAAGATGTTTTCTTTGGTTTTTGACTTGGTTATGCTACCCCTATGGCTGCCACCGTGGTCTGTTTTTCTTCTTTCTACATGTTTCCACACTATGATTCTTCATCCCATAATTTGTGCAATGTTTTTTAATCTTCCTTATATTACTATGTGTTTTTGCTAGTGCTACATGTTTGGTACTTTGTGGTACTGAAAGTGCACTCCTTGCTTCTGTAGTAGTCATGTTTTTTTCACACAACATTGCCGCCTCTTTGTGCTATTGTAGTGTTAACCATTTCATCCATGTAGTTGCAATTTTGAAGTATGATTGCAAACTTGCTTTAAACATTATAGTTATAAAACTATTTGTGGTTGGTATTTGTAAACCATGAACCAACTTCTGAATCCTTTCGTACTAAACCTTCACCCTTTTGGTCTCCTCCTACTTCATATTCTTCAACTCCATGTATATTTGTTCATCATTTTTAATCTTCTGATGATGTTTGCAACATGCTTATGTAAGTTTCAAAAAAATACAATTAGGGAATTCTAACATGTAATTATGACACCAGTTTAATGTTGCATCTCGTAGCATATAGCTAAACACATTGATGATATACTCCTCAAAAGATTCTGCATTTTTTTTAAATTGTAGAATTGAACACTTTAACATGAACATTTGGATTAACATCTTTTTTGAAATCATGATACTTAAAAGCTACCTTGTTTGGCCTAACATAATGGCCATTTTTTTGATTAGGAATTAGTGTAGTTACAACAAATGGTTCTCAATATCCTATTTTTCGATTCATTACATTTGCACTTCTATACCCTTTAACAGCAATTGAACTCATCAGTGGTTGATATGTAGTCTTATTCACATGAATAATCATTATTGGGTTGGTAAACACCATCTAAGGTGTCCCAACAATTCCAATTGTTGTTGTTGGTAATGTTGAAATTTCATTTAGTTTTTTTCTTGCTAAGACTCCACCCGATCCACTACCCAATTTTAGTTGTAGATCCAATTAATATTCCCCTTTTAACGACGTTCGTGGTGGGCATAATAACCGTTTCAACTCCTATGGTTGTTATACCCCCATTAAATGATTGGGTAATTACTACTATAGTAAGTTGTCTTCAGGTTTCAATAATTGCCATTTTTGACACAATTGGTGGAGTTGTGTTGACTCGAGGTTGATGACGTTCCATTTTGTGGTTACCCATTGGTATCTTCTGTCGTGTAGAATGTGGATGTGAATACACCTTTGGTTCTTTGCTCCTGGTTTGAATAGATGGATGAATATGTCAACTTTGTAATCCTAATTGGTTTCCCAACTCCATGCTTTTCAATTTGTTCTAGATTACATGAATTCCTAGTTCTTGTTCCTATGATTGATCCATTAATGTTCTTGCCACATTCTATAACCCCACATGTTTAACAATATTTGCTCTAATGTGAAAAGGCACAAAAGGATAATCCATGATTACATGTCCTTCTTCACAAAATGCATAGACCCTTAAAAGTATTCTAACTACCTCCAAATCCATAGATTCATGATCCCATGTTTTGGCTATGTACCTTGTTTGATCCAACTATGGATTCCCTTGATGTGAGTATGACTATGGTACTTCATCCAACACATTCACTTGTGCCTCTACATAATTAGATGATCATAAATAATTTTCCTCGGTCTCCTCAACCACATCGATATTAATGTTTTCTTCCACCTCCTAGTCTTTCGCTAATTCATAGTAATCTAGAGATGCAAATTGATACACAAACCTAGGTTGTATACCTCATGTAATATTCTTTCCTTAGCTATTCACTAACTTTGGACTTGATATTTCCTATAGTTGATCAAGTACTATAGAAGTCCTTGTTTTGTCTTGATCTCTTTGATTCTAAACCATAGATTGCGGTATATTGCACCCACTCACTTAGGTGAGTAGTCGATTACATCTCTCTCCGTGGAGATTGTTGTCTATAATTGTGCCTTTTATGAAAACCTTTAGTCCATATTTCATGTCATACCACCTCTTGTTGTAAAAATGACATGTGCCCTGCAAGTTTGTCTTTTGTTTTCAAAACTTATTTGTTTAACATCATATTCCAATATGGGGTTTCTATAAGCCCTGCATACTCCTCTCCATTTTCAAGATTGTTTTATGTTTGTCTTTTAATAACTTGTCAATTTGCCTCCAAGTCCAATTGTTGCTATAAACTCTGAGTCACCATTTGATTCATCTTGTTTCCCAATTCTTTGTCTTCAAAGTCTATAGATTGTTTGGTATTCTTTACGGTGTCACCCACTTAAACCTCTACTACTTTCTAATATACCCCTTTAAATTCTGAATTGAAAACACAACTGTTAACAAATAGGAGATCTACTCAAGTGCAAACATAAATCTTTATTGAAAGGAAACTACAACATAATGCTCACAACACAAAACACAACATCAAGAACTCTTCAAGGTTCTTGTCACAAGAAATACACAAACTTGTGTAATGAAGAAAAGAGAAGCAAACCATCAACACCAATGTATTTAACTACAAGACCAAACCACAAATAACCAAACTAAAATAAGTAACGAAAGTAATTCAACCTTGTGAAAGTAACCTAGTTACTTTCCTACTCCAGTAACTAATGAAACCTAACTAGTTGAGC
>Ga0209611_10003861_pt1 | contig 25790 bp, 19 predicted proteins | sample S1TSphgellanicum_3_FD_187693 | JGI IMG/M metagenome (GOLD analysis project Ga0209611, IMG submission 187693) | Host-associated microbial communities from peat moss isolated from Minnesota, USA - S1T2_Fc - Sphagnum magellanicum MG (SPAdes) (version 2) | ecosystem: Host-associated > Plants > Peat...
TTTTTTTTTTTTTTTTTTCATTTTTTTCGGTATTGAGATTTTGGTGAAATTTAACAAAACACTATCACCCGTTATATGGGTCAGAACCATGATTTATCATCCATCCAATGGAGATAATTTATCACACAAATCAAACATTCTAGAACACAATTTATCATCTACCCAATGAACATATCGGTTGCAGAATCACCAAATTTAAACCATGCTAGAACCACAATTTATCATCTACCCAATGCAGATATCTGGTGCACAATCGCCAATTTTATGCTTACGAATCACAATTTATCATCACCCATTTAATGCTTTGGATCCACAAATTTTATCATCTATGCATTCTATGCTTCTAAACCATAATATACTAATCACAGCCTTGTAAATGTGTATTGCAATCATAAAATAAAAAATCTTTTTTTTTTTTTGTTTTAGTCCATGTGATCATTTTTTTTTTCTTTTTAGATTTGATAAATTGTCAATTAACAGTCATCAAATTGTGAAATCCTTTCAACAAAGTAATATGGATATCCAACAACTGAAGTGAGAGACTATGATCAGAACAATCCAAATCATTTGAAAAATAACAGACTTTCCACTGCATTGTGTCAAGACTTTCCAGAGCACTGCAGGGAAGGACTATGTCAGAATCACTAATTTATTAATCTTGAAATGAAAAGAAACCAACAGAACCCAATTTGTGATACAAAAATTTTGCACATTTGAAAGCAAGTTCCAGTTTCCATCATTAAGAAAATTGGCTTCAGAACTCATTATTTACATTACCTGGACTTCTGTTGTACACACACACACACACATATACCAGATATATATTATGAAATTCCAGAACTCCACATTAACATTTCCAGCACCTTATCTAGCCATTGGGAATCTAGAAATACTAATAATCCATGAAAGCATAGATGCCATCCTCAAAGTGATCAAAGTAATTGACATCCCTGATTAGGATTGCTCTCCAAACCCATTTTGCGACTGAAATTTGTGGGCATGTTGCAGTTGTCATCCACCGGGTTGTTGTTCATGATGCAGAGCTGAGTACAGGAGGTACAGTAAGTGATGAGACCAAAGGAAACAGCCAATTTCTCACTGTATAGTCACAACATGAAACAACTTTCTTCATCCTCTAGAAAATGTAGAATTTTTTCATGTTTCTGGTAGGCTGTGTCATACATCTGCCTCAACAATCTCTTCAGTTCTGCATGAATTTCAATCATCTGAGGATGGACCTTGGTTTGTTCACAACAAATTTATGGGCCTCCTTACTCATTTCAATCCAGGAGCTGCACTTTTGTTGCTCACACTGGAATATTCTCCAAAACACATTCAGATAATTTTCTCCAACTGCTATGAGTCATAGCAAAAGCCTTCCCAACTCTGCCAGTTTCACTGAAGATATTTCTCAACAATGCAAGAAAGTGGAAAGATGCACTTGTGCAAATGCTATTACAGGTTTGGCAATTGCCAGGACACACAATGACATCTTTTACAATAAGAGTAGTTGGTGATGATGTTAAGCAACAATGGGACTTGACCTGACTGCAGCCCCAAACAAGATAACCACATTTCACCGATTAGTGACCCATATTATTATCAGTGTAAATCTTTTTGCCTCTCCATGCAGCTTCAAACCCTCTGATTGCTCACACCTTATGCATATAGGGTAACATTAAACAGACAAGAAAAGACATGCTGTTGTTTACCTTGGAATTGGCGAGATCCCCATAACTTGCAAGTTCTTCTTGCAACATGATCATCTGATGTGCAATTTCAAATCAGGAAGAATAGCAATATCTGGGTAACCAGTCATGTCCCAGATGTTAGGCTCATTGTACAACACAAAGATGGTCAGAAGCAACAAAACAGAAAGAAGCACCAGCAAAATCCCCAAGAGACTACTTGCAGAATTTAACTCATTTGCAAACTGAGGGATTCCACACTGCTCTGACGAACTGTGATATACCTGCAAGTATATATCAAGCCTATACCTGCATGTTGCTGTGGACATGTCTTGATACCAACCAGAACCTAAGTTGCTGAAATGATAGCTTCCAAAGCCATGCCACTTTCGAATAGAGAAAAACTCATGTGATACATGACCAACTTCCGGGTAAGAAGACATCACTTACAGGTCAGCTTCTGAAGAATTTTTCTTCATAGACAAGAGCTTCACCAACCCTTTTATTTGTAGTGATGTCCTGCGACACATCCACAGCAACATGCATCAGCATTGAACCCAAAATGCTTCTGTAACACAACCGACTGTTGGATCATGTCAAGTTCACAGCCAACAATTGTGTTGGTCTCCACAGAATGGTAGGCCCATTTGAAGAGTGCTTCAAAGCTCTGGGATGTTCACAAATTAAGCTTGCATGCTGAGTGAAAAGGTTTTTTTTTAACAATGGTACTACTGGATCAACAGAGATCTTAGCCACACAGCCTCCTTTCCCTTCACAGTTATTGAAAAGCAGGAAATACTCTTTATGCAGAAAACAGCAAGAATACATCCCCCCTTACCTCCTGACTGCGGTTGACAACACCAGCATAGCCAAGGCACAGGGGGACGACACTACCCCAATAAAAAGTTCTCCGCATCAGTTCCCCTATCCATAATATCCAACTGGACAGTCTGCACCCAACTTCATTTGGTGCTTTCTCTTGAAATCCTTTCTGAAGTACTAACACAGATTGATGGTTAACAAGCAACATAAAGGGTTGGACTGCAAAAAAAGGATTGCCATCCTTCCGAAGACCTCAAGCACTTTAAGGGACTGAACTCAAACCAAGAGACACGCATGTGAACTTGTCAAGTTCTACAAAAGCTGGTTTAATGAAGGGGGTATTAACACCAATTGTTCACCCTGCATCAGAAGAATGCCCACCAGCACAGCCTCAGATACCTTCAATAAAGGGCTAATAGCACCTTCTCTCTCTAACACTGCTAATTCAGACAATGACAGGGAGCTGACAAGATCATGGAGTACACTAACCATTAAGGTCAGCAATTCAATCCATCTGCAATGCATCTGAGTTGGCAGCTGGCCGAATCAGCATTTGCAAGCACGAGTGTCCAGATAATACAGGCTTGTAATTGATGTAGGATGGAATGATATTGTGCACATGCGCCTCTATATCCAATTGTTGGTTGCAAACAGGCACCTTTGTTATGCCAGGCAGGTTCACCATTGTTATGTTCAATTGGTGTGGTGAGAATATCTTCTAGTCCCAGGTTCTTTTCTGAGATTCCCTTGTTGGTCCCAAGTGCATGGTCTGTCTCCAACTGGAGCACGGAAAGAAATAACTCTATTAAAGACATTCCCTCAAGACACAACAACAGCCAGCTGCTTGAGTGCATGGCAAAAAGAACCTAATCTAGGACACTGCTTTGACCTGAGTGGGCTTGTGCCCCAAAAACAACAAATGAATATGAGCAACATCCAAAACCCAAGTGCATGGTTTTTTCCCAAAGTGCTGACATCTAACTGATGGAGTAGAGCACAATTTCAACACCAATAAATTCCCCACCTGGATCCTTTGCAGATTGCCAAGAAGTCTGAAGACTGTTGGCCATGAAAGTGGAGAAACTCTGCCCATTCACATGATTTGCAATCCTCCAAAAAACTCGAGCATTATCTCACCTCCAACACAATGCAATGCACCTGCTCGATAGCAATGTGCTAAATGTGAATCACTTCATCTACATTCTCTTCTTTCCATAAAACCCGTGCATAATGTGATAAATAAATTGTGATTCCATGCCCACACAAAAGTTAACCTTGTACACATTTGTTGCAGTACAAGGACATCCAAAACAAACCTTGAGCACAAAACCAATGAGATCACTGAAACAAGCACACTTCTGCACCTGCATGTCACATTACATGCAAGAATGTTCATCAGGACGATTCCTCATTGAAACAAAATGGAGAACTTACCTGAGGCAAATCAATCATGGATTGCACTTCCCAGCTGTGAGAAGATGTCCTGCAGCTTGTGAATTCACAAGAAGGATAACTGACTGTCCTGGGAAAGAGACGGAGGAGCGGAGGGTCCTTACTTCTTACATGTACTCCTTAAGAGTGAAGGGATCTTCCGCCTATGAGTAGGAAGAATCTTCCTCTCAGTTTTAAGGAGTAGGTGTAAGCTCCCTCCTCTGGATATATTCATGGATATGGCGTGGAGACACACTGAGAAATTCCTCCCTTGCTTTACGATCCGTAAATGTGCGTGAAAAAGCGCTCTGGAGTGGACACGACGGGTCTGCCATCATACACCAAAGAAGGAGAACCACATTTGAGAGATTCTAGATGAGATTGAGAGGGAACTTGCTGAAAACCTCCGAGTCGAAGTTGTCGCAACGAGGACAACGCTAACGACAGACTCTCGAACCCGGACGTAGGTGTTGTGCGAAGAATCGGAGAGTGATCGCGAGTAATCATGTGTTGTTGCACAGTCTTGATGGAAAGCCGGTTTTCTTCCTCGGCGGTCTTTTAGCTCGTAGTATTACACCAGCAAGACTGTTCTGTGGTGCGGATTGAAGATAGTGGGGAGGGAGGGAGGGAGGGAGGTAGAGAGTGGCCACCACTAAGGCCTACTAGTCACGTCCAACAACAGCAGCCAGGTTGAGAGTTGAGAGGTCCTGAAAGCTCTGCTTCTCGCAGATCTGTCGGTATAGATATAAACGTGTGTGAAGAAGAGAAGGATGCAATGAAGTGTGTTGTAGTAGGGAACAAACAGGTTGAGGTTTCCCCAGAAGTTCAGCGCCTCCACAAACAGCAATTGTATGGATGCGAAGAAGAGTGGGATGTAGTGAAGTGTGTAATAGAGTAGCAACCTGAAGCCTTGAGGTCACAGTTCGTGATTTTGTGGGAGCCCGGTGGTGCCTACACAAGACATCTACACAAACAACGCGCGCGTGCATCAGTTGTAGCCTGCTGCGAGGGATATCAGCGTTACAGTTTCCAGCTATGATGCAGCCACCTTCGAGGTTTGGCTAGAAGAGAGAGAAAGATGGACGCGCGTCCTTTGGTGCAGGGTCGGAGCGTTACAGCTGAGAGAGCTAAAGGTTTGTAGCGTTCGGCCCAAAAGCGACAGGGAATTTGAAGATCTCATAACGGAACTCACATCACCTGACTGTGCCATAGAAACGCTGGACGTGGTCGTGAAAGCTTATTCTTCAGGCTAATGATGTTGCAAATATGCTTCTTACTAATCGAACCATACAACAACAACCATCACTCAAAGGAATCCATGTCCCAACGCACATCATCCATGTGCTTCGAGCATTGGAGGTAAACAACATCCTCCGAGTGCTTGACTTGTCTAGATGCCTTGATGTCAAGGAGGAGCAAAAGCTTTTTGACGCAATTTTGAATTGCTTGAAAACCAATCCTCGGCTGCACTTGAACTTGGAAGATACTCCCTTGTCAAAAAGTGGCCACAGATTTTCTATCATTCAACAAAAGTTGGATCAGAATACATTGTTTTTGAGAAGTTGGAATCAAGAGTTGGTTCAATCCAATGGCATGAGGATTGTTCCTTTGTGGGTCTCCAAGAGCAGGCAACTGAAACTCACACCTACTTCAGCTCATGTCTGACATTAGAGTTGCAAATTATTTGTCGTAGATGGTGCCCTAAATCTCCCCCTCTTCCAAGTTGTGCTTGTTTAGTATATTCTAGACCTTGGGTTCAAAGACACACACAATAGCATCATATCATGTATAGAGATAAACAAACCTTGATATTTCATTGCAAGAAAAACTACATTGTGACAAACATTGAAGCGAATTGCACACCATGCCAAACAACATGGGTGAGAGGCACATTTTGCATCCCTTGAGCCCTTTCATAGAATCAAAGCTTTGATTCACAAAAAACATGATGAGTGCACTACAAGCATAGAAATTTCTATTGTGGAAGATGCCAATATCACCATCTCCATTTGGGATATGGCAAGGCAAGAGGCGTTCCACGCTTTTCATGATTACATGATGCCCAACTTGGGTGATGTTGTGAGTCCTTGTTCTTTCCTATTTGTGTCAACCCTATCATGCAAAAAAATGAGCATGACATGCACCACCATCAAAAAACATGGAAGGACCTTCATGAAGACCTCACATATTGGCTTCACTTCATAGCTTCAAACAATCCAACTTCAACAAGTTTTCGACCCAATTGAATGTCATCTTGACACATGTTGATAAAGACCCCAATGCAAGTGGCCTTGTTATGTGGGCACAATCTTACGTGGTCAATGACTTGCATAATGAATTTAAAGGTGATGTGGACATTTCTATTGAAATTCATGCAATTAATGTACAATCCAAAAAGGAAGTGCAACATGTGCTTGATTTTGTGCTCGAGAATTGTTATCCAAGGCCTCACCTGTGTTTGTAGAAAGTGCAAAGATTTGTCAAGCTCTTGCCAAAGGAACCAAGGGGCATTTATATCATCCATTGATAAGTTGGAATGCCTTTTGTAACCTTTGCACAAAAACCATACCAAGGATTTACTATGGAAGGAATGAAGCAGAAAGTAATGACCCTTTTGATCCAAAGAAGGCCAACATTCAAATGGAGGAAAAGACCAGGGTTGTGGCTACACATCTACATGATACTAGAGACATCTTTTATTCAAAGGTTTGGAATGGGTGGTTGTTGATCCAAATTGGTTTTGTCACGACATAATGGGAATTCTTATTGGTTTCAAAGATACTCAACACCAGATTGTCAATGGGTTTGCCACCAGAGAAGAATCACAAATACATTTTAATCTCATTCATCTCACATTATCTTGAACTAATCCAACAAACAACCTTATTATGCCATGACAAATTATTGGTGTTTATTTCATTTTGTAAACCATCCAATTTTGTTAAAAATTAACATAGGTTCAAATGTGGGTCATATGGTACACATAAGAACATGCAAATGGGAGATTTTAAGTTTGATTCTAAATTGCTTACATTGTTTTTTTTTTCTTGAAGGTAGTGTTACACAGCGCATTCATCAATTTAAAAATGGAAATGCACATTATGAACTAGAAAAATGTTTGATTATTATCAACTTCAAAGGCATTGAGGTGTTGGTGGAATGTAATGAAATGGGCTACTATATTGATGTGCTTGTGCACACTTCTTTAAGCCATAGTGAAACTTTGGAAATCATCCATGAAAACATTTTGAAGACAATTTATCAATATTGTGCTTCCAATGATGGATGTCAAGGAGTTTAGCTTGTTGAGAGGATAATACGACCATGGTGTGTTCAAGAGTTAACTTTGTTAAAATACAGGTATGATTAGCATAGTACCTTTTCAAATTTAGCATCTCGCTGCCAAATAATTATTTTATTTTGAAATTTTGACTTTGACACAAAAATAAAATAAAATATTGAATTTTTGGAAAAACTCTATTTAAATTTTAAAATTCAACAATAGCATGAAATCGCTTAAAGTACATGCAATAATGTACATACTAAAACCTTAAAACTATCTTGTCACAACTTTTTGAATCCTATGAAATTTTGGCATTTTAAATAATATAATTTTGGCCAAACCTGAAAAGGTACTACGATATACCACTTTTGAAAAATAATTTGGTGAAATTTTGACGAAGTTTTAAAATCAATATACTTTATTCATTCCCTACAAAACAAACCTAATGAATGTATCTTTCACGGTTGTGATTATGATGTTTATTATTTAGGACAAATCAAGCAACGGGAATGGAGAAGTTGAAACTACTATTGGTCACAAACAAATACACCTTGAACTTTCGATATACTTGGCCAAAGGTGGAAGAACAAGTGTTTAGCATGCCACAACAAGTCTTGCTCACTAGGCATGACCTTGTAGTGGAATTATTAGGGGAAAAAACTATAGCAAATCTCATGGAATCATGGTGTTTTGAACTTAAAACAATTTCATCTATATTTTTTGATGGTGTGAAGAAATTAGTGGGAAGTTCAAGTCAACATGGCCTACAAGTATCCCTTCCACATGATGATTTTCAAGTTGACATTGATTCAACAATGGGGCAAGATTTGTGATGCATACTTGACACTTTTGTGGAACATGTTCGTTATATTTGCAAAAGGTATGAATTGGGGTGGAGAGAATCATTGAACATAATGAAGCCATGGGAGCAAAAATAATCAAAGAATTCCAAAAAAGTTTTATGGAGATGAAGAGCTTTGGGGAAAAGCTCCAACAAGAACTATGCAAGAAAGTGGATACCCTCATGGAATTCATAGTGCAATTGAAACAATGGGACATTCCACAACTTGCTTATTTTGTGCAAAAGAATAATCAAATGCCAACACTTGAGACATTAGTTACCTCTTTCATACTTAGACTCAAATGTTATCTTCCACATACAAAATTTACATGGAATAAATTGAAGTATAAAAAATTGGATAGTTCAAATTATGCCAATTTTCATGGTCATGGTGATTTTTTACGTGTGTATGTAATTATCATCAATATTTTGGTAAAAAACCAGAAAGGTATAAAATGAATAAATAATCTTCTATAGACAACTTACGTATTTTCTTGCATGATTTTTTCCCACACATGTTGCCAACCCTTGGGACCATCAAATCTAAGCCTAATGAATATAAAAACTCAAACAAATGGCAAAAAAAAAAGGAATCATTTTCTTTGAAACCCTTTTAAAATTTATTTTGTAACTTTGAAAATTCTTGTATCATATATTATCAAATGAATTATATGAACATTGCCATACATAGATGTACGCATTATTATCCATGAAAAAATAAAAATCAATTGCATTATTTAATGCATTATTTTTTATTTTTAAAAAATGAAAATGCAGTTAAGACAAGGATTTTTTTTTAAAAGACTCAAAAATACATCTATATTGTATCCAATCTACTCTTGGATTTTTTTGTTAGATTAACATGACATCATTTTAATTGTAGTCATACACCAATCCATTATAGTCATGAAGTTATAAATGTAATAAAAATCCAAAAAAGTCCTTTGCAGTCCTTTTTTTGTTAAATCATCCTTTTTGGTACCCCAACCATGAATGTCCCTTGGGTAAAAAAATCTAAGTGGACCAAAAAAAAACACATGAAGAATCTTTAATGGTACATTTTTGCAATGTATTTTGACAATGTCAAAAAGTTACATTTTGGGATGTTTATGTTTGAAGCACAATAATTATCTTTTCCAAAAGTAGGCACATAAGCATGCCCTAAACATCATGGGATATAAGGTTTTGAAAGGAAAAAATGTGAATTCCACAAAAATCATGTCCAAAGGGGTTTCATAAAAGTTGTTCATAAATGTTTTTTTACAAAGTCATTATACTTCATGCCATTTTGAAATCGTTTGGAATTCCATGTTTTGAAATAATGAAGATTAAAACATGAGTCCATCATTACATACTTTGAAAATTGCAAGTCACATGCACATCCTTTGTATATTGTTACACTTTACATCATAAAATTAAAATTCCCCCATCTAAAATGAACATTATCATGTTTTGATTTGATTTTTTTAAAAAAAGTAAATGTAGTTAGAATCAATACATTGAGTCCCTTTAAGATAATTACTATAAGAATTATATGCAAAATTCACTTTAATTTGTAAAACTATGTAAAAAAACTATTTTGTTACATGATTTTATGAACATTGTGGTTTATAATTACCCTTACAAGGATGCACAAAACAAATAAAAACCATTCCTAAGAAAAAAAACAAATTCAACTATAATTGAATAATTTTCCAAAGTATTTCAAAGCACAATTTACAAAACCATGAAGTGCCCAATTACAATTTCTAGCCAGAAGATGTAATTAGAACATGAAATCAAGAGCATGACAATAAGGGAATGTGGAAATCGGAAAAGAGATGGCATATATTTGAAAGACAAGACAAGAAGATAAAACTTGTGGGAAAAACACTTCTCATCACAATTGCACATAGTTCACATTTTTGTCACCAACATTATTAAGGAAATGATGCATTCTTAATTTCATGATGAACTTTTCATTTTATGATCAATTAAATTTTTTTTCATCTTCATGCATTTTTTTCCATATGGATGAAAGTTCATAATCGAATATACACAAAAAATAGTTCCTGACACTTGTGCAAGTTGGTATGAAATCATATGTTGTATACATAATTTTTTTAAAAATCACTAGTAGAAAACCCCTTCTTTTGCAACTACATTTTCAACTAATGTTCAATTATAAACCAAGTCAAAAACTACACATATAGTTGCAACTTTTTTTTTGCAACTAGGAAATATGTTTTGCAATTGTTAACCAATAATGTCGACAAGTACATGTTAACACCACAGCAATAGCCATTACATGCCATTATTTGCCAATTTAGTTGAAAATTTCTTTACCAATTTAGTCAAGGGATGTTGTCAATTACATTTGATTGATGGATGAACTTCATCCGTTGATTAGGCATGACGTCAACCAAAAATATAATTACAATTTCAACTAGGTTGCAACTATGTAAGTTGAAGAACATTTGGCTAGTGGTTTGGTGACACGTGGCACACTCACAATGTTGACACGTGGCACATTCATAAAATATGGGGTCAACAAATAATTAAATGACATTGGCATGTTCACAAATTTTGGGGTTAACAAATAGTTAAATGACACATGGAACATCGACATCAATAGGTTAAGCCACATGGTGCCTAAGCGTAAGTTAGGTCTAAACCTTGGCACCTAGGCTAAACCTAAACATAAGCCATTTAACTTAGGCTTAAGTTAGGCCTAGACCTAGGCACCTATGTTAGGTTTAAACCTAAACCACATGGTAATTAATAAATGAAATCCTATTTTATTTGGTTTAAATTTAGGGTTGAACCTATTTTATTGGTTCATCGCAAATGGTTATTACATTTTCATGTTTATTATGACCTCCAACAATCCTAATGCACTATTTTATATAGTTTGGATTCATAAAATGGAAGTCAAACAATATGAGATAAATTTTTTAATTGTAACCTAGGGTAAACATGCCTATCACTAAACATTTAAAAATTGATCATTATAACTTTCTTGTCCATGGTTAGTTGTTTTTGGAACTTAAAACAATTTTGTAATCCTCCACTTGGTGCATCCAAATCTGTAAAAAAGTTCCAATCTGATCGAAAATGAACAAGATATGTCCTTTCAAAGTGCAAGGGGTTGTGCTTTGGTTTTTTTCATAAGTGTTTGGTATGATTTTGAAGCTTAAGTTATTTTATTATTGTTTTTTTATCTTTCCACTTTAAACAAGTTATAGATTTTGAGATAGCACATCTATAGGCTTTGAAATCGTTCAAAATGAATGAAAAATGAACAAGATATAGTTGTTAGAAATAAGGGGGGTCTAGAGACAAAATTTGAGACAAAATGTCATTCTTTCTCTTCTTGCATTTTTTGTTTTGTTCCTTTGTTTTTGAGGTTCAAAGAACATTTGTAACTCTCCATTTTGCATTCCCAATGACATAAAAAATGTTCAATTTGGTTCTGAAATGAAGGAAAACTTGAAAATGTTCGATGATAGAGTACAGTTTGGTGATAAGCATGACTACCTTAGTTGTAACCCATTTACAATTGAATTGCAACTCAAATAGTTATAATATAGTTGTACAAGCTAGTTTAACCTTAGTTAAGCCTAAACCTAAACCAATAATTTACCTAGTTTAGGTCTAACTACTTACTTTAATTACTTATATTGTTTATTCATCAACTATTATTATTTCATAATTGTAAAATTAAAGAATAAAACATTTTATCATTTTTTACTGAATAATATGGTGATTAGTTAATTTTTTTTAAAAATCAGCAATTAAATGTAATCATCTATTGAATAATTAATTATCACTAAGTTTTTTTTTAAATTCCAAATTCATTATAAATTTTCATTAACATTTCATAAAACAAAGAATTAATTCCACTATAAATATTCAATAAATTTTAAATGATATTTTAATTACAGTAATTATTATAATGTAGTGATAATTAATAATTGACTGCAATTACAACAACAACATTAATAATAATATTGTAGCTAGTCGTTGGGATAGGTTAGTTATTTGACTATTTTTATTCCTATTTTTATCTAACTTATTGGAACTATTAAATGACCTAGTATAATAAATATTAAATAAGAAAAAAATGAATTTATATAATGATATTAAATTATGCATGTATTGAACATACACATTATTAAGTTGATTTATATTTCAGAATTTTTTTACAATTTATTTTCAAATTAAAATGTAATTTATATGCACAAAACAATTCATCATACATAACCATTCATATATACAAAAAGCATTCACATGTACCTTAATAATTAATGAATTTTTATTGTAATTTTAAATATATAATAAGACATCATATGTATAAAAATGAATAAACATTAGAGTTCCACAAAATTATTAATTATGTATCATTACTTGATTTGTTGTAAATTAACATTTGATTTACAAAGAAATAATAAATTACATATATTGAACATACTTTATTACTTGTAATCACAATAACCATTTGCAAAAGGTCACCAAACTAAGTGGCTTTACATGAGGGTAACTCATTCTTGTCCGAACCTTGACCAAATCAACCACAATTCAAATATTCATTGTATTATACATGTTGCTTGAAAACTTGCACATAGTCATTGGAGGTCACAACATACAAGCATGCACCCCTTTTCCCAAACTATTGAAGCCAAATTTTGTGAACCATCTTTGAAAGGTTACAAGTCAACATGTGTATTGGCTCCTCCAAGGTGAACTTTTGCATCAATTTTAAAGAAATCAAATAAGAAGATAACTTGCATGATATAGAGATTTTGCACAATAAATTGACGAAACATTAGGAAAAAGTTTTCCATGTAGCATGAAACTTCCCCATTGTCTAACAAGGAAATGTTAAAAGCTTAGCCAATTGTTGAACTCATGAATTGTAATTTCGATAATAACTTCAGAAAAATACCATTACTTCACTAAATTACAACATATCAAAACATTGGTCTCTTCCATAGATGTTGCATTCTTCTATTCGTAACCCTATCTTGTAATTTGGGGGTAGTTAACTATCTAATATGTTTGTTTGAGTGATTGAATCCAATGGAAAAAACAAGTTTGAATAATGCACCCCCTTTTTTTTTTGCACAATCGATTCAACTTTAATTGGTGAAGGTTGGTCATTCAACACTTGGTGACCAACTTTTTTTTTGGATGGTCGATTCAACTCTCAATGCCAAAGGTTGATCATTCAACATTGCATGACCAACTTTTTTTTCCCACATAGTTGATTCAACTTTCAATGCCAAAGGTTGGTCACTCAACACATGGTGACTAACTTATTTTTTGAGAATTTTTTCATGTAGTCGGGTGTATGTACTCTAAGGTGGGTAAATTTTTTTTAAAAAAACAAGAATCCACAAAAGTCTAGTCTCCAATGTTAATTTTTTGAAAATTTCTAGCACTATGGGTTCAATGGTTATAAAGTCCATGTATCAAAAGCAATAAAATCCATATTAATAGGATCTCACTTACATATTCTAAATATATACACGTTTAGAATAAACTTGAAATTTGAGAAAAATAACAACTATGTTAATGAGTTATGAAAATATTGTTCAATTTTTACCATTCAAAAGTCACTCCTTGTTTGTGACCATTTCGCTTTCCAAATTTGCTATCCTTCTATGGAGATGGTGAGGTGAAGCATCAATGTCCAAAAAGAAAATGATTTGTATAATTATACCATCATTGACTCCATGAACATGTCCAAGTTTAGAAAACCATTCAAAGTAAGCCAAGAAATACATCTTCTAACTATGATGCCACTTGTTTAGGTTTGCTCTCTTCCGATTTCCTTTGTTGTGGATGTCAACTATCAACACCTCTACAAGTGCACATTATTCATTACCACATCAATTATCAATCCCTAATCAATTGTTAAAATTGCTAATATTCATTTTGATTATACATGTTTTAAAAAATAGTGTGAGGGCATGTCAAAGCCTTGCCAAACACATCCTTGCATTAAAGCTAGATGGGGACATTTTTTATGAGTTCCTCAAGCCTTAATGGAACTCAAACTTGAGTTCATTGTCAGAACATTAACCAAACAAAGACTTGTTCCTAATTTTCTACTTTAAAAGAAAGTAAAGAAAATCCTTAATTGTTGGTAAGTTGTGCTTGCGTTTTTTTGCATTCTCAATTTTTCCTTGTTTGACTCTTTTATGGAATCTTCTCTCATTGTGTCCACTAAGTTTGCAAATGCCCATCACCATAGAGGATTATTTTTTTTGTTGTACACAAGAATTTCATGCATAGTCCCTCACCCAACAACATTATTAGAATACACAAGATTTGCAAAATTATGTATGTGATTACTTTTAGTTTCATATGACATTTTGTGACTAAACATCTAGTAGTAATTTAAGACAAGTCGCACATGACAAATAGTCACAAGTGACATGACCTCACAATGATGTCATTAAGATTTGGATGAAGATTACATACAATGTATATGGTCTCATCTAGTGGGTGGACCATATGGATTCATTACTACTTGCTTTACATGTTTTGCTTCAAATTTGTTAAGAGGTCCTATCCTTCAGATTCACACCATGGTGATAAAAGGCATAAATTAAGAAAATAAATGAATTCAATAGTTTATTCTTTTAATTTATTTCACCTTGGGTTAAATGTTTTATTGCATAATCTCATTCACACAAAAGGAATAAAATAATTTAAAAATGAGTTGACAAATGACATGTCATTGAAATTAAAGAGGGGATAAATGTTTTGAATTTTTTAATTTTAAGAATAAATATTTTTAATTTTAAAGAATATGCAACAAGTTAGGGTGGGATAAAGGGTTAGACCAACACCTACATTAATACCTTCACCTTCTTATTGAGTCAGGCTTTTTAGTGGCCATATTTAACCAAAGAAGGGTTAAATTTGGACTCAAAGACCTTGATTTTATCTTATCATGTTTGAAGACACCTTATCAAACTTTAAGGTTTGTACATTGGTGACAATGTAATTGTTGGTTTACTTAAGGCTGGAATAAAGAGGATAATTTGATCCTTTAATTTCCAAAGATTAAATCCTTGCCCCTCTATCTTTGACCTAAACACCTCTCATTTAAATCTTATAAAAAAATTTTAACCTAAGCCTAGGGTGAAATATGATTGGGTGCTACCACAAGGAAATACCTTAAGAAATAGTTAATGAACTAAAATTTGTGAAATAATATTCTTGGGTTCTTTCTTTTAAAGGTTTTTAATGCAATAAATTGTTATTTTCCCATGTTTGTCTATTGCATGTCAAAGTAGATGGCCTTAAAATTTTCATTGGAATAGAAATAGATGGAAATTAATTACATTTTTATATTCCTAATTTTTGTGGACCCTTCATGAATCACAAACTTAACATTTTAAAATTCATAATTAAGTTTTATTATTCAGCTAATTATATAATTAAAAATAAATAAAATGTCATTTGGATGCATTTTAGTTAAAATGAGCCAAAAAGTCCATTTGACTAATTACTTATAAAGAATGAGTACTTAGTTTAATTGAAATGACATTGTTAAATATGATTAGTCATTAAGGGAAAATATTTTTAGAATCATGATTTACATATGAATTCAAAATTTTAATACTTATGATTTAAGGTTCTTTAAATTTTATATATATATATATATATATATATATAATCCATAAATATGTCATTGAATTTTTTTTGAAGACCTTTGAGGAGTTCATTAAGCAACAAAAGTAAATGTTACAAACATTTGAATGTGTTTTTGGGTATTTTATACATTAGAAAGAGCAACGTGGAAGTTCATTCACCAAATTCAACACCCATTTAATTTACTTGTTGAAAAAAAAAATCGTTACATGAAGCTTCACTTGTTTGAAAAAAATTGCACCTATCTTAAGTACCTTTGAAAATTATATATTAAAAAAAACCTCAAAAATATGTATAAATTTTTCCCTTAATGAAGACATTCAAAGAACATAATCATTGTTATTTTTCTAAAATATTTTGGTTAGAAAATGACTAGGAACATCAAAATTCAAAATGTTTTTTATTTCATTAAAATTCCAAAGTCTATACCCCTAGTTAATGTATTTACCAAAAATTTTCAATGGAAACCCTTCTTGAAGTGCTTTCTATATTGAATTTTTTTTAATGGGTCTTATAAAATGAATATGTGATGTTCCTAATTGGGGTACCACCCAATCATACATTCATGGTCAATTTAGGGTCAAATTAATCTCATTGCATTATTTTTATTTAGATCACCTTGTGTGTAGAGTGCATGGATTAGTTTACTCTTTAACTTTAATCATTTTTACCCCCAAAAGTAAGAGAAAGTTGAATGGAACAAAAACACCTATAATATCCCTTTGTGTGAATTGAGCTAAAGGGGGAGTGATATGGGGGCAAGTACTATGGCACCAAGGCATTGGTGGTGGTTTTGCCACTAATTTGCCTTGTTTATGCTGAGCTAATTTTGCATGAGACTTTAGTCATGTTCACATAGAGGGATCCTAGTTCACATTAGGGGGTTTTTTTTGGCATCTTGGTGATCATGCTATACATGTATGGGTAGAACTTTTGCATATGGTTTGATTTTAAACACCATTTTTTAATGGCATTTTATTTACTAGAGAATTTGCCCTAGGAGATGCATTGTGCCTTCAATGGGGCTGAGTCTAGTATAAACTAGGAGGCAAAATATTGGCCTTGCCCTAATGACCAACTAGGAGGCAGAATGGACCCCAGAAAGCACATTCCGAGTGTAAAGGACTTTAGGAAGGCAATAAAGCAGCACAAGTAAGTCATTATACTAGAGTAGGTAGGTTGGAAATAACAGAATTGGCTGACCACTAGGCCAATTCTACCATCTAAGAAGGCCTAAAAACCTGTTGAATCATCAAGTAGAGACAAGTGTTTAAAAGTTCTTTGATTTTGGCCACTTTTAGGTCCATGTTTTAGGTCAGGTTCTAGGGTATTTGGATTGGAGATTCAAAATTTTGTTGCAACTATAGTTGCAACCAAATCGGAAAATCAACCTTTTCAAAAACTAAATTAGAATGTGAATTAGGGGTGTTGTCCTTTTAAAAACATGTTTAGGTTCTGTAAACTTGTAAATAAGTATAATTTTTCAAGAGAAGTTTAACCCTACTTTTTGTGCAAGTAATTGATTGTACATAATCTCTATTTTGAATAGTGTGAACTGTTTGAAAAAACTAATATTACACCCAAATTTTTTTGATGTTTAATTATGTGTAATTATATGTAATGGAGATCAAATAGAACTTGATTTAAAATCACACCAAACTCCAATTTTGTTAAGAAAAGATTAACACCAAAGGTTTTACAAATCCAAAGAACTGATCTCAAGATCAGACTGAAAGTTCTGTCCAAAACTAAAAAAATTTCAAACCCAAGATCGAAGCTTGAGTTTATAATCAAGAACCAAATAACACTGGAGGAGGCCCTTAGGGTAGCTTGTGACTACAATACACACTTTGGTTATTGAAGGTCCTGAAACATGTCCATTGCTATTGTTCAAGCTGCTCCTTAGTTTTGTTCTATGGTTTTAAAGGTTGGGTGATGGATCTAATCTTCTTTTCTTCCTGTTTTCTTATTATAATTTACATTAATAACACCTGAAATCTCCATTAATTGCTGCCCTGCAAACTACTTGCTATTGTTAAAAACGCTCCTTAACTTTTTTAGTGGTTTTTTTTGGAAGGTTGGATCTCTTTTTTTTTTGGGGTAATTGTTGAGATGTTGGACACAAATCTCTATAACATGATTATGGGAGGAACATACCTCAACAGATCTCTCTTTTTTCATAATTGTTGAGATGTTGAACATGAATCTCTATAACATGATTGTGGGAGGAACATACCTCAACTCTATATCGGTTGACATTTTAAATTGCTTGCAGACAAATAGACATTGCAAAATATTCTCATAATTTTTTAAATTGTTTTTCTTCGTGTCAGATGTCTCTCTTTCAGTAATTGTTGAGATGATGTTGGATATGAAATGTCTATAACATAATTATGGGAGGGCATATACCTCAACTCTATATAGGTTGCCATTTTGTATTGTAAGCACACAAGAAGACATTGCATAATACCGTCAATTTCCAGCACAGGTGAGCATCATGACACTAGGTGTGTATTTGGGGAATATATAATCTCATTGGAGCAAACCCTGCAAGTGTGCATCCTCAATAGAGAAAACCCCTATTCAGAAAAAAAAACCCACAAGTATACAGTTTAAAAAGAGGAACCTAATTTCACAAAAACCCAGATGTGGTGTAATCTCAAAAGAGAAACCCATATGCACAAAAAACCCAGAAGCACATCTCAAATAGAGAAAGCTGTGTTCACAAAGATCATATTACACAATAACTGCCATCTGATCACAATTTCCCTTGAGATTCTATTCACATGAATTGTCAGAAAATTTGATGACAAAAATACCCCCTCTCTCGAGGATTTTAACATTCGCTTCAGGAGATTAGCCTTAATTCTAAAACACAAAACAGAAATTCCCAACTGACAACATACCTTGGGACTGGAAGAAGCAAAAAAGCATTGCAACAGATCTGACAGTTTTTATGAGTACTGACGATGTCTGTGCCTACTACCGTAGTGATTTTGTGATGATGAATTTGTGCTGGTAGTAGACACACTGTCCGAGTCTTTACGATTGTGCTGGTGATGCTTCTTATGATGATGGTTTTGTTGTTGATCCCTGTGGTGGTGATGATGATCAGACCTCCCCTTGTAATGATGGCTGCTGCTATGAGCAATGGGTGATGAAGAACGTTGCTTTGAATGGTGATCCTTGTGATGGCTCCGGTTTGAAATTTGTTGCTCTCTGTGCTCATGGTGATGATGATCAGATCCATCCTTTTGATGATGCGAGTGATGATGCTCAGATGTCTCCTGGTGATGGTGGTGGTCTTTCTTGTTGTGGTGATGTGCATGATCGTGAGAACCTTCCCTATGACTGCTTTGTGTGCTCACAGTTGAGTCACAGTCCGTGTGGTAGTGGTGGTGGTCATGGTGATGCTGACTACTGTGATGTTCAGAACCCTCCGTATGGTTATGCAAATGTGCTTTGTGATTGCTATGGTGGCTTGTAGTTGAAGAGGGTTGGTCCTTGTGATGATCACTATGGAGATGATGATGATGATCCTTGTGTGGGTGATTCAGACCATGTGAGGAGTTTCCAGATGATCGTTCCTTGTGGTGACGACGACGATGATCCCTGTGGTTGTGGTGGTGGTGGTTTTCCTTATAGCTGCTTGATGTTGAGACACTGTCTCCATCCTTGAAATGGCTGTGTGTACTTGATAAGGCGACATCATCTGCATCCTCCTCCTGATGCTGATGCAGGCCTTTGTGATGTCCATGATCCAGAGTTGTCATGTGTTTCTTCTCCCTGTGATGGTGATGTTGGCCCTTGTGATGATCATTGTTGGCAGTCTCTACTGGATGGCCTTTTTGCTGCTGGTTACTTGACAAACTAGTGTCCTTGAATGGTGGTGTCTCCTTTTGATTGCTCACAGTGTCTGCCAGTTGTTCATTGAGAAGTTCTGTTGCTTCCTTTGCACGCACCTCCTTCACTATTTCTGGAGTTTCCTTCAAAAGCTCTATTTGCTGCCTGGGTGGTACCTCTGGGGTTATCACTATGGGAGGACTGATCTTCATTTGGTGAACAAGTTGAGCTGCAGCTTGCTTCTGATGTTCAGCAAGCTCCTTGTTAATCAGCAGCCCTGCACTGTAGTCCTTGTAAGGATGATGGTCATGATGATCCTTGTGGTGGAAAGGTTTGGCGATCTTTTTCCAACCTGAGCTCCATCCAGAAGACTTGGAAGAATGTTTTGCCACAACCTTGGTGAGTTCCTCCACCTGGTGAGTGGTCTCAGTATAGTCATGGGCAAGTTCTGCAAACTTGGTTGTGATTGTCTCAATGTTATGTTGCAGGATTTCCAAGCTGCTCAAACCCGTCTTGAGTGTCTCAACTTCTAAAACCGCCTTCTGCAATGCCTCCACCTCAAGAGCTGTCTTTCGCAAGGTCTCAATTTCCAGCATTGCAAGCTTGACAGACTCCTTCAGTGACAGACCTCCTGGCAAAAGTGAACTCACAACACTGCTGATGCTGCCCACAGTGGTGGCACTGACAGTGTTGGTGCTGTTGGTACTGTTGGTGCTGTTAGAAGAGCCACTGGTGGTGGCAGTAACAGAAGTGGAAGTGGCAGCACTGGAATCAGACAGAGATGTTGAAGATGGAGAGTGGCCTGAAGAGCTTGAACTGCTCAAGTCCAACTCATTCACAACAGCAGTACCTGTAATTGCATTTCTCAGCTTCACTTGCTCACTGAACAACACCTGCAGTACAAAAGCCCCAATGGATCATCCAAAGTTCAGATCAATTGTTGCTATAATAACACAGCTTCAAAACCAATTACAGAAAAAAAACATCACAAAGAAGAACACTGCCTTCCAAAGCTACAGAGGAGTCTTCAGAAGGGATAGAATTCTTGTGCTACAACTTGCAAAATTATTTAGACTCAGGAACAGATTCATAGCAGTAGAGCAAATGACATGTCACAATACCTGGACAATAACACGGAGAGGGAGACGCTCATTTGAGGCAGCATGCATACATGCATCAAGCGATAGTTGTTGACAATCCACAATGCGACACAGTTTCTTGCGCTCCTGTTCCATCAATGTAGGATGTGCCTGAAAAACAAAACAGACAAACAAAGGATTTGACAATTCTGTTCTATCAATGTAGGACATGCCTGAAAGACAAATGGATAAACAAATGATTTGACACCAATAGAGGAGGCACTGGAGCACTGTGCTTTAAGCTCATTGACTGACATGTACCTTCAGAAATGGATGCTGCAAGATGGAAGAAAGACATAAAGAGCATGGTAGATCTGGGGGTTTCTGAAGCCCTAATTTCTCAGGGTTTGAAGCAAGAGAGAAGATGTCATACCTTCAAGTAAGAATCAATGGCTCTGTACAAGCAGTCATCAGAGTCTCGGGGCAACTCCGAGAAGGACTCTGTAAGTGTCATGAACTTAGCAACAGACAAGTTGGAATCCTTTGCAACTTCATCAAGGTAACTCTCTATGAGCTGAGCAACTTTCAGATTCGGGATTGTGGGTGGATATTGTGGTTTCCTAACTGGACCTTCACTAATGTAAAACCCTGGTTTCTCTGCTGCTGCTGCTGGCTTCACACTCTCTTCACTTGACATACTGGAGATGCTGGACCTGCTGCTGCTGCTGCTTGTCACTGCGGAGTCACTTTGTGTCAAATTGTTGGAGCTCATGGTGGTGCCGGTGCGTGAGGAGCTGCCGCTGCCGCTGCTCACTATACTGGAGAAGCTTGATCTACTTGAGAGATTTGATGAGTCTTGGGAACTGCTTGACATACTAGTGCGACCTGTATTGTTTGATGCTACACTCATGCTTGCATTACTGCTATTGCCAGTGCCAGTAGTGCTTGAAGATGATGATCCACTGATGCTTGCACCACTGGAGCTTGTCCCTGTTGTAGTAGAGCTGCTTGTTCCTGTTGTTGTAGATCTTGCTGTGCTTCCACTCCTTGTGGTTATACTCGAGCCACTTTTGCTGCTGCTTGCTCTTGTCAAGCTTGAACCATTTGTTATACTGGATTGGGACATCACACTTCCTGCAGGACTCACTGGCGGACTCATTGCCAAGCTCTGCTCCTGCATAAAGCCAAGTTGCACACATCAACAATTGTCCTAATGGAAGAAAGCTTCTGATGATCATCCCTGGTTCTTAAGCAATAACCCCTTCTTCTTCTTCAAGATCTTAGGTGTGAGATGCAGTGGAAGAGAGAAACATCAGAGCTTGGTATCAGGAAATTGCAGGAGGCTCTCAGAGTTGCTATACATGTAGATAGTGATCGAGGATATGCTGGACTACATCAGTGTCATAGAGAGTGTCATTGCCATAGGCTGGAATGAGCAGGTCAGTCAGTGACACAGTATCCAGCTGCATGCCGATGCGTCTCTCCAGATCTGTCTTGCACAAGGCTCCTGCATTCACCATGCAAGCGACGCGCAGCAATTGAAGCAAAAAGCTGCAGGAAACTGCATCCTGTTGAGGAGGAATGATGCTCACAATGCCCTGTAGCGTTGCACGGTTCTTGAGCTTCATCTTGCTCTCATCCTTCAACTCTGCTGTAAAATTAGGTGAGACCAGCTGCTGCTGATGATGTGATCCGCCTTGTTTTTCAGCTTTTCTCCTTGAAATTGTTGTTGACATGGTACTTGCTTCAGATGTGAGCAGCATCCCTGGAAGCCATTTCTCCGCATAGTAAACAACAGCCGAAGCAACCATGGTGTAGTGCATACCTTTGAGGTTTACAGCAGAGATGACTTTGCTGAAGACATCAATTGACAGGGTCGACACATCGCTGAACCACCAGTCTCGAGCAGCAACAGCATGATGATGTTCTTGAGCTGCAGCAGCAGTTTTGCTACTGGAGAATGACCATCGAATGCCATTAGGATCAGTGCAAGCTTTCCATGCCACAGACTCACTACATCTTCTCACAATCTCTAACTCCTCAGCCCAGGGTTTGAGCTCTGGGCGGGAGGAGCAGCTCTGGAGAACACAGATGGAGTCTTGCCAAGAACCCTGCATGACAAGAGAGTTGAGATAATTCTCTGCCTTGGTTACCAGATTGCTGCTGCTGCTGCCATGATCTCCTCCTCCTGCAAGGCTGTCTATCATCTCTAGATATTCCGCTGCACAGCGGAGGATTGCCACATTGTAAGGTGTGATCTCAAGCTTCACGCCATACAGAAACCTTGCTGCCATCTCGAAAGCTTCTGATCCTCCTGGAATGTCGTGAAGCATGATGTGATCCTTCTCGGTGTCGCGTGACTCGAACACCAGACGGTTCAACCTCCCACTTCTCGACATCAAAGGGAACTGCACAAGCAAAGCAAGCACACACACCCCAGAGTCCGCGATGGCATCATCGGAAAGAAAACAAAACCAGATTGCAATACAAACAAGTCCTCGATTTCTTACAGAATCTCGAAGATCTCTCGATCGCGTTTCTTGGTACCTTGTGGAGATAGTAGCTCGTGTCCGCGACTTGGACTTGCAAGTTGTACTGCAGATCCGTAGCTCCCGCCCTGCAGCAAAAGCGGAGACAGACAGACAGAAGCAGAAGCAGAACAAGCGTTAGCGATGTTGATTCAGTTCTTTGCAAGACGTGATGTTGCAAACAGCAGTTGAGGATCTCTGTGTGTGCGCGCAGTGCGTACCAAGCCTGATCCTTGCGTCCTGCAGCAGCATGATGAGGAAGCTCGAGCTTGTGGCTGTTTCCATTCTCTCTCGCGTGCGATCTGCGCTCTTGTTGTAGTCTGGGATTCATGTCTATCTCTATGTAGTTTTCTTCCCCGCTCTGGTGCAGCTCCTGTCCCGCTTGTTTTCTCGCGCCCCCGGGGGACGGCATTGCGAATTTTCTCGTGGCGGTGGCAACCTGCGATTCTCCTTAAGGTCACGCTTCAGATCAGGAACTGCCGCATACGAAAATTCTCCCGTATGTGCGTAGAGCTTCAGAGCTCGGATGGTGTGCTAGCTTTGGATTGCTTGCAACTATCCCCGTCGCAACGCAAGACAGTTCCGACTCTTCCTGATCCAAAGCTCCATCCAGCTCCGAATAGTAAGAAAACTGTAAGAAAGTTGCAATGCTTCTCACACTTCGGATATACTGTGGTCGCAATTCCGAAGTCAGTTTCTCCTAGGTCGAATGCTGCAAAATATGTTCTTCAATGCAGCTTGAATATTATTCCTGCAACAGGAAATACGGCGAGTTCTAATATGCCGCATCTCGAGTCGATCTCAACATAATAATAAAAAGTTCAGTAATCTTGTTCTCTACAAAGCTTGAATAATATACAGTCTTCAAAGAACACAAGGAAGAGAAATCCAGGAACGATGATTTCAACAACAGCAAGTAAACGAAGCGCCCGGACAGACCGCGCGAGTTCACATCAGCGGATCGGAAGCAAAGCAAACCTGGACACTAGAATAGATTCAACAGCAACTTGGAAATATCTTCTTGTGGAAAAGTGGGAAAGCGCTTGAAGAACTGGTCTGCAAAATGCTTGAAAAGCTTAAAAGTGCAAACATGAAGCACAAAAGAAGAAAGTTGAATCAAGATAGTGCTGAGGAAGGAAAGAAGGAAACGAGGAAGAGAGTCTGGGAATGAGGAAAAAAAGATGATAGGAGGAAGAATACGACGACGAAGGAGAAGAAGACGAAAAAGAAGATGAGGATCATGACAAAAGGAATTTACATGAATGAATTGCGGGCGCCATAACATTAATGCGTTTGCATGATCGCTGCGTGGGATGACGACGGCATCGGCTACAATCCAGCGGCCTGCACGCGATGGCGCACTTGCGTTTTCGCTAGTGCTCAGTGCTGCTGTTGTCGCGATCCCAACTCCCTTCCCTTCCGCGGCCCGCGAGTCTCGTCTTCTCCCCGCCGCCGCTGCCGCTTTGGCGCTCGCGGCCATTGGCCCGGCAGCAGCGGCCACATGGGAAGGCGCACCAGCATTCGAACCCGCGAAGGACCCGGCATCGGTTCCTCCGACCAGGGACCCGATCCTACACATGGCCCGGCCCGGCCCCGCCCGCGGGGAGGCGAAGGGAATATTCTATATTCAAATTATGAAAATAGCTCTTGGACATAATTATTAGAGGTGGAAATTGTGAAAAAATAGCCACTTTGTTCTGGGTGCGATATTTCGCCAAAATGAGAAAATGATTTTTTTTAGAAAGGAAAAATTTCACACTATTCGCCTTTTTAATGGAAAATAATAATAATCGCCAAATTATTATTATTTAATTATATATATTTCCCACATTTGGTGATTTTAGTTTCGTAGCATTTTTTTTTAAACTAGTTTTTTCACTATTTAGAGAGGTTCTAAAAACCTGTTGCCATCTAATGCTAAATCCCTTTTGGGATGCTACCCAATGATGCAACATCTGAAATTGAAAAAATAAAAAATAAATCACAGCAAAAAGAAGAAGAAGAATATTGTGTGTGTGTGTGTGTGTGTGTGTGTGGTATTTTCCTCTCTCTAAATATATTACCCAAAAATGTGGAAAGTGCTGAAGAGTTAATTAGAAGGATGTGGGTATTTTGCACCCACTAATAAGTAGTACCTATCTTGTAATGTTGAATTTAACACCTCCATTAATATATATATATATATGTATTAATTAGGTAACGCATTGATTGATAAAATAATACATTAATAGACATGAAACTTCAATTCTTAATTACATGTTGGGAGTTGGAATATGAAGGCCTTTTATTAGAAGATTTATTTGGAATTATAAATGTTGTAATTTTAGAATGCACGTAGTGTAGATTATATTGGAAACCTGTCAAGACTTTGGATATACTTACGTACATGTATAGGTATTCTCAAAATAACTACGTATTCTACTTCATGTGGTTAAATAATTGGCTGGCACGCTGTTAGGGTTTTGGTGCCATTTCTGCTACCCACCAAAATGCTGGTTAAGACTTTGCATAATCAGATTGGGCTTTTGGAGTACTCAAGGAGCTTAGTGTTGGTGTATCTACTATTAGAGCAACAAACTTCATTTCTTCCCAATATGTTGAGGAATGATGAGAGATCACCTTACCCTAAGG
>Ga0209611_10003864_pt1 | contig 25770 bp, 18 predicted proteins | sample S1TSphgellanicum_3_FD_187693 | JGI IMG/M metagenome (GOLD analysis project Ga0209611, IMG submission 187693) | Host-associated microbial communities from peat moss isolated from Minnesota, USA - S1T2_Fc - Sphagnum magellanicum MG (SPAdes) (version 2) | ecosystem: Host-associated > Plants > Peat...
TTGAGATTGGGTTTTCAAAAGGGGGTACTGTGGGAGGTAGTAGGTCAAGATAATACAGTTAATCCATAATAGAGTGGTCTTGGGATCAAACCTAAGATACAATGTGCACCTTCTTGAGAGACACTGGAAATGGGTATTGCAATGCTGGTGTTGGTCCAACACCATCAACATACATATTGCAAAATTCTTTACCCAAAAATTCTAAGGCAAGGGAACAAGAAACAAAGTGATCAATCATCCACCATTTTTTGTCCAAGTAACTTCCTCACATGGTTGTCATTTTGCCCTGGCCTTATTTGTATTACCTCCCACTCAAATAGTTGAGACACTGGCCCACTAGAATGGATTTCCCACTATTCTATTCATGTGTGGTTGGGAGACCATGGAAACCTGTACCCTAGTAATGCCTCCTCAGAAAAGGGTTCACCTTAGGCCTATTTGTAGGTGTAACGGTGCCTCTCAATCCTACTGCCTCGTGACCTATTTATGTTTAGGCTTATGGTTGATTTGTTTAAGATGGTATAAGGCCCACAGGTGGGGAACCTTCTCTGAAGGTGGGTCTAGACCTTTAGACTGGGATTTGCTCATTTTGAGCTTTATAATTCTGAAATGTTTCCACCTTGTGGCTTTACCATACTCAAACAAGTCTTGAATTTGGAAGGCAAAAACCCATCAAAACAGATTTGACAAAGAGTCGCCCTTCTTGACAAAGATCACAATAAACTTTGCATGCAAAATTTCAATCTTAGTGAAAATTGACACATGTACAAGATGGATAAACATACTATTGATAGAAAATACAAAGAACTTAAAATATTAGTACATTGGAGAACATCATCACCAATCTCTCATCTTGTATCTTGACACAAATGTATCAGACTAAAAGTCTCTTTCGATTGGGCTGCTGGGATCACAGCTGTGTAACTACAAATATGTGTGTTTTTTAAAAACATAATGAGTTCAAGCTTTTTCCAAAAACTAATTCAAGTTCATGTTCTAAAGCAAGGCAACTTGGATGGACAAAGAACACAAAATAATATTATAGGTAAACAACTAACTTAGGGTTGATTATCTAAGAACAAAATATGAAATTTTGCAATGGCAAATGCTGCATTGTATTATAAGACCAATGACTTTAGTGTTAAAAATATAAATTTTACATGTTAAGTCTAGCACCCAAAGTAAAGAGTGGTGTAGGTAAGTGGTGACAAAAGGACTTCACCTAATTACACAATGACTTAGCAATGCTAAACCAAGGACTTTATTGCTAAAATACACATTTTACATGTTAAGTCTAGCACCCAAAGTGAAGAGTGGTGTAAATAAGTGGTGAGAAAAAGACTCTACCTAATTACATGATGACTTAACAATGTTAAACCAAGCACTCTAGTGCTAAAATACACATTCTACATGTTAAGTTTAGCACCCAAAGTGAAGAGTGGTGTAAGTAAGTGGTGAGGAAAGGACTTTTACTAATTACACAATGACTTAACAATACTAAACCAAGAACTTGAGTGCTAAGCTATACTCTACATGTTAAGTCCAACATTCAAAGTGCATAGTGGTGTAAGTAAGTGGTGAAAAAATGACTTTACCCAATTGCACTTAATAAAAGGCTAATGCCAAACCATATATAATATAATAGTGCATGGATTTGCATATAAATATATATATTTCAAAAAAATTGGCTCAATTTTTAAAACAAATTACACATAATTCAAGACGATTGTGAGTGGTTTAATGCTAAATTAGTCCTTTTCAACCTTCACACCTTAATGAAAATTATTCAAATTTTTATGTCATCCAAGAATGCATGTTACATAATAATATGAAAGTTATGTGAGTAATTCTAAATTTGAACTCCAAATGAAAATCAATTTACATGTTTTTCAGCAATGGTTACACTTGTAGTGGCTCATTATATTGCAAGGTTACCCATTTATATGATATATTTATACAATAAGTATTGAAAAATGACAAACCTGAATAAAAGGTGGGCCTATTAAATGGAAAATATCTAACCTAATATTTTGAAAACAAAGAAATCTAGAAAATAATAAATAAATTTTCAAGCACACACTATTAAATATAATATATATCAAAAATAGATTTTATTTTTCAATACTCAGCTCAAGGTCTTGGAAATGAGAGGATATAACCATATTAAAATTAGAACATTCCTTTTTGAAAATCTCCAATTATTACTAGAGTTTCATGTTGTTTTGATTTTTACAATAATTTATTTGTCCTAGGTATTTACCAAAGTGTTTTTTTGTTTACATAAAACATAAATTTTGTTGAAAGTGGTGCTTTGACATAAAACTAGAAAAGTGTGATAATAAGTAGAGGAACTCATGGTTTAGAATGCATTTAAAAATTTTATTTGTGAGACACTAATTTTTCCCAAGAAACCTACATAAGATTTATTCATTTTTTTGAATTGATTAGCATTTAAGCTTTTAATGGCTATATTTTGCATTGGTATGAAACTAGTTGCTTTTTTTGACAAAGCAAAAGCCCTTAAGCTTATGATTCTTTTACTTATGCCACTTTTTGTAATAAATAATAGCTTATTGGGAAATCCAATAAATTGAACAAAGCTAGGTGTATTCATAAGTTTTTATTTGTATTTTATTTGGGAAACACTATATGAATAAATAAATAATCATAAAGAGAAATCATCAACAATCCTTAATTTTCTTTTAAAAAATCATATCAAATATGATTTCCACCATACTAAAAAGAACTCAAAAAACATAATCTAATAACTTATGAACCTTCTATTAGGTAATAAATTGAGATAAAATTAGAGAAGAGTTTTGATAATTTTCATACATTTTGACAATCTTCTACAAGGTATGCAAGGAGTTATGACCAAATTTGCCTTATAATATAATTGCCAAATTTTCAAACAATCTACCCAAATTGTAGACAAATATGGACAAATATCTATAAAATATTTTGCAAACCTGGTAGATCTTCACAAAAATGATAGATAATTTAGATTTTAAATTAGTCAATCTTTAGGTTAATGAGGGACCTTAATATCACTAGAAAAAAACTATTGTTTATAATCAATTTTTGCACTTAAAATATGTTGTTTGTAATTAAGAAGTAATTACAAACCACATTTTTGAATTGCAAATGGTACTTTTTATTTATAAAAGTTTGTTGCAAATGATAGTTTTTCCATTAGTGTATACATTAGAAAAATATTGGTAGTGTTTTACATTCACCAAAGCCCTTGTTTATGTTTAACTTTGCATTGTGCATGCTATTATTTCAGTCAAGCTTGCAAACAAGTCTTTACCAATGTTGGTTAATGATAATATTTTAGATTGGTTGAAAGGATATGAATAGAGCATATTATTTTTCAAAAATTAACTAAATGATATGTATTCGGATATTTTAAAAAATTCCTTGTAAAGACAATTATCCATCCATTAAAAAACTTTGTTCATTGTTGATTATGTATTTGTTGGTTTTCAAATTCATGGTAATCTCCAAATATGCATACAAGTTATGTGTAACAAATTTTACATGTTAGTTGTGTAAAGAAAAATATATTCAAACATTTGAAATCAAGTAGTTTAATGTGGGGGAAATTGAACCCCATTTCTTTAAAGAACTTTGCAAGAACTTTGCCTATTGCAACACAAGTTGCGTGGAGAAAAACCAACACCCACATAAACACAAAACCACTCCCAACACCCCAACCCCACACACAAAACCCAAGAAGAAATCAATAGCTCCCAACAACTTGATTAACAATTTTTATTTTGTATTGACCTCCATAAATTGGTCCATAAATAATCAACACTATAACAACAAACTTCAAAATAAAAAATTAAGGTCAAGGATAGATGGAAAATAAAAATAGCAAGAACTAAAAACTAAGGTTTAAGGTTTAAATGAATAATCTAATCCGTGTCAACTTATAGCTCTTCAAAGTATTTAACCTTTTTAATCAATTGATAATTCTTTTTAGCTAAAACAATTTCACCCCATATAATCCTTTAGATCTACATTTGGTGTAGAGTTCAAGTGTAGGTCATTAAATCAATTTTTACCATTATGATAATTAATATAATCCAAATAAATTTCCAATTGTAAGTAGAAGCACCTCAAAGTTGTCAAAACACCAACCAAGCAAAGACTTTTTCTTGTCTCAACTTGAAATTTGGGAATCCCAAAAAAATGTTTGATAATTAATCTTACATTTGGAAACTAACCCTCATGGGTTTGCCACCAAGCTAGTGGATTGGCACACATAAATAGATGGATAAATAACCTCCAAAACAAAGATAGTTCAATAATAACCCATGCCCAAGAAGATTTTTTTATGGATGCCACAATATCAAACATGTTAGTTTCTTCATCTTCAAAAGCAAATCCATCAATTGGAGCAATTGCTTGAGCCTGGATAGTAGGGTTTAACTATTCAACAAATTTCATAAAAAACAAATGACCTCTTTCACTTCATATTCAATTACAAGGTGGATTATATTTTTATGCCCCACATAATTTTCAAGAATCTGCAAGGATTTGAAATGAGGATCCAGTTCATAAAAAGGAGAAGAAAAAAAGAGGCATTTTGAAATGGAGCAGGGATTTCATTTTTCAAATCACCCTTGAAAGGAGAGGAAATATTACTCTTGATAACATGCCTTCTAGATATACTATCATTTGGAATGGTCAATTTTGATGGGCAAGTGTTGAAATCAATTAGTTTTAGGCTATGCCACCATTTCCGTACTTAAATTAAAGTTATCTCTACAAGGGGCCCCTTACACCTACTAACTCCTATTTCCTTCTGACCTTTGCGCATGGAGGCTCATGATAAAAATTGTATGGTGGTCTTATCGTAGCAGTTGCCTTTTGCTAAGTTACTATAGGCGAGACGTCCCAGGTGGGGACATTCCTCAAATGCTGGGCTGAGCTCAGATGCCACACCGTACTAAGGCCCCTTGTTTTGGGATCACCCCAAATTCCTACTTTCCATTTTCATTCTTTAGAGAATTGCAAAAACAGAACCACCCTTCCCAAAAAGTTGCATCTACAATATTTAATGGTAACCATTAAGGGGGAAAGGCGTAATTTAGAAAGCCTTTTAAAAGTTTACATTTTCTTGATGTTTTGAGAGACCTGAAGAGGCACAGTGGCAGACTACTTAAGTTTTTAGGCTGGGGGCATTCCAAAAATATGGGACCTACCTGAAGTTCCAAGTTCCAACCTTCCAAAACACAAACTAAGTCTGATGATTCAAAACTTTTCAGACCAAAAAATAACAAGTTGTGAATTTGCAAAATGTTCCACTAAATGATGTGAACTTGTAAAACTTCATTATTGCATGAACCACAAAGGAATCTAAGAAGTTGTGAACATCAACTTTTTACACCAAAACAAGTCCAGTGTGACTCATATACAAAGGATTTTTGTGAAAAAAATGCACCAAAGTCGTCAGATTTTTGAGGGAATTACTTTTCTAAAATCACTATATTCAAACCATAGGTTCCAACAGGGCGCCAAGTATAGGAGAATTCTTCAATTTTCTACTTTCCTCTCTGACCTGTAGCTAAATCTGGCTAATTCTTCCCGTGGACCATGGCGACTGTTGCTAAATCAAAAAATTGAAATGAAAACCCTGGTTATGAATTTCCAAAATGTTTCAATAAACAACCTAAACCTGCAAAACTTTATTATTGAAAGCACCAATAGGAGAGATAGGATTTGTCGTCTATGTTCCCTAGGAGCTGTTGAGGATGAAGACCACTTGTTATTAGTGTGCCCAGCTCACCATGACATTCGTTGCAAGTTTAGTCAATAGTTAGGGAAACAATTGACACCGTGCAGCTTACTTCCTGAATTGATGCATTCGGCTAATCAGAAAGCGGTAGCTTTGTACTTAGTTTCTTGCCTAGACAATAGGAGTGTTTTGCTCAAGTCAACTTTGTAATTGTCGTCAAATGGATTTCTCTGGTCCGGGTATTGACGTTAAATTAAAAGAAAGAAAGAAAGAATAGGGAGAGCCAGGAAATGGAAGTACAAAACGAGAGGATCTAAGTCCCAGTTGAATTGCTCAAAACTACGTCTGGAAGACGAGGAACTGATAATGTAGGCATTACACACGAGATTAGAAGTCAAACAATGGCCAATGGGCCGCCCCTGTTATTCCCTACTCGCTTTTGACTCTCCTTCATCCACGTTAACCCTTGTTTTCAGGGAATATTTGTTTTCCCGTTTGACTACTTCCAGCTCTTCTCGCTTATAAAAAGCTCACCTTCCCCCCCTCCACTTCATTCATCATTTTCAAACTTCCATCTCTTCATAGTTTGCTCTCTCACTGCTTTCTTTGCTTACTCTACCTCAACAACACCACTTGCAGCAGGCTACAATCCGAACACTTCTCCAGCAACAAATAGTTCCTCATCCACTCCAATTTAGATAATTTTCTAACCTTTCTTTAGAATTTTACCTCACTTGCTGCTCTCTGGTTGACAGGCTTACATTCTTCCATAACAAACATTATGGCTGCCTGCAGTGCCCTCTCAACTGCCAGTAATTTAGGCTCTCAATTCATTTCTGGAAACCAATTTGCAGTCGGTGATGCTTACAGCTCTAGCCATTGTGTTACTCCTACTACTACCCATAATGCTAGTTCCCAGGGTTTCATACAACTGCCAATTCGGATCTCTCGGAAGTCTGGACATGGATCAAAGCGTAGCAGGTGTAATTACAGGTCGCTAAGGCCTTCTTGTGCACTCGCCACACCCAGACACACCATGTTTAACTCCGTCGACCAAGACTGGATCTCATTGAATCCAGCAGGCACCGGCTCCCCCACATCTCCATCCCAGTGCAATACCAAAGGCTGGACCGATAGAAATGGGGTGGAGGACTCTAGGCTACTGGCTCAGTTGCGCAACATCGCCTTAGCGGCCGAAGATCGTAGCGAGATGCATGCCATCATCGGTGTCCAACGAGATAACTGGAACAAGCTCTGCCACATGACTGTCAACGTGACTACCATCGCAGCGGCCATGCTCGCCGCCATGGACAGCGGCGTCGGGAGTACCTCTTTGAGCATGTCCGTGGCCGCCTTCCTTCTGAACGGCGGTGCCGCTGGATTTATGTACTTGGCCAGCAAGTATCAGCCCTCACAGCTCGCTGAAGAGCAACGCACTGCGTCTCGCTTCCATAAGCTGCTGGCTAGGGACATCGAGACCACTTTGTTGATCGATCCACGCCTGCGCAAGGATGCGCACCTGTACATGGAAGAGGTGATGGGCAGGCTGCAGGCCCTTGACGTCGGGTTTCCCCTCCCCTTGAAGCCCAATGGCCTCGAGAAATTCCCCAAGGTTGTGGCACCCTCGGTACTTGGCCCCGTTGCTGACCTCACCGAGACGGAAATCCCAGCCAACAACACGAATGGCTGGACCGATGCCATCACAAAGGACCTCCAACGGACAGCAGATAAGCTCCAGACATCGGATATCGCCAAATACGTGCGGGCGGCCAGAAACAAGGAGACTCCTAACAAGAGGCTAGCAATATCGGCTCCAGTGTTTGCAGTGGTTGCGGCTCTGTTGAGCTTGGTGGGTTGCTGGCCGGGGATTCACTTGGCAGGAGTGGCTGCAGCCTGCAGTATAGTAGCGGTATTGGTGAGTAGCTTCTCCAATGGTGGACAAATTGGAATGATATTCGAGTTGTACAGAAACTGCGCTGGTTACTATGCAGAAATGGAGCAAGATATTCAAAGCACGATAAGGATACCGGTTTGCCAAAGAGAGGACGGAGAGTTGTACCACCAAAAGATTGCACTGCAACTGGGTCGGCGTGACCAAATGCCAATGTTTTCATCAGAGGAAAAGACTGCTGGCAAACTCTTCTGAAGAGCTCAGCTTTTGTGAAGAAGATTCAATGTCCTTATTGGGCCAGCAATTTTGCAGCGGTAACCAAGAAACTAGCCCATTTTGGAGAGCCATTAGAGGACTTTCCATAGAGTAGTGGAATCAATGTTGTGAAACAAAGAAAGAAATTACAGAAATTAAAGAGAGAGGTTAGAATCATTAAGTGATGGATGCCTGTGATCTCCTCCCACCACAATAACTAGTAACTGGGTTGATGATTTTCACCAATGTACATTTCACCTGATTTTTTATGAAGTAACCATTAGGCTATAAATTCTAGCTCCTTTCAAATTTTACAGGTTTTGACAAAGATAAAATCAAATTTTGACATGCTGAATTTTTTTTATAAAATATTGTTCTCAAAGAAGAAAGTTGTGAAGAAAAATGAAAATTATTTTTGGAATATTCCATATAATATTTTTATTCTCGAAAATGAAATTTTCAAAATAAAATAATTATTTGTTAGACCTGGTGAACCTGCTATTCAACTACCCTATTGTAAACTGATTCAATTCTAAGATTCAACAAGATATACAAGATATATAAGGTAATAAGCATGGAGTCCCAATACTCATGAATTTAAATCCACTTCACAACAAATGATAGATGTCATTACTGAGAGTCTTTACCTTTTTAAAATTTGAGAATTGTTTCTCAAGATCTCGATTCATAAAATGGGTGAAGTAATGGTTAGTTGAAAACATCCTCAATCTGCAAGGTGATTCATTTGTAAAGATGTTTCCCAAGAATGAAAGCAAATTCTAAGGAGAATCCACTTATTTGCAACAACCTAGTTTTCATGTAGAAATTAGATGACTAACATATGGAAATCTTGTTGTCATTTGTAGTGAACATGTTGTTTGTAGCACATTATGTGTAGGATAACACCCAAGGAGGGGGGCATTCCCCAAATAAGCAGCCCTCAGTGGACAATAGAGGGGTGCTTATTTTGGGAATATCCCACTCCTTATGTAGGAATGTCTCAATCTTGGGCATTATGTGATATAAAGCACCGGTAAAAAAAATTCTATATTTGTTTTTTCCATGATACCTGGAAGATACAATGGATGGGGCGTTCGCTTTTCAAACACCTTGCCCTTTGCACAGAAAAAGTTTCCCTTGGACAAGGTGCCCTCCAAATGCACTAAAAACCTACTTCGCATGCTTTATGGTAGTCTATTAGAGGAGGCCCATGTGAATGTCACAATAAGAGAACGATGTCACCAGTACCGAATGATTTCTGTTGTCCCATCATGTATTCTTGATTTCACCTTATCACTAGCCCTATCACTCTCCAATATCTTTAAAGCTTCATTACTTGTCAGTTTGTATTTGATTTAGGGACCCTTTTTTTAACTTATTGTTTCTAGTTTTTAGAAAATATCTATTTCCTTTTGAGGCCCCAAACCAGGCCTTACATATATAATTCTCAACCATGTGGTAATTTGATGTGATTCGTCCCCCTCGTTAGGATCTCTTGCACATGCACGAAATTTTGTGCTTCTACTTACACAATTTTCAGGAAAGCAAAAAGGACAAACACGATTTGGTCACGGAAAAGCAATTTCATTGGGCCACTCACAAAATTCACATGGGTACCACTTGTGACCTCACACATGTGGACCAAAAAATATTTACCAATTTTTTTCATTGTACTTGCATTATGGATGCTTTTAGTGTGCTTAATAGAACTCATTACCATGTGACAGAATTGCATCTTCATGTGCAGGCGTTTCATTTCTTGAAATGCTCGCGCTCCTTTCTGCAAAGTTCCTGTGATCCCTAGTGGGTACCCATTGGGTCTCACAGGAAAAGAAATTTTAATAAAAATTTCAAGCGGGTCTTTGCATGCAGTAAAGCCCTCGGAAGTACGCTTTATAGATTCAGGCCTAGGCTTGGCTCCACCTCACACAGGCCCTTCTTTTGAGGGTGTAAACCAGTGTTGGGCGGGTATCAAAAAATGTGAGAACTAGATAGGTTTCAAATCGGTTCTCAGTTTGAAACTCTCAGGGTATCACATTGAGCGATGCTTTTTACGAAATTGGACCGCAAGGTTTTATGTAATGTGAGAATTGGGCCTTTGAAACTTGGACCAAATGTATATCTATATTTTATTGAAACCTTGACAAGCTATTAAAAACAATTCAAGGCTAGGGTTTCAAGATTTAGAATTAATTAGGTAGTCAGTAGGGTTGAGTGTTTAGTGTTTAGTTAGTAGTTAATAGTTAGTTTAGGGTTTCATTAGGATTAAGGTTTAGCCAGTAAATGGCACTACTTGCTACTTCACATAAAACAAATGTTTCAAACTTTTTTTCTCATTGTGTGTGAGTTTTTTGTTTTTTTCTTTGTTTGTTTTTTGTTGCTTAGATTAATTAACTTGATTAGTTACTTTGGTTAATAGTTAATAGTTGTTGTTTGATGTTCCTTGCTTGACATTCCTTGTTTAACACTCCTTGTTTGACATTACTACTCCTCCTCTTGTTGCTCCTTGCTCAATGTTGCCATTCCTTTTGTTATTCCTTGCTTGCTTAACTCTACTACTCCTTTTTTTGTTCCTTGTTTGTTCGACATTGCTATTTTTTTTATTGTTCCTTACTTGATGTTGTTACTTTTCATGATGTTCCTTACTCAATGTTGCTACTTTTCATGATGTTCCTTACTCAATGTTGTTGTATGTTGTGTTATAACTTTGTAGCTAATGCTTTGTATTGATACAAAATTTTGGGGCATGGGACAACACTATGTTCCCAGATGATGAAAGCACTATTACTCAACTAGAACCAATGTATCAATTACGAAATAACACACAATCATTTGAGTCGATTTCTTTCAGCTCACAATCTTCACGATAGTATCATCAAGCGTTTACATCGCCATCGTCATCAAGTACAACTCCTACCAGGAATTCAAGTTTAGGCTACATTACATCAACGATACATTAGAATCCATTTGGAGGGGTTAATCAGTGGGGTATGCCTATTGCCACACTAACTTTCACACCATCATCGTATATTTTACTGCAAGCCGTGACCTCTACACCCATATACAACATGGAAGTTAGTAGTTCCTCTGGGAGAATTGAGAAGTTTAGTGGAAGGCCAGGTACCATTTCTTTGAGGGAGTTCAAAACAACTTTCTCAATTGTGGTTTGTGAATTGGAATTCAAGTATGGCACTAATTACATCGAAGCATTCGCATTCAAACGATTAATTCGTTATGTGCATTATGAAGCATTAGATGTCTACGAGCAACATTCTTTGAGGATTTTGGACATCACCCAAATCCTCAATCCAACTTATGCCACAACCATCACCACCATCTCTAAAGCTACACTACAAGCTGCCATTGCACATGATGGGATTATGCCCAATAATCCAAATCCGGTACCTACTTCAGTAAACATTTCTCCTTAACAACTCATTGCTGCTACTACAAACATTCCTCCCACCATTGATGCACCAGCTTTTGTTAATCCAACAAGGGAATTTTTTCAAATTCTTGAGGTGGAATTTCTGGTTAAAAGTTCAAAAAAAAATTTGCAACTCGCCACCTTCTCTCGACAAAAGGATGAAACCCTCAAAATGTTCTTCAAGAAGCTTCTCAAGCTTAAAAAGGATATTCCGATAATCATAGACCTAAAAGCTATCCATCAATATTTTCATTCATTGGAAGGTACTCTGACACTTGATGTGTGGGTTTTGCAACGGGTTTTTGTAGAATTTGGAGACTCGTACACTTTGTCATATGTGTACAACATTTCTAAAAAGTTGGAACTAGCTCATGCACACTATGAGGCCAGTATTATGAGGTCTCCATCACATTCAAAGCTTCAGCCTCCACCAGCTACGCCAACCAAATCATCACATTCTTCTTCAAGGGCTAAAGCGATGCACTTGGTTGCACCCATCCTACCTTTTTCCAACTATTATGGCAATCCTACCCATAAAGCTAGTGAGTGTAACATTCCTTCCAAGGATCTTTTTTTGTGATTATTGTGGGAAAAAAAGACATTAAGAAGTTGTTTGTTTTGCCAAGTTCTCAAAACGGAAACGACTCCGATTACCATGGCAAAATCTACCAGCATCTTTCACTGCCCCTCAACCAAAAACCAAGGCACCTCAACCTTCCACTCACACTTTCCCCACCAAAGGTAATTCCAATAAGAATGCTAAGAAAAATGAACATAATGCTAACAAAAGGGAGGTGCTTCAAGCCCATGCCGCTCAAATTGAAACTCTACAAAATGAACTCGAATCATTGAAGGCCCAACTTGCTAATCTAAAAGGTAAATCATCCCAACTAATTAGTCATGCCCAACATGTACAAGGTTTAGGATCACGGGAAGGACCTCCTAGGTTGTTCTATGGCCTTTCACACAATGCCATGGTTGGGGAGTATGTTTTTTCTAGTGTACACAATTTTAGTCTCACACTAAAATTAACCCTTCTTACTTTGCGGCACAAAAGGCTATTGTGGCACCAAGAGTTTTTCCCACTAGGCAGGTAATTCAGACTCATGGACTTGCATATAGTTCAAGTCGTATTACCAAGGCTAGAGGAGCTCGAACAGTCGTGCCACAATCTTTTTGTCTTTTTCTCAAGACGAAAGAAAAATGCACCTTGTTAGCAATGGGGGAGGATCCTACTACATCACAAGTTGCTAGGGCATCAAATTCTTGTGTCCCAAAAATACATGTACATCAAGAAAACACACAATTTTCCATTGATTAGCTTATGGAATGCCAACTTCAAATGCGTGAAATGGCATAAAAGCTTGTGAGTACACCGTTGTTTTTGTTTTCAAGATTTGAAACTAAGCACCAGGGACATAATTACAATATTAAAAGATACATTGAACATTACATCAAATCCTTTACCAATCACTGATCCACATGCTATAAAGGTCCCATCTAACACCTTTGGAGAGACATTCGATTGGCTCACGTGTTGTAGATGGCGTTCATAATCTGGTCACTAATTCTAACATGGCTAAATTAGTGGGCTCTCCTACCTCTGATTCTACATTCACATATTAGAAAAGAACTAAAAACACCTCGCTTGTGGATTTGTTACTTAGCAAAGGCATTGTGGATAACCATTTTCTCCACAAAGTCTCTCACTCATTTTCAAAGGTGGTGCATACTGAGAGAACTTCCATCGCCATCGGAGTTACCATTGTCGACAATATTGAGTCAACAATCTAGGCGGGAGGACATACACCCATAGTGGTATTTCTTGATACAAATGTCGAACCAATGATTCTTATAATTCAATTCCCTAAAAAGATGGGCATGCTCTACTCCAAACTACGGAAATCTATGTGGCAAATTTGCACCGCTAATGGGAGTGTAAAGGAGGTACTTGGGGAAAGCTCGGATTTTATTGCACTTAACTTCAATGAAAGTACAAATCATGAGCTTTACCTACAAGTCAAATGTTTAGTCACCAATGCCACCAGTTATGATGTCTTCATTGGGCAAGAAGCCTCGTTTTCACTAGGTTTCACAATTGACAATTAATTCGAGCATGCGTACTATTGAATGGATTGGGACATTAATGGCCACCACTTAGGATACATACCCCTTGATTTACATGGGAACCATAATCCTATGGCTCACCATTATATGCTCAAGGAAGCACACACCATTTCCTACATCCAACAAGCTAACCACAAATGGATAGAGGGAGATGAAACGGAAACAATTTACACCCAAGCTACTAAAAGCTCAAAGGTGGTTCATACTAACATTCAACACAGATCGGAGGTTTTACAGAGGTTCAAAGTAACCCCTAAGCCCTTGGTCAAACTATGTCTTGTTTTGAGAAAATGGAAAACCATCGCGAATTGATTAAGCTTGTATTTCGTCAGTTAATCACCTGGACATCGCCTATAGAGGGTATTACATTATTAGAGCTTTTTGGTGGTATTGGTATAGGTCTCGAAGCCTTACTACAGTCAAGGATGGTGTTTTAGAGGCATTTCTACGTAGACATTGATCTTATTGCAAGGCAAGTGGTGGCATCGAGAATGATGGAACTCATAATCAGATTTCCACAATAATTGGCAATCATTGCATGGAAGGCAAATTTCACTTTCTTACCCTCTGACATACAACTAATTTAAAAGAAGCATATGTAATTATTTGGCCCTGTGGACTTCATCATTTCAAGTTGGGAATGTCAAGGATTTTCAATGGCTGGATTTGGAGAAGGCTTGAGTGACACAAGATCCGGTCCCTTCACGGACATGGTATGATTGATCACCTAGATTCAATCCATTTCTCTTATGCTTAATTATGTAATTGAAAACACCCTTTCTGAGCTTAACTAGAAGGAGAAAGTCTAGGAGCATTACATGCTGGTCAAACATTACCTTGGAGAGTCGCTCCTACTCAATGTGGCACAATGTGGTTCTTATGCGCATTGGTTGCACAACTGGTGGACTAACCTTCCACCACTTTCAATTCTACAATTAACTCTTAAATACACCATTAAAGACCCCAACTTGTAGGTTTCTCACATATTAGATGATCAGAGCTCCTACCAACCAGTTACAAGGTAAGAGAAACCTCCTTGGTTTCCTACAAACACAATAAGAAAACCAAGAGGTGTTTGGCCCACCTTTGTCTCCTTTCCAATAGCACATGCCTTTCAAGGAGATAGACCAAGCTTAATGTATCGTCATGCTTCAACCATTTGGGATGAACCAAGCCCAAAAGAAAAAGAAATGGCTATGGGATTCGAAACTGGCACTACTAGTCACACCAAGGTGAGTAGATTGGAGCTTAACACTCTACTTCAAAGAGGCATGGACCTGAACTCCCTTACATGGTTATTGGTAACTTCTGTACTCTTTCAAATGTACACAACACTAGCACTAATTCAATTAGCTTGCAGTTCTGGTGATGCAAGTACATGGCACCCTAACCAAGTACACTTGCCTATCTTCAACACTCTACATTTCACTATTAGTGTTAGGGGGAGAAGGTACCATGTAATTTGACTCAAGTTGTTTATGATACACCTAAAAGTATATCAACTTCTAGAGAAACAATTACAACCTTCTACAAATTTCCATAATTAGATAATGGAAAACCAATACACTAGGTTCTTCAAACACACTTTCCAACTGCATTCCATGTGTTTCCAACTACCCTTTCATTATGGGGAACCAGCTCACCAAAAAGCAAAGAGACTAGGTCATAAACTTGCTAATTAAGTATGAAAATGTGTTCACATTCTTAATGAAAGACTTAGGTAGGTGTAAGACCATGCAATTCTCTATAGGCCTTACAAATGAAACACCCATCTATCGAAGGAGGCATAGGTTGAACAAGCATGAGTGAGATTTGTAGATGAAAGATGCAAAGAACTCCATGAGGTGAATCTCATTCAGGCATCAACTTCTGATTCTGTAACCGCTATAGTAATGTTAGTAAAGAAGGATTTAGCTAGATTATGGACTAAGAAAAAGATGTGCGAGGATTATAAGCCTTTGAACCTAGTTACACCTCAAGATAGGTACCCCATGCCCATCCTTGAAGAACTATTTGATCACATTGGAGAATCAAACATTTTTCTAATTATGGATCTAAGGCAGGGCTTCAACCAAATTGTGCTCATTGTGAAGGATCGTAAGAAAACGACATTCCATGGAAACAACAAGTTGTGGGAATGGCTTGTGATGCCTTTTGGATTAAAAAATGCACCTATCTTCTTTCAACGAATCATGGACTAGGTTCTCGAAAGGGCAGATTTCCTGAAGTGCTACATAGATGACATCCTAGTGCATAAAAGGGGACTCCTAAAGCACCTGGTTCATCTTGAGGAATTATTTAAGAGGCTCCACGAACTCAATATGAAGATCCATCCTAAAAAATGTGAGTTTGTTATCACTTTAATAGTCTAACTTAGACACAAAATTTTGCCAAATGGTATTATGGTTCATTGGGCCAAAGTAATAGCCATTTTGGAGATGCCCAATCCTATTAATGTTCACATTTTGAGTAGCTTCATCAGACTATATAATTACTACAAGATTTATGTCCAAGATTTTAGTACTATTGCTCATCCTCTCTATGCATTATTAAAGAACGATGTTGCTTGGACATGGAGTGAAAAGGCTCAAGAAGCTTTCAACACACTCAAGGAAAAGCTTTCAGAGTTCTCCATTTTGAGAAGACTTTGTTTCAGCAAGCTCTTCATTTTACACACTGACTAAAATGTTCTTGGTATTGGTGTTATTTTTGGCCAACTTGATGAGGAAGGCAAAGAATATGTTATTGCTAATGCATGTCGAAACAACACGGCTAAGAATAACTACTCTTCATATGAAGGGGAATGTCTTGTTGTTGTATCGGTCGTCATACATTTCAGGCCCTATCTTTATGGCACCAAGTTCACTTTGTATACCCACCACTAGCCTATCAAGTGGTTGATGATCAACAACAAGCTTACTAGTAAGTTAGCTTGTTGGGTGCTTATACCTTGAGAATACGAGTTCAAGGTTATTCACCAACTTGGTATTACACATCAAAACGTGGATACCATGTCGAGAAGACCCTTCACTACCTTTGAAAATTTCTCAGAAGCTAGGCAAGACTTTGACCAAATTCCAGCAGTACATGTATTTTATGCATCTAGTTATCTTGCACTACTACAACGTAACTTGATTGAGCATCCCATTGTGGATATATGGGAGGACTTGGACATTCTAAGGTTTCTTCAGCATGGGGAATACCCTCCCCAAGTTACATCAAATCAACAGGATCGCATACAATAGCGGTCCAAACTTTACTCATGGAGGGACAATCACCTTGTCCAATGCTAACCACAAGGGGATAAAGTGGTTCCTCCACCACATGAATGGCCTAGTCTTATTTAGAAGGTACACTCGGAGCTTGGACACTTTGGAGTTAAACGTATTTATATCCTTTTCACTCCTCATTACCATTAGAGAGGTATGTATGTTCAAGTTCAAGACGTCATTGCTAGGTGTGATCAATGTGATAGAGTGAGGACTTCCTTTTCTTCTTGACAATTCATGCTTTCTCCACTCCTTATTCTATTGCTGGTCATGTGATTTAGTTGGAGAATTACCATAGACCTCCAGGGGTAATGTCCACATCATGATTATGATTGAACATTTTTCAAAGTGGGTCGAACTTGTTGTGCTACCAGATAAGTCATCACAAAACACCAACCAAGCTTTCTTACAATAGGTCCTAAGTAGGTTTGGGGCTTGTGCTAAGTGCCTTACTGATCAAGGATCAAAATTCAAAGGAGAATTCCAAGACCTACTTGATCATGCTTTCATTCACCATTGTCGGACTTCAAAGGATCATCCCCAAGCTGATGGCCTTGCGGAGAGGATGGTTCATACATGTAAAAAGGAACTTCGGAAGATTTGCCTCACCAGGAACAAAGAGGATTGGGGCCTAGCCTTACCTTACATTGCCATGGGTTATAAGATGTCCAAACACGCCTCTTTGTCTCATTTTGCTCCTTACTTTCTATTTTTTGTGAAACATCCCATTCCACCCTCTTCCATTGTTGCTCAAATGGACTAGGTTGTGGACTTGGACTCCCTAGCCACTTGGGCTAGGGTCATTGCAGAGAAGGCTGCTCAATTCAAAAGTGTTATGCCCATGGCCATGGAAAATTTATCCATTGCACAACATCGAGACACCTTATGGTATGCACACACACGAGGTGGCAGTTACAAACCTAAGGTGATACAATTTGATGTTGGTGACTTTGTGTATTTCCAACGCCAACTTAATGATATTCTAAACATTTTTTCCGGTTCCACTATCTTGAGGATTAAGGTGATCAAGCCTTCAAGTGTGTTGGAATTACAAAAAGCTAACGAACGCATAATTCGAGATCATTCCTAAAACTGTGCACCCATTTGCCGAACTTGGATCTTACCATCATCATGTCAACTTGAATTCCTCCACTTGACTATCCATGTCAGGTATGTCAAAGGATAGACAATGTTGATTAAATGTTGTTTTGTGATAATTGTAATGGTGGATACCATCTATTAAGCCTCAAGCTGGAACTCATTCAAGTTCCCATTGGCATTTGGTACTATTCATCATGTTTTCCTACAGCACCTTGATTTTTACTTAGACCATGTCACGTTTTTCCTGGCTCAGGTCTGGGGGGGGAATACATGAGAATTTCATTTCAGCCTTCTCTTGTGCATTGTATATATATGTGCATGCATCTCTTTTTGGTTGATTAGTTTTTACCTTTGACTGGTTTTAAAAACTTTGACAAGTTTTAGTCTTTTTGTTCAGTAAAGTTTATTATGGATTTACACATTTATGATATCAAATGTCACGACACTACATGTCACGACAAATAATGCAATTTGAAGCATTCCACTTTGGTGGATCTCATTGGTACAAAACAAAAAAAATAATAACCTTCCTTCATAAATTTTTGTATTCACTTTAACCTATATTTTAATAATGAATTTTTTTCAAAAAGTGAAATTAAAAATTAAAAATTGAAAGTGAAGTTATTTTATGGATTTTCAATTAAAGAAGTGAGAAAAATGAAAGGAAAAATCTACAGATTCTTATATTTGGTTTGTAATGTAGCCAAAGATTTACAACTTCTAAACTATTATTGTCACAACCCTAACCTTGGGCTTGCAACCAAAGCAAGAGCTTGCAAGGTTGTAGGCCAAGAGGGAAGTTTGGGGGTCACATCTCATGTTCTCGAGAGTGCAAAAAAGTGTGAAGGAATGAACCTTCACACTTCCAAATGAACTCCCATTTTGGGAGTTGGGACTCCTGAATCTTCAAATGGTGATTACAGGGGTCAAAACCCATTGGATTGAATAGTGTTTTATATTATTGGAAAGCTATTGAAACGTAGATGTTTAAAATGGGCTCACATGACCCATTTGGACATCTTAATGGCCAAAAGAAAGGCCGGGAATCAAATTGGCAATTTGATTCCGACCACTAAAAGTTTGGAATTAACTTGATTTCCTTGCGTGTAGGTGGCATGTGACATACCATTGGAAAGCTCTTGACAACTCATTTCAATCAGAGGTCTATGCACAAAGTTATGGGGTCCCAAAGTTGCGGGAATCCCAACTTTGGGAATTTCGGGACTCCCATTTGAGAGTCCTGGGACAAAATGCCATTTGGATGTGGACCTCGTGGAAAGGCACAAAGTATACTATAAGGGGAAAGGTGGTGCTTCCCCCAAGTTCAAGCCGTGGTGAGTCTTCTGAATCCGAGTTTGCTCATGATTCGTTTTAGCACCAAAAGTGTTCTAGTTATGCATTAACCAACTTATTATTTGGTTTATGTAGGTCCGTGCAAATAATTGAAGTGTTTGTTAATCATCCTAGTCCCATCTCGGAATTCCAGCATGCCCTCTACCCTCGAAATGTTGGGAACTAAGGAACATGCCCCAACTTCCTACTCTTTGTTGTTTTCATCTTATACTCACATTTGAATATGTTGAGGAGGCTGTGAGTGCGTCAATTACCTAGAAATCCATTTTTCCCTTTCCCATTTGATTCTTACACATTTTTTGGGTAAAATCACCAATGCACTTAAAACTTGGTTTTGATGTGAACTACACCCATCGGGGAACTCCTCACACACCTCTAAAGACTTGTTCAATGGGGATCACTCATAAAAAACATATACATTTTCTTTTGTGAACATTTTCATAATCAAACTAACACACAAGTGTATTATGGTATTAGTTTCTTACACAAAAGGTTTATCCCAAGGCTTAACAAAATAACAACATGAAACTATAAATAGAAGAATATATGCCCAAGTCTCTACCCAAAACCCCTTATATATTTTAGAAAAAACAAATCGATGGGATATTGTCCTCATACATCCATGTCTATTAAACATTCCTATTCATTCACATCAAAACATTAATATTATGTCACATATTATCATTTTCCTATGAACAAGTCATTCAATTATTGATATTCTTCATTTTTAGAATTTAATCAAGTTCATATGATTCACTTCTAATTATCTCCAACCCAAAATGATTTATTAAATCATTCATATAAGTCCAAAGTTATGCCCTTAATCAAAGTCGAGGTAAGGCCCATAAGTTGAATTATGTATTTTTATACTTGTCCTTCCTTTTACCCCTAGTAACCCAATTTGGGATTATAGTGCCATGCTAAGCATGAAAATTTGAACATTTCCTTGAATTTTTTTAAAGATTTAAGCAAATTTTCCAAGTTCAAATTTAATATCTTTCAAATATAGGTGGTAGCCTTGGAAAGCACTTGGGGTATAAATTTTTTAGTGTATTTGATTATGTGAGTTTATTATCAAAAAATAATCTTATAACTAATTTTTTCAAAATCAATTTAAATAACCAATTATTCTCAATTTGTTAGACTAAAACATAGAATTTTTATTTTTATTTTTATTTTTTAAACAAAAAATTTGATACCCTACATCAACTTTTAAAGATTTTTTTTTAAACAAAATATATTTTTTAGATTGTTGTCAAAATTGGAGCTTTGATTTGATGGTTTTCCAAAAAAAAGGTGAAATCCCCCAACATTTGTAGTATCATCCCATGTTGGTTATCTTATGTATCCCATGTATATTATTGAATCTTAAAATTGAATCATTTACCAATTGTCATTTGTATTGTCAAATTGTATGATCTATTTCAAGTGATGCTTTTTGGGAATATTTTTTAACAAGAAATTGGTAAAAACATCTTGGTATAATTTGATATTTATTTCACTAATAGAATGTTCAATTAACATAAAATCAAAACATTGTCCTTGTAGAACAAAAGGTCAATGGATATAAAATCAACTTGTGGTGTTTTAAAGTGCACTAAGTCACTAATCAATGTGTTAGGAATTTCTTGCTTCCCTTCATTTATGTATTTTTACTACTATTGCCAAAGTCTTGAATTTCAACAAGTTAAGGTTCAAGTTACTAGTTTCTAGGATCTCCAAATTAGAGGTTCCAAGTTGCTATTGGAACCTAATTAACGAATTAGCCTAGTTTCAAGATTGAATTCAAACTTTAACCAATGGTGTTGTCCCATTATAAAGACGTTCACATTTTTTAGGTCCATATTAAATATGATTTTATGTTTTTAAAAAAGAGCTTACTAGTCATACATTTAAAACAGATTATTACACTTGAACCCTAAAATTGTACATAATTAATATTATATAATAATTATTTTGAATTGTGTGCATTAGTTGAACAAACTAATATTACACAATTTCTTTTATTTTTTATTAACTTTAATGTTTTTGTGAAAATGATTAGAACTAAACTTTTTTAAAACCTTAAGAACCAATTTCAAGACTGGACTGAACTTGGTTTGATAAAAACACAAAAAAATTAGCATTGAGAATGAAGGTGAATCTTTTTGAAACTAAGAATTACACAATATTAGTTTTTGTTTCACAACTTGTAAAAAATTCAAAAATTCAAACCTAAAATATGATATGGATATCCAAAGTAGTGTTGGGCAATTCCATAAAGATGTTTAGTTTTGAAGTTGGTTTTCAATTTAATTCTCATAATGAAAATTAAAGTGGTAACCTACTTGCCAATTTTCACCCATTTAAAAATAAAAAACAATGAAAACTGGTTTGATTCTATTAGAGAACTTGATTCCACTTCTCAAGGTTAATAAGTAAGGATTAGGAATAGTTTTAGGTTTAAATTAAAGTTGTTAGGGATTAGAGGTCGAGTGGCTAAGGATTTGGGTGGTTGGTTTTACTAATTTTTAGATTTAGGTTTAAAAATAGACTTCATAGGGGTAGTCAATGGGAAAACCATGAGAGGGATAAAATCCCTTATGATTAAATTGTTGTCAATTTTAAAGTCTTTACTTTTTATGCTTGACATTTAGACTTTCATTCTATGAAATTTTTGTGAGATTTGTGAGTTTTTTGAAGGAACTTTTATGAGGAACTTTTTTTTGCACATTAAGCTATTGTGTGTCAAGTTCTTATGTTGTTGTTGGTTGTTTTTTATTGCTATTGTTTCATCATCTTTGAACTATTACTACTATTCATCAACCTTAAGCTACTATTGTTGCATTGTCTTTGAACTTTTGCCAACATTGCATCATGCTTGAGTTTTTGCTATTGTTTTTTATCCTCAAGTTCTTATTAATGTTGTGTCATCTTTGAGTTGTTCCTATTATGTTGTTGAACTCCCCATGTGTGTTCAATATCAAACTGTCTACCCTCTTTTTGATTGTTGTTCCATTGAACTAATGTTGCTTGTCCTTGATTTGTTATTTGTTATTTTAAAAATGAAAAAATATTTAAAAATTACATGTGCAAAAAAAAATTACAAAAACCACACAATATAATTGCATTATGTTAAACTTTTTACTATGTAAATGATAACAAAGATGTTGATATTAAGTTTTTTCAATCTATGTGTTGTAGTTTTTGTTATAATGTTTTAGTCCTAAATCTAAAACTAAAAGTGAAATTTAAAAAAGGTTTAATTTCATAGAATACAACAAATGGAATAATTGCATGGAGAAAATGTGAGTATAGAAACCATTCTATCATTGCAATTGTTTTTGAAAAGGAAATGGATAATCTTTTGAGAGCAAAAGGGGACACACAATTTCCAAGTTTTTAGTTGCAAAGAATCCTTTCAAGGAAAATGATGTGCAACAAAAGTAGGTTTTTGAAAATTTGAAAGGCCTTTTGATTGTCAAGAGTCATTCACCCTTGAAATTTTGGGAAAATGTTTAGTTGAAGTATTTCAGTATGCAAATTTTGCATCTAAGTACTAAAAACTATATTTCTTTTCAAAATATAGTTTTCATAAGAAAAGTTGTCCTTGAGTTAGGGGGAAAAAAAAACAATTGCATGTTTTACCAAGTTTAGTTCAATGTCATTTTTTGATTTGCAAGCTTTATTTTGTGAATGTTTAAAGGTGCACGTGGCATCTTTGCACTTATGATAAAAACATTGGGGGTTGATTGGTAGTCAAAACATATTACCTTTGGACTATTTTTAGGCCACATATATTATTTGACAATCCTTTCCCATAAATTGGACTAAATTATTAACGAATATAACTTGAAGGGAATGTTCTTCCTTATGTGAAAGATCATTGAGGAGTCAAGGGTGAAAACACATTAGGCCCCCCAAAAAATATAATCGCAAGTACAATATTTTTGTAATTAAATTTTTGGTAACATATAGACATCAAATTTTGGATTTTTTTGGTTTTTTAAAGTATATTTGATTAACTGTAAAGTTAATATAATCAATTACTAATTTCAAAAATTCAACAAACATTAAAAAACTTAAATGTATGTAATATATTTGTGACAAAATAATACCCATCACAACATTTGAAAAATTACACGTAGTTCAAAACTAAGGTTGTGGGTGGAATTACTGGGTGAATTTTTTTATGGTGTATGATATTGATGTACATCAATCAAATTTAGAACAATTTATAAATTTGAAGTTTTTGGATGAAATTTTATTCGAAAAATGTGGTTTTTTGCATTTGTTTAACAACAAATGCATAATAGTCTTTTTATTTAATGAAAAAACCACTACCATATCAAAGAGAAGGAGATTTTATAAACGGGTGTTGCAATAATTTTTTAATTTTCTTTTGTTTGGTAATGTTTTATGAATCACAAACATGAAGCCTTATGTTTGTTGAAAAATTATAAATTATATACTCTATGTACATCAATTTTATCCAATTTTGTTCATCTCACTATTGAATCAAATTAATTTTGATTCAAAGTGGACTTTGAATTCCAAAATGTTGTTATGAAAAATTTTAATTTCTTTGCTTGTGTTCATAATAACCAAAGGATGCCATCAAGATTTTAGCTTACTGGATTTTATAATATTCATTATACATCACCTTTTTGGTGAAAAGTAGTTCACCCTTAACCTAAATATTATGACTATAACATTAAAATTAAATGTAAGTTATGAGGTATTGGGTTTGGAGGAAGTCTCTCAAGGAATTTGTTTTGATCATGGATTCTTTAAAGCATATTAATATGTTACAATGTTAGATAAATTTTTTTACAAAGGCTTGAAATATGTATGCATCAAGGTTACATAAGTGGATTTGCAAAAATGTATCACTTGGCTTATATAATTCAAGAAAGGGAAACAAATTATAGTGGAATAAAACATGTTTAAATTCTCCTCTACCCCTAAAAAAATTGAATCCCTTAGTGAAGGCAAGGTATATTTAAATATTTACTAGAAAAAAAACATTCACAAATTTTCTGGATTTTTTTTGCAAAACCTATAATTTGTAACATATATATTTGTTTTTGCATAGTTGCTAGGAAGTCATCTTTTTCCAAGAAGCTTTGCTGTTCCAAAAAGTTATTGTATTAAGTTCTAATAGATAGTATAGTAAAAGAATGACTACACACATGCCACCTCCTTTGACATAACACATTTCATAGATCATTGTTCATTGCCTTTCTCTTATTGTTTTTGTTTTTGTTTTAAATCAATCTAGGGGTCATTGGTTGTTAAATGATGCATTTCATTTTATCATTCCTATGAGCTTAAAATTAAGGGATGAACTTGAAACTTCATATTCTTTTGATTACTTAACGAAAGAAAATGCAAATGTTTCTCTTGAATTAGCTCATTGTCTAGCCTCAACTTTTAAAGGAAGTTTGTGGGGTTTTAGATTTTTTTTTCCTTTTTAAGGAAATATGAAAGGAAAAACCTATAATATATTTGCCTTGATATTGCATCCTAGGTTTAAGAATTTTTGTTTAATATCTCCATATATAGCTTGTGAACAAGACAAGCCCATTGTTGAGGAATATGGTAAACAATTTGTATATCCTATGTTCTTTAAATACCATCATTTGCATCTTTTGGCGAAATTTGAAAGTGACATTATTGACTAAGAAATTGATGAAAACTTTAGCCTAGATATTTTTGAAATGATAGCCAAAGCAAGCAAACTAGTGAAAGAGCTTGTTAAGAGAGAGTTTTGATTTTTGAGTGATATGAAGTGACTTTCAAACACATCAAATGCCATTTTCAATAATGGGAGAAACATTGATTGGATTCTAAAATTTGCTTATCAAATTCTAAGAATTGCTAGATAATCAATCAAAATGGAAAGGATTTTTTCTTTAGCTGGAATATAAGTTATTAATTGAAAAAAATGTTGTTGATCAAACAACTTGAACAAATTGATTTTTTCAAACAAAAATTGACCCTATGTTGCAAGGTTGGTTGCAAATCTCTTTTCAACTTAGTAGAGCTAATTGAGATTGATGCAAAATTAGAACAAGAATTTAAAAAGTTAGGAAAAGCTTTTGAAAGGAATGAAATTGTGAAGATACAAATTTTGGATAAAATGCATTCTTGCAAACATTTTCATGAAATTTCATTAAATTTTTATTTTAAAATTGAATTAGAATTTATTTAATTTTTAACGAATTAAAATTTGATAACTGAGTTGTGAAAACCTATTGATCTAACATTTGTGAGAACTTGCATGTCCGAGAACTGACCCAGGAGGAAAAAAAAATCTGATATGCTGGCCGGTTTTTACAAGCCTCAGAGAGTTTATTAAGAAAAGGAACTCGGCGAGTTCTCACAAAGCTATGTAAGAACCGAATTAGGCCAGATCTCAAATAAAAGTGAAATCCTCCCAACGCTGATCCAAAAATCGAAGTTGCCAGAGATTCGAAACCAGAAATGAACTGACTATCTCATCTCCTGGCATTGTTCCTTCATTTGGTCAGATGGAGGGTTTTGATTTCTCATTTGGGTGATACCAAAAACTTGGTGAAGTTTTCCAAAATATTAGCAAAATTAGTTAAATTCACTAAGA
>Ga0209611_10003865_pt1 | contig 25766 bp, 22 predicted proteins | sample S1TSphgellanicum_3_FD_187693 | JGI IMG/M metagenome (GOLD analysis project Ga0209611, IMG submission 187693) | Host-associated microbial communities from peat moss isolated from Minnesota, USA - S1T2_Fc - Sphagnum magellanicum MG (SPAdes) (version 2) | ecosystem: Host-associated > Plants > Peat...
TGTCGCACGCTCAAATCGGACGTCGGGAAGAGGTCGATTCCCGACTTTTAGTGGTCGGGAGTCAAACTGCCAGTTTGACTCCCGGCCCTTCTTTTGCCCATAACTTGGGCTGCAGATGTCCGAATTACCAATGCGAGGGCATTTTCGATATCTACGTTTCGAGACCTTTCCAATGACATTAAAAACACCCCAATGCAAGGTGTTTTGGGCCTTGCTGTCGAGCTCTGAACATTCGGGAGTCCCGGAAGACTCCCAACCTCCAACTTTTCCAAGTGTTGGGCTTCACCCCCACACTTGGCCAAAGTGGGGTTGCGACACTAGTGGACTTCCGAGTGTTCAAAGAATGATTACAAAGGTCAAAACCCAATGGTTCGAGGAGTTCTTTATATCATTGGAAATCTATTGAAACATAGATGTCTGAAATGGGCTTGCATCACCCATTTGGGCATTTGAAACACAAGTTATGGCCAAAAGAAAAGTTGGGAATCAAATTGGCAATTTGACTCCCAACCACTAAAAGTCGGGAATCGACCCGATTTCCTTGTGTGCAGGTGGCTTGCCACATATCGTTGGAAAGTTTTCAACAAGGGCTAAAACTTTGCTTTAGACTTCATCTCAATCGAAGGTCTACAAGCAAAGTTATGGGGCTCCAAAGTTGTAGAATTCCCAATTTTGGGAATTTCCGAACTCCCATTTGGGAGTCCGAAACAAAAAGCCATTTAGATGTGAGCCTCGTGGAGAGGCACAGGGTATACTATAAAGGGGAAGGTGGTGGCTTCCCCCAAGTCCAGGCCGTGGTGAGTCTTGTGAGTTCGAGTTTGCCCATGGTTCATCCTAGCACCAAAAGTGCTTCAACTATGCACTAACCAACTTGTGTTGGTTTTGTGCAGGTCTGTATGAGTAGTTGATGCTTGTCACTCTTCCTAGTCCCATCCCGAAACTCCAGCATGCCCCTCTACCCCTCAAAATGCTACGAGCTAAAGAGCGTGCCCCGACTCCTTGTTCTTCCGCTGTTTTCAGTTTGGACTCACATTTGAGTCCATTAAAGAACCTGGGGGTGCATCACACTTGGTGTTAGGGGAAAAAAAATTTAAAATGTTAACACCTACTTAACAAAACCCTAATTTGTACCATGAACATTTTTTTTACTAGCCATTAAAAAAAGCCTACTTACTTCAAAGTTAATCTACCACCAAAAACCAGAGCATCTACACCAAAAAGTACTTTACCTGTCAAAAACTTTGTGTTACCAAGGTGATGGTTCACCATCTACACTTGTCAAAAAGGTAAATCGGTGGCAAAATTATGATTACATCTCTATTCCTAACTCTAGAAAAAGCATGTTCTTGTGATTGTTTGCTGCAAGTTTCTTGCACTTGCGCCAAGTTTGTCAATTGTTTCTTTCAGTTGTTTATTGTGTACATCTTCATTCCATCGCTTGATGATGTTCATGGGTTTTACAACACTTACAAATCTTTGGATTTTGTTCTTGCAATGTTGTCATGAAGAAACTTTGTGGCATTGTGATGCTTGTGTTCTTCCTAAACATTGTTTGTCAAACTTGAGGTACACTTGATTATTCATTTCCATGGCAATTTTTTAATACACATTTTCTTCATCTTTGTTCTTTTTTTGCCTCAAAGGCTTCCCAATGAACTTTGGAATGTTTAGGTAAAGTTCAATACACTTTCATTTTTCCAGGTTTTTTTTAGTCATGTTTTTTTTACATTGTCCTCTTGAATTCTTTAATTAGGTTTAGGTCTTATGCATTGAATTGTTGTGATGGTTGCTAAAATTCAATATTGAACTCTAAATCTGAAGAGGAAAAGACAAGTTCCAACTTTTCAATAAATTCATTTGAAGTTTTTTAATCTTAAGTTTTCTCTATCAATTTTGTTCGTCCTTTCTTTTCTTCATTATGATCATAGATTTGGATCTTGTTGATGGGATTTTGATAATAGTGGTTGTTTTGTTGATCAATGTGATGAAGGTATTATGCGAAGTTGATGGGCACAAAAGTGTTATGTGCAAGTTGCTAAGCAATGGAACATAACAAGAGTGTCAACATGAACATCATGCACAAGATGAAATTTTTCTTAACTTCAAATTATGTGGCCTTTTTTTTTGTCAAATAAGCTACCACAAGCTTTTACCAAAAAAAATGTTAAAACATTGGTGTTAATTTAAAACTCAATGTTAATGTAACTCTAGCTCTTAACACTCTTGCCACGTGTACATGCCATGTCATTGTTTGATCTTAGTATAACATTAAGTGTAAACATAATATATCTTACATTTTACTTACATTTTTTTGAACATTCACCTACCAACACTTTAACTCCATGTGTGTATGTACCATTATTAAATTTCTTAATAACTATTTCTCACCTTTCCTAAAATTACCTTCATTTTATAACTATCTCACTCTTTTTCCCTATCCACCAACATGGATATGAAAAAACAAATTAACATCTTTTTTTCATGTCCATGAAATATATATTAATTAGAATTAAAATTTGACATTGACATAAATAATGATGAATTATTAAAAACCATATGAAAGCATAAGAAAAAAATAGAATAGTTGATTGTCATTGGTAGTGAACAGTAGATCTTTTCGACAAAATTTCTTGAGCCAAAAAATAACTCGAAATAATACCGAGCTGAAATGGAGTTAAACATGTATAAATCAAAAGGCATAGGAGGGGAAGGCTTTTACATGTATTCCTTAAAGAACTTAAACATTCATAGATTGCAAGGTATAGGAGTGGAGGGCATAATTTCGTTCTCACTCTTAAAGTGGGAGGTGTAAGATACCATACCTTTTCTATGAAGGAAATTCATGCATTTAAGATGTCCTCCACATACCAATAGGAAATTTCTGGGAGTACTGCTTTACATTGTTGAGAATGTGTGAAGTGTGTGAATCGCTAAAGCTCTGCTGCCTCTGGCTTGTGCAATTATGCCACTTTGTCTTATAAACTCAACCAGGTTCTTCATAAAAGTTATGTATTTCTTCCTACCATTCTGAAAACTTGAAAAGTTTATAGCACATATTTGAGTTATCTGTAAAGTAACCCTGTCTTCACCCTGTCTTTGGGCGTCCTTTCAACCCCTATCCCCTCTTTCAGTGGTATACTGAAAGTAAAGACATTTTATTAAATCTCAGTATGAACAGCTATTACTCAGCACAAAATACTGAAACTCAGCATTTAATGCACGAGGTTCGAGATGAATTATAGTAGTTGCACAATTAGGAGCAGTGAAAATACATGTAGCAGCAGTGGAGGCGCTCAGGAAAAAGGAAAGACAAGGATGAAACTCAGTTTACCACCAAAATTGATGGTTTTCTGAGTGTCATCCCCCATTGAATGTTAATGTACTTTTTAGCAGGTTTTTTTTTAATCTCACCCTGTGTATGACCAAACTCAGGGTTCTGGTGCTGTGTTTCTCTCACTTTGCGGATAACTGTATTGAATTAGACATCTTATTTCAAACGTTGGCAAGGGTGATTGCAAGAAATTTTGTAACCTGAAAACTATTCCCTGAAGATGCAATCAATGTTGTACACTGACAAACACTGGAAGACCGCACCTAGAGAAATGTTGTGTCTTATACCCTTGTAGAAATTCATATCACCACTAGTCACAGATCCTGTATATTATTCTGTCTCCACCATTCGACTTCAATTAATGTTGAGATCATTAAATATGAACCTGGATTCATTTCTATTGAATAAGAAACAGGTTAGTGAGCAAGTTGAGCAAATTGAAGTTATGAGGTTTGCAAGTGAGGACTTTTCGTTGAACACTTACATGTGAACTTTAGACCAAAAGAAAAACTCCCAAAACTCACAAGATTTGAGCAAGATTTGGGACAAAACCTCTTGCAGGTCTAATTTGGCAACAGGAAGAAAAATCGTTACTTTCTCCTATGACCATGAAATCACACAAACTTTATTGCTTTAGATCAAGCATGAAATGACGACATAAAAAATGAAATGTAAGGATAATCCTTCCTGTGATTCATGAAACTTCAGACTTAGCCAAGAAAATGTACGTTCAAGATGGCAATTTGTCTGTGGTACAATCCATCAGCCACATCCCACACTATGAGCCCAGCAGAAGAAAGCCTCGTAACACCATGGAAGGTTGTGGTGTACCTCAGAAGAAAATGTTGGGATTACAACTACGGGCTAGATCCAATTTAGGAAAAGAGCATCCATTTAGTATATGTCACAAATTACAATACTCTCATACCTGCACAGATCCACCTTACACTGCAGCAGGTGCTCTATAGAGGACCCTGCAAAATCTTGAAATGTAAAGAGGAATATTGTAGACAACTTCTTAAGACTTGCACACAAAAAAACACCTAGATGTCACAATCAACATGCAAGCTCTATTAGGGTAATCATACAGCAAGCCAGCAATTGTGGACACATTCTCCAACATCTGCTACTTGTGCATGGACCTCTTTCGAATGCTTACTTTCTTGCAAGAAATCCAACCACAATTATGGTTTTCTCTGTGATGAAACATCTTGAACCTTATCACTAAGGAACTGGTGAATTGGAAATCCTCAACTCAGAAATGCCACATTACAATACATTACATACTCAGGTCCATAACAAGAATTACAGAGCCACATTACATTACAGCAGGGAATGCTTAGATAGCAAGATAAAACTTTCAGCAGCCAATGTTTTCTGTGCGAATGAGGTTATGCACAGAAGACATTTGTTTCTTTGGGGAAAGGCATGCATTAGAAGTTCAGGGATCGACACTTTCACAAGAGATGTTTAAGAGAATTGTGGACAGAACATAAATGTCAAGTCTAGCATAGTCACAGTCACTTTGCTGATTGCTACCTGCATCTTCTCACAATCCTTCTGACAGCAATCGACCATTCCTCAAATGTTCAACAACTTTTCACAATTCCTTCTGTAACCCACTACTTGTTCAACATCTTCTTCAACCTAACTAGAGACCCAGCTAAAACCTGGAGCAATATGCTTGCCTGCCTGCTGTGAGGACAACAGAATTGCTGGCTCTTGAAGTTACTGGGTAAAAGAGAGAACAATTCTGTCCTCCTGCAGTTCTTTAAAGGCCAGAGTAGAACTTCTCATTGCCAGCCTCCTTTCTTGACCTAAAACCTTGGCCCTGAATAAGCTGATCCGTGAGAACTGCAGACCAAGATGAATCATGAAAGAGCAGGAATGATTGTAGCAGATCCCTACGAAAACGATCACGGCAGGCACATCTCTTCGTCTTCTACTATAAAATCTCGTCTTGTCGCAGCTGATGACAGCGGACTTGCAGTTCGTCTGAATGTCGGCGTCTCGACAGCTTCGACCGAGATTTTTCTCTAATTTCTTATCTCTTGGTGAATTTTTGGTGAATGAGGTCCAAGAGTTTGGGCGTTTGTTGTTGATGGTCGGCGGGGATTTTCTCTCGTTTCTACAATAATCCTTGCTAAATGAGGAAGGGTTTCCAGCTAGCTAGCACCCAACAATGCAACAAGGAAAAGAAAGGAAAGCGGCACAAGTGACAAGAGATGTAAGGGTTTAAGCACCCAGAATCGTGCTGCTCCTCTTGTCCTAGCCAATTCAACACAAGAAGTACGTACATCGGACACAGCCAAGGCCGCGTATTCGAGTTCATGAATGTCACAAGATGAAATGATTTTACGCAACTTACGAATATGATCGTGAACCATGAGGAACAAGCTTATAATATTACTCGCGGATTGTTTGCAACGATATGACAAGATCCACTACATCTGCACAGTAATTACATGTAGTTGCAACATCTCGATTCTTACCGGCAAAACACGAAGATACAAAAGTAGCGAGGACTTAGGAGATCAAGATCATCGAAAGAATCACACCATGCATTTAACTAGTTAATCCGAGAGATCCAGCAACAGTAATCATGAATGCAAACGGCTGAATGAAATCCAGAATTGGTTGCCAAACTTTATTAATCGCGAGAACATCACATGATCAGGAAAATCAGCTAACTACAATCATGATTTCACTTCCAAAAGCCCATAAGCTGCATCTGGCTCCTCTTATAGATGAAACAACATCAACAAGATGTGCAATCAACAGGCTGGAGTACGCAGCAACATGCTACAACAGGATCTAGCTAGGTTGGATCCTTTTCTCATTGAGATTCGAGAATCTGATCATTGATTAGTCGGACAGTGGACTAGCTCGAAATCTCGAAAGATCTAGTAACTACAATACGTTGTTCTCGGCCGCGTAACGTACTGCATGATGCCAGTGAGTATCGGCATCGATCAAGCTGCTGCTGCGATGACAGGAAATGCAACAAGTTCGCCCTTCTGGCAACTGCCTGCTGAGCCGCTGATGAAAAACAATGTGGTTGGGATCGTCAACTCATATGCGTGAGGCCCGTTTATCCATGATGAGATGGGGTTCCACACATTGCACATGTTGTAGTCGTTCTCATTCACCAGCAACACGCTGTCCCCGGCCCCATACTGGAAATCTAGACAGCCCAAAAAAAACCCAACAACAACAACAATCGGCATGAAACGATCCATATAATTTCGAGGTCATATAAGTTTTGTAGCTTGTTCCTGGTTCATGATCATATTCGAAAAAAAGGCGATCTGGCGCAGTTCATGAAATATTCTCATGCAAAGGCAGTGAAAAGAACTAGATGGATATCATTCTACAGTATTGTACGTCCTGCAGCAGTCATGCTTCTCGAACAGCTTACCGAGAGTGTCGCCGATGTGGAAGGGCGAGTGCTTGTTAACCCACTCCGCGTAAAACATCGGTGAGGACGGTACGCTCCAACCGGCTCGATCACCCACTACGTAAGATGTAGCCAGGGTGCTCATGGGTAATGTGACCAGCAGCATGAAAGCTGCAGCCACCGACATAAGGGTTGCGGTCGACAATCGTGCACTTGCCATTGCTTGGGAATGGAGATCTGTTTACTTTTTCGATCTTGCAGCAAGAGAATAATCCGCTTCTCTGCTCATGATGTACCACATCCGCAACACGTTAACGTTAGTACCACACGAAGAAACAAGTCTCGATGAGACGAGGACGAAAATTCCATGCATTGTAGATCCAGTTTTTCATTGCGATCACATGAGATCCAGATTCCAAACACATACACACAATCAAAACTAGTACCAGAACACGAAAACCATCGAAAGAACAGAATTCTCGCAATAATGCATTCATGATATGTTCCAAATAACAAGCGAAGTCGACCCGAGCTCGACACTCTGCAGCCCCTTCATGTCAAGCTGCTGAAGAGAGAAAAGAAGGAAACTGAATTTCCACAAGCTTGCGAAAACGCATTGGAAACTGCTTGCAAAGTTGCAGTACTCCATATCATCCGTACTCGAGATGGGCACAATTAATTACGATCTAAAGCTGGAGTACGAAGCTAGAATGCTAGAAAATGAAGCAAGTAATTAGAAGAGAGCACGCACAAGAACCATCAATCCACAGCTAGCTGACTGCTCGATCGGAGACAAACGCCGAGGAGATCCGAAGAGCAGAAGTGCGATGGAGACTGAAGAGCGAGAAAGACGAGAGAATGAGAAGAAAAGAGTGTGCGTGTCTGGTCCGTGTGAAGAGGCTCTTTTCCCACTATGCGTTAGGGTTTAGGGTTCAGATTCCACGTTCACACTTTTCCCAAAGGCCCTTGACAGATGTTGGCAAAATCATGAATAATTAAAATAAAATAATTTACAGAATAATAATCCAAAAGATCATCAATTCTTCTTTTTGGGGGCCAAATTTTCACCACTTGGTGGCAATATAAAATAAAATCCAGTGCAACTTATATGTACAAAGGATTTTTGTTGAAAAATGCACCAAAGTTGCCAAATTTTAAGGAATTCTTTTTTTGAAATCAACATACTTCGACAATAGGGTCCAGCAGGTTGCCAAAATATAGTAGCCAGCAGGATTCTTAAAATTTTCTACTTTCCTCTCCAGATGAGTAATATTGTGGTTATATTGCAAAATTGGAGGAAAAAAAAAAAAAAAAAAAAAAAACCAAGATACAGTCCCCTAATTAAATAACTAGAATCCAAATCGAGTCCCATATTTGAAATAACAAAAAATCGAAACCAAACCAGGGCTGATTGCTTCAAAAATGTTAGCAACCGAAACCAAGAGATCCCCCTAAAACCAAGGAACCAGCCAACACTGGTTTAAACTTTAAACCCCAGAAGAAAGAATGAATGGCCTCCCAAATTTACAAGCATGCCATAGCGTCACACAATTTAGGTTCCTAAATTGCAAAGCTTAAGATGCTGACTTCACCACAGTAATTAGACAATTGGGTTGTCATCCCCACCACCTCATTGTGACGTGGTTCATGTGTTTCTGCCATAGCCGCGAAAAGGTCTGCATGTGAGCGGTGGAAGGCACATTCAACTACAGAAGAAATCTTCCATGCAAGGTTGCATGACGCACTTTCAAATACAAAGAAAAAACTCTTGAAGTGCTTTCCATCTCTGGTGAAGCACCACTCGGAGAAATTTCCTCAGATACCTGAGGACACTTATATGTAAGAAGTGTGAACCTCCTGGAAAAGAGAGAGATTACACCTACTCCCTCAGAGTCTTCATAGGTGTAAGATTCCTCCCACTCTTAAGGAGTAGGTGAATGAACCCTCCCTCATGTGCCTCATGTGCCTCATGATATACAAACATCAAGGTTCATGATAACCTTCACCATGTGCTTTATGATGGGTAAAGCACATCGGTGGCGGACATTCACAAGATGCGGGGCTGGAACTTGGCTACCACCTCATCCTAGGCCCCTTAAAATAGGAATGCCCCCACCTTGGCACTTTACCCTACACTTTTTTGTCTGCACACTACCGCATGAAGGACCCTTCCATCGATGAATGTACCCATTCTTTGGCATGTGACAGTATTGGACCCAGTGCATACACAGAATTGTGAGGGAAGCAGAAGATTGTCATCAAATTTATGGATCTGCTCTATTGTCTCCCCTTGCCTGAAATGGTTTTTTTCACAGCACCCACAGACACGAGGAACTCATCTAATGAGGAGAGAGTTTTCATATCTGCAGCTGGAAACACAGATGAAGCTCTACTGAAAAGGCTAGAGATTGACAAAAGAACTGACGATGCCCACATCTCCTCCTCAGGCAACAAGTCATTTAGGAATCTAAAAGCCACTCTTAAGTCTCGGCCATCTGCAGCAACTGGTGCTGCAAAGTGTGCAGGAATGATTCGACTGAATTTCCACTCTCTTGTTATCTCTTGCACCCAAGCATTCACCTGCAGTTTCCCACATTTACAGCTCCTTCAATGCATGTCTCACTTGTAGCAGAGAGAACCAGAAAGAAGAAGCAATTTGAGGGTGTTGCAAGTAGTCAGGGAAGTCACCCAACAATGGGAGTCAAAATCTTGCTCAAAGAAAAAGAAAAGAAACAAACCTTTTCAGGTACTTTGTCAAACACAAGTGTCTTGACTATCGGTGAGACAATAAGTTTCTTTGACATTTGAGCAAAGCTTTGCTTGGGCTCCAGCAGGTTTGAAGGACCTAGAAAAAGAATTTGTAACACCATTCTTTCCCATCCTGCACAAGTCACAGACTCTGATCATCTCCATGTGCATACTTTCAAATTGTTGCAAAAAGACAGAATACAGGGCCATCAAATTGCTGAAGGATATGAGTAAGGCAACCAAATCCACTGTGCAGTGAAGGACTAAGGGAAAGAAGAAGCTTGGGAGAGGCTTCATTGACAACAAAAGTGCAAACATCCATCAGAAAAAAGAACATGTTATTACCCCTCTGACGAGTGGCTTCATCATCAATGATAGGATCACTCGGAACTTCCTTTCCAGCACTCAAAAGCTTTACAGCCAACCCATTTTTTGCTGCAGACAGGAGCGCTTGCTTGCCCACCACTTCAGGTGGCTTTTCTGGAACAAAGATCACGGCATCTGTCAACAGCAATATCTTCGACTGCTTGTGGAAGAATGCCACCTCCACATATGGGCCAACACCTGAAATCTCACAATGATATCTGTCAGTGTTGAAAAGGTTCTCAATATACCACCACCACCACCACCACCACCATCATCATCATCATCTGGAGTCAACAGAGGAGGAAATGAGTAGAAAAGAATGAAGCTCTCACCAACTGAACAACTCAGAATTTTGTAGTCAATTTCATCAACCCATGGAGCGGATTTATCATCATTGCGCAATATCTTTGCTCCAAAAATGCCAAAGAACTGCAGTGGAAGATCAACAGGCCAGCTCCATTGACGGGGAGCTACCCAGACATGAGCTCGAGGGAACTTGCGTGAGAAAGGTCCCACAAACACTTTGTGCTCATATGCAAAAGTAGGCAGTACAATGTACTCAACTGGAGCTTCCAACTCATTCAGCAGCTGTCATCCTCCACAACAACATTATCATTTCCACAAAACCTCAGTCTCAAAACTACACAAACCCTGAGAAATCAAATCTCTGAATAATTGTAAGAGACATATAAGATGGACATGCAAGCATGATCTGCAAAAGAATGCTTTTCTTCATGATGACGATGATGATGATGCCAGTTTGAGGAGTACCTGGATGCATTCATCTGTTGGAGCTATTGGAGCATGGATCCACAAACCCCCTGATTTCAGCTTGATTACTGTCATGCGTATGTTTGTGGTCACATTTCCAAATGCCAGAGCTTGCTCTTGCTCCAGCATCCATATCAGCCCCTTCTCAACCTGCCATAAACCCCCCCAGCCCCGACCCATGTTTGTCATCAACACAGCAAGAACAAAAACAAGAAGAACATCACACACACATTCTTCACACAACCTGTAACAAAGTTCTTCAGAATCTCTGGTATTTGAAAACCCTAATTCGCACAATCACTTGCATGATGGGCCTGCAGAATTCTACGCACGCCCTAGAAGAGTGCTCAAGGAATCCTGCTCCAGGAGCAAAGCAAACTGGTGAAGAATTGCAGTTGCAATATGAAATGGGGTTGTGAATTTGCTCGGAACAAAGATGACCGCCACCACAGCGGCCACAACTGCTTCTTCACAAAACTCACAAGCTTGACATGGTTAAGAAAACAGCAACAATGAGAAAGAAAGAAGATGGCAGTGTTACCTCTTTCCGGATGGTGCGTCTTTCGAGGAATGGACCTAATGGAAATGGAAAGCCCGTTATGTTGAAGTAGAATCGCCCTGGTCGCTCTTCCTCCACAGCAGTAGAAGCAGCCATAGCCTTGGCAACCACTCCACCAGACATCACAAAAGAAGATGCAGCAGCAGCTTGCTTGTATGGCTGACTCACATCTGTACACAACAACTTCCATGACCTCATCCCATTTGCAACAAAGCAACTGCGGTACGGGGCAGCAACAAATGCAGAAGAAGAAGAAGAAGAAGCAACACATGCAGGCAACGAAGCTTGCGACCTGAATAGAAAGGGTGAATGTGATTGTGCACAAGGATGTGATGTTGTGCAAGAGGGAAGAAGAGATGGGGGAGGAAGAGCAGCAACGCGTGCAAGTGAAGATGTGGGTACGAGACAGCAGCAGGCCATCATCAATCAATCACACACTCCCCCACCCACAACGCTCTTGTCAAACAGGATCTCTCTCTCTCTCTCTCTCTGCCTCTCTTCTTCCCAAGAGCACGAAACGCGACGATGATTCTAGACTTGCTACTGCTACTCCAGCTTTTTGCTGCGATGGATGTGGTGGGTCCTTCCTTCGGCCAACTCGTTGACGGGATTCGATCGCTCACACGCACATATCGAGGAGCTCGAATATTCTTCGCGCTCGCCATACGACCTACATCGGACTCTCTTCTCAAGACTCTCTCTCTCTCTCTCTCTCCCTCTCTGTGTGCGCGGATGACGGCTTTCGAGGTTCGATGTTTTCTCGGTTCTCGACTGATAATTGATTGAAGGCTCTTTGAAGTTTTAGGCAACTTCAGGAGCCGCCAGAGGAGCTACCGCGAGGGTGTTTTGTGGAGACGGATGCCAGAACGACAACAGTTTGCGAAGTAGGAGAGGCGAATCGTCAGACGAGTGAGTTCTCTCTCTCTCTCTCTCTCTCTCTCTCTCTCTCAAGATTTCCTCTCTCTGGCTCTGAGGCTTTTGATCTCTCAAAAAGTTATGGTTGAAGAAGGAGGAGGAGAACGTGAAGCATCTGCATTATTGAAGGACATGAAGCTCTGCGAGGTTCTTTTGTATCCACTCTCCAGTGGGTGTTTATTGCTTACTAACACTAGGCACCATAACTGCAGCAGAGCAGTGGCAATGGCATGAAAACAAGCTTCAACTAAAAATTATCTCGAGAGCAAGAGAGCTTGATGGTTTCACAAACCGAGTCTTTGCAACCAAGTAGTATTATTAGAACAAGCGAAGTCGGATACGAGGAGGAAAAAGGAAAGGAACAAAGAGCAGAGGTGGAGATGAGTATCAGCGGCACAAGGAAGTCATGGAGGAGGAGCAACAACACAGCAATAACAACAACAAACAACAGAAACTAGAGCTCCTAACAACACAACAAGCTATCAAGCAAGTGTGTGCAGCGGGACAAAATGGGCACAGCAATGGAGCAGATGGAAATGGAAGAAGAAGAGAAGCAGCAAGAAGCAGCCAAAATTAGGATTACAAGAATGGGAAAGAAACCATCATCAGTTTCAGATGCATCTTCAAATGTGACAATTTCTTCTTCTTCTTCTTCTTCTTCTTCTTCAAGAACAACAATGAGAAGAAGAGGGGTTAAGGTTGCAACAGGGAAGTTGTTGGTGTTTTTGATCAAAGTGTCAGCATTGGAAGCATTGCGACGAGCGTCACAAGCTAAGTGTCGGCCCATTTGGTGGAGCTTGCAATGGCTGTCCATCTTCCAAGCTCCTCCTTTCAACTGGTTGCAGCGGTGGGCTCCTTTCAGATTTCTTGCCCAAGCAACCCAGGTACCTTTGCTTCCCATCATTTTTGCCCTATTGCCAATTTCTTAGCTCTGCCTGTAAGCATGGGAGAGAGAGACACTACGGAAATGATGGGTAGTTTTCATTCTGTCCCACATTTTGAGGATTGTTCACCAGGTGTTGTTACTGTATGTTTAGTGGTAGGTAAGGGCCGCAGACAGGGGGCATTACCAGAATAAGGTGCCCACCTGAGACAGCAGCCAAGGGCAGGCTTTGAATTCTGGTAAAATGCCTGTTCGAGGGCCTTACTGTGTGTAATGACCTGTCAGAGGTTTTTTCCAAATCTAGTGGCCAGATCCTACTCATCACACAAAGAAAAATGGCAGGCACTTGCAAAAATGTAAGAGCCAACCCAGAACCGTAAGATGACTTCCTTTGTCAGGAGGGAACATTATGGATTTAAGACACCCTCTAAATATGCTGGGAAATCTCTCATAGGTCATTATGATAGACAGTAGTAGTTGCTGTATTGTTGAAATTTCCTGGAATTTTTTCAGGACTAACGCCTACTTCTGAATTGTTAATAATCAACTGTAGTAGTGGCCTTCTGCCATTCAAGAAGTTTTCAGAATGTCAAAAATGCACTTGTTCTAGTTTGTCAAAAATCTCAAGTATATAAGTCGTCATAGTTTCTTTTGATGCTACAAGTTTTAAAACAGAAGTGTGGCCCCTTGTTTTCCTTTTCTTTGTGTGGCTTGGAAGTTCCATGAATATCCTGTTGAAGCCTAGATTCTTTTATGCAGCTACTACTTCTTCTTATTCTCTTAGCATTCCTCTTTCTTTGGTTTTTTTCGTTGTTGTTCCCCTTCTCTTTTAAGTTGTTAGTTCTTGTTGAGGTAGCCAGCATCATGGCTGAGGTTTCCTGTTATTGCCAGTCTTGTGACAGAAACTCAATACATTGGTTAATACATTTGACATTAACTTCCACCCATTGCTAGGAACTGATGATGTCTTATGGTACATGGTCAATACCATAAAGAACCATCAAATTTTTTCTAGTGAATTCAGAGGACCATTTTAAGAATCTAGGGCAAGGGGCTTTCCACTTCCCAGAAGACCCCATGGCAGCCTGTCAGAGTACCTTCCATAATTTGGAAGGTACCTTTTTTTTATCTTTATCGTTACTTCTTTCACATTTAAAGTTAGTCAACACAAAAAAATGTGAAGGTTCTTAATGCAGAGGAAGGATCTATGTTGGCCCTTCTGCAATTTTTGGCATTCTGCACTTAGCCTACCAACCTCGTGACAGGTGCCTCTAATTGTGGAAGGGTTTAAATATAGACCCTTCTCTTGTACTTACATGTTGCTGATGAATGTCCCTGTACATTTGAATGGATTTGTCACTGTATTTCAAACCACTCTTCATTTTTTGGTTCTTGGGTTGTGTTTACTCTCTTTTCTTTAGGGTTGGATTTCCTCTTTTTTCAGGCTTGGTGATTGTTTTGTGTTATGTTATCAGATATGAAATATCTCATAGCCTTATTATTATTATTATTATTATTATTAGCAGGCCGTCTCTCAAGTCTTTTCTTTCCTGGTTGACTGCATAAAAGACTTTCACTCCATAAGTTTAAATTAAGTATGGGAATATTCTCCCCGTGTATTTATGAAAAGAAACTTGTTAATTTTGATTGGGTACTGTTGATTGCCAGGATGGGTAGTGTATAGAAAGGCTTTAGGGTTTATTTCTGATTCTCAACCCTAAGCCTTGACTCTTTTTGGTCATAGTTTAGAGCCTGGAGTAGAAGTATTTCCATGTAGTTTTGATAGCCAAATAATAATTCTGGAAAACTGTTGCTGTTAAGGAGAAACAAGTCTCTGCATCATCAGTTCTATGCAGAAAGATCTGGCTGGCATCAGATCCATCCCTCAGAAACAGGCTATGTATACTAGTTGTACATTAAAATGAATTGACCATAAATATAATCCATGGATCCAATGAATGATTTTTGAATATGGGAGCGTAAATCAATCATGTATAATTTTCCTCTTTGGACTTGTCATTCATTTTTCTAACAAAAGCTTCTTCTTTTTTTTTGGTCTGTTTCCTTTTGTCAGAGTTTCTCAAAGCCCATGATTTGTTTGTCGATGGCAACAGCTCTCACAAATGCTTATCATGACTTACAACAAGAGGACTCCTCAGTGGTCTTACGCCGCATTCTTTCTCTATCGGAGCCTGTGGGTGGTGAAGGTGACACAAACAGCAACCAACTGAAGGCGCAAGACTTGGCTGCCAACTATCCTTCTCTCGACTTCTTGTTGCAGGCTCTGGATGCTGAAGGAATTGAACTCCCAGAAAGGTAGGTATTGAGAGCTGAACGCCAAAAGTAGGTCAAAATGGTCTTATACAATTGATATTATAATGTTAATATAATGGATATACATTTAAGAACCAGTGTGCTTTTTTTAGTGTTGTTGCAGGTAGCCTTACAGAGTGTAATATGCCGGCAGGCATTTTGAAAAAGGTAATGCCCACTGTCATTTTTTCCCCATGATACCTGGTGGGTATCCAGCAGGTAACTGCTGAGTATCACAAGGAAAAAACTGCACAGTTTTTACACCATGTAAAGCCCATAGAGGCAGGCTTTACAGGAATGGGGCCCACACTCAGCTCTGCCTTGTGGGGTCCCTACTCCCATAAAACCCACCTTCTTGGGCTTTACCCTACACTTAATATCACATGCAATAGAAGTGATAAAAAGTCATTTCTTCCATGACAGGTGAAAAGTAGCATTGTAAAGAGTCAGGTCTAAAAGAATGATAGGTAGTGATTCTGCAGGTTTTCCGTTGGTGTAAATCAGCAGTGGTGGCTGATATGGCATAAAAAGGATGATAGGTAGTGATTGATTCTGGAAGTTTGTTTTAGGTGTCTTAAATGGCAGAATCTGTAGTGGTGAGTCATTCAGTCATTTCCTAAACCCACCACCAACTGCCAATCTTCTCACTACCTACCTACCTCTACTGGATATTTCACACCTACCTATCATCCTTTATGCCAGGGAATGTGCCCCTAGAGTGCAAGAATCATCTATTAAAGTCTCAGTCATATGTCACCTAGTTTGTCCAGCTCAGGCTACTGACTGTTCTCTAGTGGTAGAAGCCAGAATTGCCCTGGGGGCAGGCACATTTCTCTAGTTATATGTCAAGTAGACAGAAATCAGAATGTACCCTTGGGGCAGGCACATTTCTCTAGTCATATGCCTGCATGTGGAAATTAAAATGTCCTCACTTGATGCCCCAGATGTGGTAGGTAGGTTGTCATAGTGCAGTGGTGCGAAGAGTGATGAAGGGGGAAACAAAATGGGCTGGGCAGGATGGACAATGAGGAGATTGACAGGTTTAGGTTAGCAACAGCTGGAGATGTGTCAAGCTTTGTTGCACGAGTGAAGAAAACAGTAAGTTGGCGTGAGCGATACTACTTCCTCTCTCAAGCTGACCTGAAGCCCTGGACACACCTTGTCTTTTGGCACCATCATGACACACTGGGTCACCCTACGCTAATCGTTCGACTTGGACTTGCGTTCTCCATCCTCACACCTTCTGAGCGTCCTCGATTCTCACAAGCAGTCGGTATGCAAATTTTTCATATTCCTTTTTACCTTCTCTTCATCTTCACAAATTGTGTTGTTGGTTCCTTTTTGTGTATTTTTGGCTGAAGAGATTTAGTCCCTTGATGGTTGTGTTATTGCTGTTGTTTCACTCCCCATTTGCAAAATCAGATTGCAACTTTGCAAGCAATTCTTTTTGCAAGTGGACTTTGCAACTTCATAGTTGGTTGGAACCAAAGATGAAGAAGCTTTGTGTCTCTGCTAGAATGAAAGGAAAAGAGAAGTGGGTTGGGGGGAGCAGTGTCGCAGGTGGAGTATGGGGTGTTGAACATGACCAAAGAAGATGATGCTCGCCTTACAGTCATAATGGACTGTGAGGGCGTATCACACGTGGGTTTTCCTTTGCATATGACAAAGTGCTGCTGTGTACTGGTCCAAGACCACTTCCCTATGCGACTTGCATCTCTCTTTTTGATCAATCTCCACCCTGTTTTGCATCGGCTTGCAAACGACATCATGGAGGTTGGTTTGCCCCCACTCTGCTATCATCCATTTATCTATCTATCCTCTTTGTTATTTAATCCTGGTATCTGTCCATTGTCATGACCAGAAACAGTAGCCATTGCTTTGCATTTTCCTGCTCAAGTTCCATTCAAACTGTGCACAAGTTATAGAGGGAATCTGCTCCCAGGTTTACCATGCCAAGTCGATTGATCTCTACATGGTTTCTTGAGTGGTATCCAATCAAGCCTGTGGAGGTGAAGAAGATGTGGTCTGTGACAAACAATGTAGCATGTATGAAAAAGCAGAAACAATTTTCTGGGGTTGGCTTTACAAGCAGGTACTGGAACCATCAACACTGGAGAAAGTGCACATGGAAGGTGAGAATTATACAGGAAAGCTGGTGAAGCATATGGGAGGCCGGGAAAAAGTCCCTTCCTATTTGGGTGGACGCTGTACTTGCACCTCTTGTAAAGAAGAAGTGTGCACAAAAAAAGAATCGGGAGAAGCCAGCACATCTTCTTCTTCATCTGTGGCACACAGGAGGCCTAGGTCTCAACAGCAACAACAGCTCAAGCAGGTGGAGGAAGGGGAGGCAGAGAACGAAGACAGGGATTCTGAAGAGAATCCTCTCATTGAACCACCACCCTCCTTTGCAACATACACAGCAATGCTGCGCACCATTATTGTGGGTCTTCTCATGTTTTGGGTCTTTGTTGCTATGGTTGCGGGCGATGAGCCCCTGCTGCAATCGTCCTCTCTCCCTACATAAAATAAGACCCTCGTGATTCTCACTCCTGTTATTGAGCACAAAGCTTCACCACCGTTGCATTGTAGTAGTGGTATTCCTTAAGCCCATTAGTAATGGCAAAAGGATCTGGATTTTGTGTACACATGGCTAAAGAACTGTATATCTCTCCTTCCCTCTGTAATTTAACAGGTCATGGATCTCATCTCCATTACATATATACACCATTTGCAGAACTGCCATTTTCAGTCTTTAAGTTTATACTCTGGTGAACAACACTGACAAATTGGAGAGGATGTTGCACCCTTGTATAATAATATCTGCAAGGATTACAGTACCTGCAAGATGTAGAAGACAACAGAAGATTTGCCATCAATTCATCTTTGACCCCAATAAAACACCTCACAAATCCTTTCACCATTCATAGTCCAAGTTATACATCAGCTTCAGGATCCAGCAACTAATAAGATGTTACATTTTTAACATTATTGGATATCTTATATGACTGCAGTAACCAAGCTGAGGTTGAGTAGCAGCTAATATGAGAGATCCTTGGCTTGAGTGTTGCAACTCAGCCAACTTTTTCTTTAGTAACCTTTCATCTACTGCAGTGATTTTGGCCATTGGGTCTTGACTGATCAGAGTGAACTAGATGGCAACCAAGGTGATTTGAGCATAACATTTTATTGTGTACATTGTGATGATGAAAATGTTCTCAATCGTAAATAAATAAAAGCTCTGTATGGATGCACAAATACAAAGGGAATTCTCAGTCTGCACTACGCTGGATGCGTTGGGCTCCAAGCTTCATGGGTGCTGCTGATCGTCCTCGCCCTCTCCCACTCCCAGCACCATCAATTGTCACATGTTGAGCTTGTCGCACTCTGGGAGCACCACTGCCAGCAGTAGTAGCTCTAGACACTGCCGACCCTCCTGAGCTGTTGAGAGCTCGTACAGTGGTAGAAGGTGGAGGTGCAGCAATGGCAGCCCAAGGATCATCCTCATTTCCCCAACCATCAGCAGACGAACTCTTTGGCGTGGTCTCACGAACATCAAGAGAAGTCTTTGTTGTGCTCTCCCGAACCCTCTCCCCACCTTCGACATTGTGGCAGCAAGATTCAACAAACAAGATGATCAGTTCAAATTAGCAGTATGAAATTTTGAGACCTCAAGTCATGTAGTTCACATTGTATGTAGGACTGTGAGCATGAATGCATAATTTCAGGAAGCCAAAAAGAGGTCAAGTGGCAACTGATTTAGTGGTGAATCGTAGTACACTTACAAAGTAAAACAAAATTAGCTTAAATGTGCAATATGACCTAACAGAAACTGGCAAATCTCAAGACCCAGATACAAACTTATGTCCAGAGAAATGTCAAAACATGGGTTTATTTATTCTTGCATCTGCAATTTCAGTGAAGGTGAGAAGACACACCAGGCTTGGTTGTGATTTTGGCAGTAGTAGTTGTTGTGACTGGCTTCATCTGGGCAGCTCGAATGCGTGCCAGTGCAGGTACTGGATCTGGTGGCAAATCCATATCACCCCATCCATCTTTTTCATCCTCATCATTGTCATGTGCAAATCCATTATCTTGTGCATCCCCCCACCCGTCTGTTGATGTGGGAGATGCAGGTGCCACCTCGTCTGTATGGAGAAACGAGTTTGAGAGTGGTGCAATTGGCAGAGGTGCAGACACTTCCACTGCTGAAGCTGCCCAAGGAGATGGATAAAGTACATTAGTGAAACAATTTGAAAGCCTTTTTGTTTCAGGCTGGCAGGTTTATCCAAAGGCAGTGAGCCATGTGATTCAGTTCTGCCATTGCACTCAAGAGGGGAAGGAGAAGGAACAGGAAACAAAACACAAAAATGCAGGCTGGAATGCACTCACTGAACACTAAAGGAATTACCTGTGTTGTTTGCTACAGAGGTACTTTCAGAAGGAGCTGTCACATGATCTCCAACCCTCTGTTTTGGTGCCAATGAATTTACTGCCCACCTGTCCAACACCAGATAAAATAAATACCCGTGTGAGAGAGAGATTGACCTTACCCATTGTTAGGTGTGCTGACTAGAATATATTGTCCAGAAAGCAAGTGTGTAGCTCACCCAAGCAATCCTGTGGTCGTGCTTGCTGTCACTGCTGTGGCAGGCACTGTGCTGCTGTCTCCAGCATTCAGCTGTAACACCCACCATACCATCGTCCTAAACCCATAAGGCATAGAACTCAAAAGTGTAACAACTAGTTGAGAAACACATCTCACATGCTGGAGTTTCACAGAGAAGAAAGGTCTGTTTCATTACCTTGGAATGGTAGGTCTTTACTGCCTGCAGGAAGACTTCTGTTGCTTGAAAGGCTTTTGTCCTCACATCACTGTCAAATGCACATAGTTATATAACTGTCAAATGGGTGCACAAAACATGCCAAGAATGGAAGTGTAAAAGTAAAAGATAGAACCTTCACCAATAAGTAAATCAGCAGTGCATCAACATTTTGCATGTACTTCAATGGACTGGAGTGAGTGTACCTATCAGAATCAACAGTAAGTACCACAAGATGAGGTAGTATTCGTGTTGCAATTTCTGTGGCATCGTAGTATTCAGTGGTTGCCATAAGGGCCATGATGCCTGGTAAGGGAGCCATCAGTCAGCGCTTGAAACTTTACACAATTGGCACAATCTTCATGACAACCTTTTCATTCTTGCAGCTCCATGTGGCTTAGTGTTTGGAGGCCATCAATGAGGTGAGCAACTTCCAGTTGCCAATGTTACCAACTGTATCATTACTACATTCCTTTGACAAAAGACTCCACCAAAAAGATTAAGTGGGGATATTGTACCAGCTCCTCTGGCAGGGGCAAATCCATCACGCAAAGCTCGAACAGTAAATGCATTGATCAACACTCTTTTTCTTGTCTGCACGCAAGCAGAAACCCAAAGTGTTGTCAAACTCCTCCTGCAATAAGCTAGGCATTCTACCATCTAAACAAGGTTGAGACATAGCAAAGGTGCATAAATAAGCTCACCGCTTCATTGAGATGGCTGGCGATGTTGCCAAGCAAAATCGTGGTGTTTGTGCGGATTGCTGGCTCCTCATCCACCTGGTAATGACAAACCCATGATTGGTTACCCAACTTTGAGAGCAGTGTTTATTATCATGGTCATCAGCAAATACATGTATCACATTTGAACATGGTAAAAAATAGGAGGTACAAACCTGCAGCTTTGATAGATGCTTCAAAAGTGAGCCTGTCAATGTCCGTTGAGATAACTGCACAATCAACCACCCACCAAGCACAAACATGTGTTAGTGCCTACACTTCTAGGGCAAAGGATTTTACCAACTGGAAATGCAAGAAGACCTAAAACACCCCAACACCTATTTCAAGAATGAAGATGAAAGCTCATGCATCACTGCTCAACAATTCACTTTCCAGCTTTCATTTGTCACCTGCATCACTGACCTTGGGAGCAATTACAAGCATGGACTTGAGTGTTAGCTCTCGTAGAAAAGCAGATGTGTCTGCAAATCCAGTGGCAACATGTGGGAAAACCTGACACCCATGCAAGCGCACATCTTGTTAGCAAATGACATTTGCAACTGCCCAACAACCAAATGTAGATTAGGCCAGATGGGTATGCTGATGCACATATGTAGGATAGCTGACCTGCTCATCAACTACTTGAGTAGATAAACCACCACCAAAACTCTCAATATGTTGCAATAGTCCAACTCGAATGGCACGGTCACTTGATGCAAACAGTTTGATCACAGTTGGCAAAACCTGAAGCAGGGAATACATCTGATGATCAAATCTGGAGCATCAACATCCAAAGCCAAAAACACATCAAAAGACCAAACTTTGCAATTGATGTTCACCTAGCTTGAGGTAACAAGTAGAAGAAGGAAATGCAATTGACAGAACATGCCTTGCTATTGAACTCATCTTGAGACAACCAGGAGCCCATTTTCAGTAATGGGTTCAAAGCAGGTGCTGCAGCTGAACCAAACTCCAGTGCAGATGCCAGCAATGGCAGCAGCTGCAAAACATAAAAAGGTTCAAAAACTCAGTTCGTACTCTATGGCAAGATGAACACAACCACGTGGGCAAAATTGATCACAAAGTTTTTCAGGCAAGTTTCAGGAATGCCCATAATGCAGAATGCTACCCAAACTGTTGACACCAAAGTTATGGTATGTAAAGATATCTCATTCTCAGGATTGTGTGACCAAGTCACTGCTTGAGAGATGATCATTCATTCACCATCACCAACAGCTTTGTTCAAAAGCTCTGCAATTTATATGATTGTTTTGGGCCTCGCAGATGATAAAACAAGGAGGAGGTGGGACAGTACCTTCTTTGTCACAATAGGGCGAGGAAGCTGCTCTGCCAGGGTCGGAAGTTTGCGAAAGAAGGTGTCCTTCTCCATACTGTCTTTCAGGTTCAACACCTCCATGAACTGAATTGTCTCCACAAGCTTATTCTGGAAAAATTCTGCACATAATCCACAGATGTCCAAGTTCACATTAGTGCCACATACAGCTGTAAGAATAATCATAAAGGCCAATTTGAGTCCTGCTTCATTTTTTGGTCTTTCAATCAGGGAGGTGAATGCCTGGAGATCTCACCACTGTTATCTATCAGCTTCAATGAATTCATCCTCTTCGCTGGGACTGAACCCAAAAGCCGCTGGTAGTCAGGTACCAAGGTCTGGGAAGGACCCAAAGCCACAATCTCAGTAAAATGCAAGGCCAGATCACTCTACGAGACTGTCTTCAGAGCAAGTACATGATTTCAAAACCCTGTCCAAAAGGTGCAAACCCAGCACAACCCAACCAAAACTACCTTTGGGATAGATGATGTGTTACGCAGCTCTTCTGTCTTCATCAACTTGCTATTTGAGAAGAGTTCATATATCAAACAACCTGCTCAAGCAAGATGCAGACAGTAGTAATGAGGGTCTCAAAAGCGAAATGCCAGCCAACAGGGAGAAGTTACTTCCACATCTACTTTCTGTGACAAATGACTCACACTTGCTAACAAAGAAAGCAGTGTCTTCTGTTCTGAGCAGAGGCAGAAGGAAACGGTGGAATGACATCTTTAAAACACATGCGCATTCTTAAGAAAAAACTCATAAAGCATGAGGTGGAAGAAGAGTACCGACCAAGACCCCAAGAGTCAAGTGCCCATGGGGGAGACTTGCGGATGGTAGCCCAGTCACTCTTGCCCAACTCCAGAGCCTTGTATTGTGTCCCAACCAGCCAGTCGTATTGCTGCAGGAGGAATTAACTCTCATGAGAATTGAGAAGTATCTCCATACTCATCACCGATGCAAGCCCATTTCTCACGGTAAAAGATTAGATTAGTGCACTCCCTTCTATTTAGCCTCATGGAGTAGACTTTTCTTAATTCAGACTGCATTCAGAATGTGAAAACCTAACAGATATTGGTCAAACTTACAAGCATAGGACCTGTGGCAGCAGGATTCCCACCATCAAACTCTGAGAGCACATCAAGGCCATGTAATTTCCAATCAAGTGTTGGAGTCACTACCACAGATGCCAGACACACATTGCCATGGACCTACATCATCCACTTGTGCCTGTCAAAAATCTGTAGCACACCCTACATTCCATAAGAAACCCTCAAAGCAGGGGGAATGAATGCACATCAAAGAGTACCAGCTTGCAGTCATTGTTAAGGAAACTGACAGCCTTGGCAATCTGATGAAGGCCCCATGCAAAATACTCATCCCTGTGTTGCAAGATATCCTCTTTCACAGTCAATCCCATGGGCACATTAAAATGCTAGAAAAGTCATTGGAACAAACTGGTTGCACAAATCTGTGTCATGATGATCTCCTCAAGCAAAAGAAGAAGCGAGAGGAAAGGTACCGCTGTGTGCCTTGCAAGTCTAGCTCCTTGATTTTGTCAGCCAGTGGCATAACAGGCTCCGTGACAAGGTAAATTGTGGGTTTGACCACACTACCTTCCACCATTTCTGCTTCCGTGCTGTGCAAAAATACCAGCACATTTGGATGCCGCACCTGCCCATGCCAATAGCCTCTCAGCAAAGAACTCTCCCTCTCAAGTCATTTTTCAGAAAATAGAGAGGATGCATACCAGAGCTTCTTATCATGTCACAAGAGGTTTGCAACAGTGAAGCAAGTATTTAACCCAACCAGAACAGCTGAAAGGATTTTTATTGCAAACAAATATCGATTGCTTTAGAGTAGGTATCTGATGCTAACATACACTAAGTGTAACTCTTGAAGTGATGGGGGATTGGGAAAAAATTCTTCTAATCAATTATAGCTTACAACTCGGAGGCGCTTGGCTCCATTGCGAGCTGCAGCCAGGCGGCCATCTTGAGCATTTGAACCTGCATACGAAAAGATCGAGACTGCAGAGTTGTCATCCTGTCATTCATTGCATGCAATCATTGTGAGTCAGTGAGGACCATAACAGATGCCACAGCAAAATGCAGAATCCAGAATCCCAGATCCTAGGTCAAAAAAACAGATGAATCCCTATAGGTTTTTCTGAGCATGCATGCCTGGAATCAAGGGTAGGAGACAAAATGCAGAATCTGGAATCCCAGATCCTAGGTTTTAAAAAAACAGATGAATCCCTCCAGTTTTTTTCTGAGCATGTATGCTTCAAATCAAGGGTAGCAAACACAGAATCTGGAATCCTGGATCCTAGGTCAAAAAAAAACAGAAGAATCCCTCTAGATTTTTCTGAGCATGCATGCCTAAAATCCAGGGCAGGAGACAAAACCTAATCCCATGACAGACCCAAGAATTGCACACAAATCTTCTTCATCAAACTCTCAGCTGCTGTGTCCCTCCACACCAAGCCAAATCTCCATTGAGTCTAATCTGGATCAGTTTGCATCATAGAAACACGGAGCGGAAGACCTGGGACACTAGACATCAGCAGCTGAAAACCCACCCCCCCGCCCCCAAAAAAAAGGACACACACACACAACCTCATCAGTTCAAAAGCTAAGAGCAGCACCCACCCAGAGTTGCAGCATGAGAGACAAACCTTGGAAGTACCACGGCAGTGTGTCCATCCTCCCCAAGAGTGGAATAAGGCTCTCCGATGTTATAAGGCAGATCCTTGATACCACCTCCTGATCCCACCACTCCCTTGAGAAACTTGAGCATTGTGGTTGCTGTCTTCCTTGCTACCCACTTCCCACTTGGCTCTCTAAAGTGGCACTACACTATGCAACAGCACCCAACTCCTGCTGCTTGGAACACATAGCCACGGAAAGAGACTGCCTCCAACTCCATCTCTTCTCACTCACATCACAATCATCATCATCATCACCATCCTTGGCATAATCATTCAACCCTTAGCCCCCCCCCCCCTTCCTCTTCCCAAACACCTAACCAGAAGCCACAGCAAGCTGTCAAGATCTCCTAACAAACAAGTGCATAGTGTTGATCTTCACTATCTCTGGAGAAATCTGGCAAGTGGGTTGTGGGTGCTTCCCGTGAGCTTGCAAATGGAGTCGCGAGACTGCCCATGTGCGGACAGAATCATGTCAACACGACGCACACGGAGAGAGAGAGAGAGAGAAGCGCAATGATGAGGGTTTTTCCTCACCTCCATTCTAGCCACAAAAGTGGCGTTTTAGCGTAAGATCCAACGGTCGGATTGAAATGAGGTCTGAAAGGTAAACATGCATGGCTTTAATCTGAATCCAGATCAGTCGTCCGATCTAAAATCGGACGGTGTATGCGCCGTCTAGGGTTTCTTCTGTTCTGTTAAGAGAGTGAGTGAGCAAGGGGGGGCTGTTCTGTTTTGTTGGTTGGCTTCTTGCTTTCGGGTCACCCCTTGTTTCATTGGGGGGGGGAATATTCCCACATATATATTTACCTACTACTGGCCAGGTGGCACCCAATGATGTAGCGGGTCTGTCTAACAACCACTTTTGGGGCTTTTTATCAAATTATCGTTTTTTGGGAGTTTA
>Ga0209611_10003866_pt1 | contig 25765 bp, 23 predicted proteins | sample S1TSphgellanicum_3_FD_187693 | JGI IMG/M metagenome (GOLD analysis project Ga0209611, IMG submission 187693) | Host-associated microbial communities from peat moss isolated from Minnesota, USA - S1T2_Fc - Sphagnum magellanicum MG (SPAdes) (version 2) | ecosystem: Host-associated > Plants > Peat...
TCAAATTCATTATATGAACAATATACATATGTATGCATATTATACATATATAATTTTAGTACATACATTAAAATATACCCCTATGTCATTGTAGAATACCTTTAGGATGCAACTAATTTGGTGACTATTGCGACTAATGGAACATATCAACCTAGTAATGGATGAAAATAAATGTAAAATTGATGTAACCAATAGGATGAAATTTCTAATAATTGCATCATAGTTGTGAAAATGATCAAAATAGTTGAAAGTTGGTCTTGTAGTTGCAAATATTTTCAAATCTAGTCGCAAACGACTAAAAGTCGCATGTAGTCGTAAATTAAATGGTTACATTTTGGCTAATTTCTACTAGTGATTTTGATTTTGAGTTATAGGCATTGCAGATGTGTATGATGGGTGAAGTCATGGTAGTCATGTTCCATTTTTTTGCATTTGCATCTACCTACATTGCTACCAAGGCACACAACATGTTAGCATTGATGTTAGACCCACATTTTAAGTCTTTGGATGTGGTGAAAGGTTTTGTAGGAAGGGCAAAAGTCATATAGATGTCGGTTGAATATGACAATAGGTCTTTAATGCCATTACTAGTGGTTACATTCAAAATCCAAAATTTGAGCGTTGTTGGCTTATCGAAAGTAGTAGTTATTTATGACGATGAATTGATTTTTGGGGTAGTGGCCTCAAATGAGGCTACTTTTCATGGGTTGCTAAAACATGAATTGGGATTGTTTTGTCATCTACCCATGAAGTTGGAAGATTATCTATTTCCTTTGACATGGTGGAAGTCACATGAAATACGATTTCTAATTATTTTTTTTGTTGCAAGGCAAATTCTTGGGATTCTTGGGTCCCAGATTGAGACTGAAAGGATTTTCAGTATAGCTGGACTATTGACAAATTTGCAGTGCTACATGCTAGGTGTCAACAATCTCAAGAAGCTGGTCATGGTTCTAAAAAATTGGTCAAATGATGTAAAGGCAGATTGTCCATGGGAAGGGGATCCATTGACGATTTTTTCAAGGAAAAAACGATTATCGTTGAAGAGAATGATATGATGTTGGATGCAATTGGCTTTTTTAACATCGATGAATTAAAATGATGGATATGGGTGTTGATGGGGACTGGTTTTGCCATTTGTAGGAAGTTGTCACCTTCAATGGCTAGATGTACTAGTAAGCTAAGTTGCCTATTGTCTACTTCTTTAATGATCCATGGGACCAATATATCCTCTTCACAAATATGACAATGTCCAAGTTTTGGGACATTTTGTTATTTTTGCATCTTGTTTTTAATTTTTTTGTTTTGACAAACCTAATCAACATTTAAATGTGGTAAGGAAAGGGGGCAAACATATCTTGAACTTTTGGTTCAACATTGTGCAACATTAGATGCAGGAGAAACACAAATTCAAGTTAAACATGCAACTTTTGAAAAAGCCATGTAAGCAGAATTAATTATCCTTATTGAAAACAAGGTATATTCAAAGAACATGTTATTTGGCAATCTTTTTGATTTGAAGGCTCATGTAATTTTGACTCACACATGGTTCCTTCTTGTGCCATTATGGTGCTTGAAATTCATAATTTTGAAATTCACTATAAAAGGTTGCATTCATCTATGATTCCTATTTTGCTCTTGAAGTTTTGTTATCTCTTCAAGTTTCCAGTGAACTTCTAGGCTCTTAATACTCAATGTACTATTTTTTTAGTTAGGGATTTTTGGCAATGAAACTACTAATTGATGTCAATTCCTTTTCCTTGTATGGCCTAACTATTTGTCTACCTATGCCATGTTGGTGATATTGGTTGTTATTTGGACATATGCAACTAAGAGCCATGATTCCAACAAACTTGTAAACAATTAGTGCAACAAGTTTGCTTGCACTATCAAACATTATTTGAAATATAGGTGAATACATCTTCCTTTCCTAAAATCCTTAAAATGCAAATGATCTTCCCATTGCCAACGGTCCATGAGTTAAAATGATGTTTTAAGTATGTTACCCTATTTTTTTCATGACAATATTCACCTTTAGGCTTTAGATTCAAATGTTGCTTCCACTTTTAGTTGGGTCACCATTTGTCCCTCATAAATTTGATATGCTAATGTTGGAATTGTTATTATTTTAGGTCATATTTTGGCCATTCCTCTTGACAATGCTAATGAAAGCATGATACACAGGGGCTATTGCTATGATATAAAACACTTCTTTAGAATTGCATCTTGTTTCATTTAGTTTTGCATAATTCATGTTTGGGATCCTTAAGCATGAATTTATGCAACAAAATTTACAAGACTCTTTTGGATGATTTTGTGTTTGTCTACCATACAAGGTGGTGACTCCAATGCCTTTCTTCAAAATTGACCTTGATGTCTTTGGTGCAAGTTAGTGAATGTACGACAAAGTTACTGAGATGAATACTTGCACATGGGGAGATTGTGTTTGTTGACTATTTTTGTTTAGATCTACCACAACAAGAGGTTCAACATCATTATGATTGAAATATTAACCAGTGCACTACTTTGCAAATCTATTATCCTTTTGAATTTAAAAAAAAAATAATTGTGCAAGAGCAGCAAGGAGGAATTGGATGCAAGTAAATGTATGCAATGTTTTGATTTATATTGTGATGGTGATCAAGTGTAAGTCATACTTATGTCCTCTTTGTTGACATGTAGAGTTTGTAACCTAATAACCAACCTAGATGCCATATTTGAAGGTTCCCAATCAGGTTATGAAAAAATTGCTCCATATGCATAACCGGATTGGGTGATTCTAGGTAGATTATTGCAAAAATTGGCCCTTACGGATACCCAGCAGTTAATAATTCATTAAAAAAATGAACATTGATATCCTGATGTGCTGGCCATTATGGAATATTGATACCAGGTTGGTCCAAAAAATCTATAAAAAAAGAGAATATTGATACCCTGCATGTAAGTCAAATTTCAAAATTTTGCAAGAACTGCCCCCACCTAGTATTGAAAAACCAATATCCGGACAACACTGGTCCTAACTCTAGGTGAAGTGCTCTAGCTTAACAAAGTGCCAACTTGTCTTCCTTGACTAGGGGATAGTAAGATCCAATAGATGTTGGTTTTGTTTTCTCTCTTGTTCTCCATTTGTACCTCCGATGAGCATCTTGCCATTGCCTTAGGGGTTTAGGCTTGGAGCCAGTGCTAAGGACTATTTTTTTTATATCCCAAGCTGTTTGATTTGCCATGAGGGCAAGTGTTGTTTTTGCACTTGCCAAAATCTACCAGGAGGGGATTGCACAATCACTTGTGACGCAAGAACATAGCCTCAAAGTTTGCAATGATTTTTTTGCGAATCTGCCAATGCTGGCTGGCTTGTACTGTTGTGATAAAATGCACAGCAAAGTTTTTTCAAAGTTTTGCAATGATGTCTTGCAATGTCCCAATGCTTGCTGTGGTCCCTACAGTTGCCATCAAAAGCACTAAGAAAGATTTTCAAATTGATTGGCAATGTTCACAATGAAACCTTCAAAACTCCCGAAATGACCTCACAATCATTTCCACAATTTACGTGGAATTGTTCAGGACAAAGAGCACGCAATCCACCATTTCTAAATTGTGGAAAGAAAAGAACCATCTAAGTAGCTAGCTAAAGTAGCTATCCTACTTCCCGTTGTGGCACATGTTCCAAAAAAGTTGTCTTGGGCAACAAGTTTCTCCTTGTGAATATAAAAAGTTACACATGCTCTAGCGTGGCCACAAGGGAACCTCCATGTTGCTGGCCGGAGTGAACCAACAACAGCCCACCTACAAACAGACGGCAGGATGGATGTGCGGATGCGGAACACTCTTTCATTGCATTATTGTCTCATAGCTAACTCTATTGGTCAGCTACATATGTACATCCACACCAAGTGCCTTCCTTACAGACATAGTTTGGTTATTACTCAGTGGATGCATCCACACCTGAGTCATAATAAGTTTCCAGTGGATGCTGGACTGGTAGGTGCTGGTAAGAGCATCTCCACCAATGTTCAGTATGTGACCCTGCAAACATATTTCTCGCATCCAAGTTTTAGTTACTGGGCAACTATTTTCCAACTCCACCCACAAAACCAAAACTGGGACTGCAAGTAGGTGGGAGACTACTAGTAGCAACCCACCTGGACTCCCAACCAATCTCTCTAGCCAATCAGAAACAGGGAGCAGTCAATAAATACGATTTGACTGTGTGTATGACACTGTTCGAGGGCTCTGGAAATCTCTGCATTTTTTCAGGGTCCCAGAAATCTTCCAGTGGATTCACTGGATTTAGAACTCTATGTCTTTTGCCGTGCACTGCAAATGGCAATACGGCCTGTTTTGACTTTTCATACATTTATGGGCTTGATCTTTGATCTTCAAGGCTCAACCTTTTTCCCAAGCTTTCCAAATTTTCAACATTGGAATATTTTCTGAAGCCTCAAAACCCTTTTTTGCCAAAGCTTCTGACCAATTTTCAAAGGTTGAAATTCTTTTTTCTTTTTGAACTTTAATGTCGAGCAGCTTGAAGTCTCGTCGAGTTTTTCCCAATATCTTTATATAAAAAATCAATCTTCGGGATTCTCCTATTTCTCAATTATTTTATGCTCAAGTTGGTTCTCGGCGGTGTTTCTTTGGAGAATCCTGTGTTGAGGGCTTCAAGTTTCAACAATTCCTGCACCGTATAGACCATAAAAGTCTTGGGACTGGACCAATTTTCTATCAACTAAATAGCAAAAATTGTTTGAGAGGGGATCTATGCGAAGAAGTAGCTCTTGTCGTGTGTGTGTGTGTGTGTGTGTGTGAGAGAGAGAGAGAGAGAGAGAGAGAGAGAACAGGGATACGGAGAAAGGGTCGTGGTGGGAGAATTTTGATCTTCTTAGAGGAGGAGAAAAACCGACAATTTTGTTCTTCAAATTGTGGGGATTGTCATACACAAAACTGAATAAATTGCGGCCGTCTCTGTAGCAGTGCTGGGTTAGGTGCTTCTGGGAGGAAGCTCACTTTCTTTTAGACTCGTGTGATTGTTGCTTTGCTGATTAAGGTTTCTCACTTTTTGGTTTTCATCAGGCTATACAAGAAGCCGCCTTCTGAAGATCTGGAGCGGATGAACCTGGAATTCTATTGTCTCTTTTTGTTTCCCTGTCGTTCTTGAATGTTTGTATTGGATCTGCATCCGAGGAAAGTGGGAGCGGAGGAGGAGGGGAGACGAACCCTATACGTAAATTTGGGTTAGCCTCTGGAGTAGTCGGTGGAGATCAAGGTACAGATTTGTATTCTCCTCTGAGCCAGTCCTGGACTCCAGATTCTGTTGAGAGCCTCGTTAGGATTGTAGTCATATGGGTGGATTACCTGAGTTTGGATCAGAGTGAGCTCTAAGGGTTGAAAGACACGAATTCGAGAGCGTTCCGGATTCAAAGGGCTTTGAAAGCATCCAGGGGAGCTCATCAATGATGGGGAAGCTTTACATGACAGGCAAAAGAATGGCAAGGTTCAAAATTTTGGCGCTTGTGTTTGCTATGGTAGCATCGTCGGCGTTGGGAGCCTTTCTAATCGAAGAGAACAGCATCACCGTGACCTCTCCTGATAGTTTGAAGGGAACTTACCAAAGCTCAATTGGGAATTTTGGAGTGCCGCAGTATGGAGGCACCCTAGCAGGAACGGTGGTATACTTGAAAGATAAGCCAAAGGGTTGTGATCCTTTTGAAGATAGAACCTTTAGAGCAAACAGCGGCGGTCGTCCAGTCTTCGCTCTTGTGGATCGTGGAGGTTTGTTTTTCTTTGACACTTCGTTTCTGTTTGTTGTTTGTATGACCTTTCTGTTGGAATTTCTATTAGTCTTTCAGAGTTCACTCAAAGTGCTGTAATTGAGTTTGGCAGATTGTTATTTCACGACCAAGGTGTACAATGCACAGCAGGCAGGTGCAGCAGCAGTGTTGGTTGCAGACAGCAGGACAGAGAGTCTCATCACCATGGATTCACCTGAAGAGAATCCCAGTACAGCAAAGGAAGTTGAGAATATCAACATCCCATCGGCTCTCATCACGAAAGACTTTGGTGACAAGTTGAAGAGTGCTATTGAGCACGAGGAATTGGTCAACATGAAACTTGATTGGCGGGAATCACTCCCACACCCAGATGAGCGTGTTGAATATGAATTCTGGACTAACAGCAATGATGAATGTGGTCCTAAATGCGACGCACAAATTGAATTTGTGAGAAGCTTTAAAGGTGTTGCTCAGATTTTGGAGCGGGGTCAGTACACACTTTTCACTCCGCATTACATAACATGGTATTGCCCAAAGGCTTTTGTCGAGAGCAAGCAGTGTAAATCACAGTGCATTAACAATGGCCGGTACTGTGCTCCTGACCCTGAGCAAGATTTCAACATTGGATATGATGGGAAGCAAGTGGTGACAGAGAATTTGCGGCAACTCTGTGTTTTCAAAGTTGCCACACAGTTGACGATACCCAGACCATGGGTATGGTGGGATTATGTCACTGATTTCCAGATTCGTTGCCCAATGAAAGAGAAGAAATATGGGCCAGAGTGTGCAGAGCAAGTTATCACCTCATTATGTAAGTTTCTTCCTTTCAATACGCTCAATAGGTTTTCCTGACACTGTATTGTGGAAGTTAGAAGTCCCTGTTTGGTGACGTTTTGTGTCTGCTCATTCAGAATGGGAATTAGACTTGAATGCTAAGAAAGCCAATTTTGATTATGAAATTTTGGTGTGCGATTGCAGCATTGAACCCTTCAGATATCCGTGAATGTATGGGGGATCTGACAGTTGATGAAGATAATCCAATTCTAAAAGCAGAGCAAGAGGCACAGGTTGGTTCCTTTCCTTTACTCTTGGAAACTCTCCACAGTGATACTTTACAGTATGCTTGCTGTGGTTTCAAACATCATTCTAATACAGATTTGTCCCAATAATAAAAAGCCTTTTAATCTAGCAACTTTCCAAGAAAAGACATGACAATTGCATATTGGACTGAGTTTTCTCCTGGCATGTTTTTGCTGCAACAAAGTAACCTTGTGGGCTATGTGCTGGGATCGAAGGAGGAGATTAGAATTGAAATTACAGTACAATTGGTGTCAAAATGCAGTTGATTGCATCACCTAATCCCTGAGACAGTAGAATTCTACGATTATTATATATACTATAAGGAAATAAAATCCTGCTATGCCACTATGGCCTTATTACTGTTGGTCTGGAGAATGACTAGAAACCTGTGCAACCACAGATGATATTAAAAACTATGCTCAGCCTGTTGATGAGATTCATAAATGTTGTAACAAGACCTGTATTGTTGATGGCACTCACCAATATGATATTCTAGGTACGGTTCTGCAGTTCTTCCTGTCTGTATGATGGTGAAGCATCGTGCATTGATGTTCATTTTGGTTAGGGCATTGACAAATCTGTGTTTGGCTGTCAGGTTGGGAAAGGTGATCGTGGTGATGTCACCATTTTGCCAACACTTGTCATCAACCAACGGCAGTACCGAGGTTGGTGTGATTTTGGCCCTTCATCTTGTTTACCAGGTGTTGCAATGACAAAATGCAAGCATGAAATGGGCATGAAGGCTGACCAAGAAAGTTTCTGATTTTCAGAGTCTAACATATTCAAACTAATACAACCTAAACCCAACATCACCTATCCTGATATAGCTGCACACAACCAAATTCTAAGTAGTACATACCTTTCTGTATAATATGGTCTTGCAGGAAAGCTGGAGAAGGCAGCAGTGACTAAGGCTATCTGTTCAGGTTACAAGGAGACCACAGACCCACCCGTGTGTTTAAGTCAAGGTAATCGTCATCAAACTTATCCTCTTGATATGTTTGAACCTTGCATGCAAAGTTCTCATCTTCAAGAAACTCACAATGTCAATGTACAATTGCTGCTAGTGGATGTATAGTGTTATGTGTAATAAAACGCAAAACTTTCTTTTTCTCCTTTTCACACCTGGATATTCCTTATTTCCCTGGTATTGAATAAAACCATGCAATGAAACAAAAAGTTGGAAGCTAGGGTCTTTTGACAGGACAGTCTTTACTTGAGATTTTGCAGCTGTTGAGACAGATGAATGCCTCAGCAACAATGGTGGATGCTGGCACAAGGGTAATATTACAGCATGCAAGGTACAATGACATCTTCTCATCTGTCCCAACTCCTGAGACAGCCATTCAACAGACTTGGGCAGTTGCTGCAACTGAATAGTGACACTGGAATTTGGTTATTTGGTTGCTGAGTTCATGTGCAACATATTTTTGTGTCACTGTAAAAGTAGTGGTTGTAGAACTTGAACTCAGATTTTCAGAATAGGGGGAGTTCTGGACTACCAAACAGTACCACTGGGTTTGAGATGACAAGAAATGGGAAGGACTCAGGTTTTTCTCATTTTTAGTTTCCAGTATGTAACTGACATTTGCCTTGTTACAGACTATCATTGTGGCACATGAAGCTCCCCAGTTTGTGTCTTATTTCTGTGTGCCCCAACAATGCTAGTCCATGAGATCATCAGCAAAGTTGCTTGTTCTTGATGGTCTCTGATTGTTTGTTTGTTGGGAACTATTTTTTTCCCACAGGACACATTCCGTGGCCGTGTATGTGAGTGCCCACTGGTTGAAGGTGTGCAATTTGAAGGTGATGGATACACTGACTGTCAAGGTACTGATAAACATTTGTGTGATGCCATTCAGCCACTCCTTAGATACTTTCACAACTGCCCACCTTCCAATTACTCAACAAAAGTTTGATTTGTCTAACTTCACAAAATCTGGAAACAGCCAAAGGACTAGGACGTTGCAATTTTGACAACAATGGGTGCTGGAAAGAAACTCAAGGAGGCGTTATATATAGTGCTTGCCAGGTACTCCTGCACTTTCCCCTCCCAGGTTTTCATCTGAAATTTCACTGTGAAGTTTGGGCACGAGATAGCAATTATTCAGTGCTGATGGAGATATTTAAATCAGTTCACTGTAGTAGGCATAAAAGGGCAAAAGTTCTACTGTACAACAAAAATGTGACAGTAGGGTGTGTTGTGTTTAGAGTTTCAGTTATTGGAGAAGTATGATTCTACTTTAGAAGAGGCAGTGCTGATAGATTCCAGTCTGTATTGAGGGTTGTATTGAGATATATGCATGATGTCTTAGTCATAGACCTCTCAAACCTGGTTAGACACAGTTTGTTCTCTGGATATTATAATAAAAAAAACTCTCCGGCTAGTGTGATAGAGTTTGTAGCATAATGATGAGACAAGGGATGACATCACCAGACATAATAAATCTGTGCCATTGTTTGTGTTGCTTGAAGGATTCCTATACTGGATGCACATGCCCCGAGGGGTTCACTGGTGATGGGTTTGTTGATGGCTCTGGATGTACTGGTATGTCACATACATGCTAACACATTATTTCTCACCTTTTAAGTAGAGGGGCTGATGTACTTAGGCTTTGACCTGATTAGAATACCCTGAATCCTCACTGTGACCTTATTAAGGGGACTGGTATGTGACCTCCACCACTGATGAAGTCAGTGGGGATGTTATGGTAGGGGGTAATACATTAAATTTTTCTGTTAATAGGTCCCTGAACATGCATATGACTGAGGAGTGGTTTTATTTTCTCTTTTCTTTAGTCTTGAGTTTCCTCTTTTTCATGTCTGCTCTCTGGTTGCTGTTACGTTGTTGGATCAGAAAATTCTATAACCTTATCATCATCAGGTCATCTCACAATTCTTTTCAGGTTGACATAAATTGTAGGTATGGAAAAATTCTCATTACTTATGAAGACACTATTGTTTGTGCAGATATTGATGAGTGCTCTGAAAAGACAAGATGTCAATGTCCAGAATGTCAGTGCACAAACAAGTGGGGTGGTTATGATTGCCAATGCTCTGGCGGCCTTCTCTACATTCATGAACATGATACTTGCATCAGTGAATCCTCATTCCCTATTCATGCTTCCTGAGCACCCTTGCCATTTGAGCCATTCTAAATGAATCATATGTATGGATGATTGTTTTTTAGTCTTAGCAGTCCTAACACTTTATGTGGGTTTGATTGAGCAGGCAAAAGGATTACACCATCCAAAGTTGGGTGGACTGTTTCAGTCATAGTATTGGTTGGGATGGTGGTTCTTGCAGTCGGTGGCTATGTTATCTACAAATACAGGCTACGGGTACAATTTCCTCAGTGCCATCACTTCATGCATTTGCACATAAATTGCCATTCTAGATATGTTTGAAGTGTACTGAGCTTGTGTCTTCTTTCTGTGGGGGATGGCAGTCATACATGGATTCTGAGATCAGAGCAATCATGGCACAATACATGCCATTAGATAGCCAGAATGAAGTTCATACCCATATGCAGGAGGATGCATAACTGCAGGTTTTGACTGTCCCTGCACAATGGCTTCTACCCATATGACAAGTATCCCAAGTATTCTAGATCATATCTGTGGTGTTGCTTGTGGTGTGCTTTGAGGATATGTTCAAGATACAGGAGGCCCCAACCCTATCCTCTTTGTAGGTGTCTCTATGCCATAGGCTCAGATGCTTGATTGTATGGGAGCAAGAAAAAATGAAATGAAGCTTACCCTCACAAGCTTGTTGCAGCTTTAATGAGGATACTATTGAAATTTTGATCAGCTATGTCTCGAGTGTAAGCTGACATCATGACTGAGTCTTCATGTTGCCTCCAGAAATGAAATAGAAACTCAGGATGCAGAACTTTGTATAACTGTTTGCCCCAAGTTTTATGCAGATTATCATATATTCACCTCCACCCACCATTGGAACTGATTAAGTTGGTGGGGCATCAATGGCAGCTAGCCCTGCCATTCATGATGAAGGTGATGGTCTGATACTTTGTTACACTCACAAGGCTATGACCACACTCATTCTTGTGTTTGTTGTGATTGGCTCAAACTGACATGATGGTTACCTTCAAAGTGTTATTGTGGAGTTTTCTATGCAATTTTACTAGATACACTACCCATGGTGTCTGCTTCCAAAGAATTCTCAAAGAGCATCTGCTCCTTAGATTTGCAAGATTCTGTGTGAGTATAGTTTTCAGCCTATTGAAGCACTTCTCTTATGTTACCACAGGAGTTTGGATACACTCAAAGAAGATTGTAAAGACACCATTGATGTCCTCAAACAGTGATATACAACTGGATTGGGTTTGGCTGCGGTAGCTGAGGTGTCATAGATATGAGTAAAGGTAGATTGAAATTGCTATTGTGAGCTTGTTTAGGCTTCTCTGAACATCAGGTCCTGATGTTCATGACGCTGAACCAGATTCACAATCATCTAAGTTAGCTTTGAGGAATCTTCTAAGTTAGCTTTATGGGGCTAATTGTTGTGTATGGGTAGAGATGGGGTGAAATTTGTATACTTTATGTTGCACAAAGTCTCATAACAGCAAGAGTCGGGATGATTGAGGATGCAGTGGCAAACTGGATGCTTGGATTTGTGACCTTAGCTTCTGGGTGCATTTGTCCTTTATTTTAGTAACGCATTGATGGTGAAAACAGTTGAACAGCTCTGAAGCATGTGTGCACTCCTTGTAAGGTGTGCACTAAAGGTGGAACAGATGAGAGTTGACAAAGGTGACATTTGTACATATATAACACAGAATTTTTCCAAAGGCCATAACAGCTAGAGACAGTGCAATGTGTCCAGTGACATGCTTGATGAAGACTAGTTGAAACCAAACAAGTGACAAGAGATGACAAAGCTGGTGGTTTGGCAAGGTTTAAGAGCATCACTTGCTGAAGTATGACTTGGCAATTTGCAGGTACACATTGCAATGTGTCCAGTAACACACTTTATGAAGAATTGAAAACCAAACTAGTGGTCAGACTTATCAAAGCTGGAGGTTTGAGATGGTTCAAGAGCATCACTTGTTGAAGCATGGCTTTGGGATTAGCGACCATGGCATCCAAACTGTCCTCTTTCACAGCTTTTGCTACTGAAACTGTATCATGGGGGATTTCCTTGCCTATCTTTGACTGAATCATGCTGTTGGAAGTTACCTGCACATATGCCTTGAAATGAAATATTATTTCCTGTCTAATGTTCTCGGGTTAACCAGTGCACTTGCACAATAGTGTCTGCATTTTTTAATATTGTGATATCCAAAAGTTCACAAATTGTATAAGTAGGGAACTTTCGAAGTAGGGTGCATTGAATAAATCTTCCAGTGAGAGGGTGAATCAAAGTGATTTGATTTCCAGGAAGGGGTACTGTAGGTTCAAAGGTGGAAAAAAAGCAGCATGTGATTGTGCTGAGAAAACTGCACCGTCAGCTGCTTGTCATAATCTTGGTGACAAACAGGAGTAATGTCATGCCTACGAGAAATTGGATGCTATAGGGGATAATTGTCCTGTGGTTTGATTGAAATTGAAGCAGAAACTTGCACTAAACAGCTTACAGATGGTGCAGCCCGATCCATGATAGAGACCAAGGGTGTTATTATGCCCACCACATATTCCACACTATGATTATCCTTTGAATTGACCAGTCTCCAGTATTTATGAAAGGTAATTAGTAATTAGGATGTAAAAAGCATGGAAATAGATTGAATTAGTGTGTGATGGTTTAGTATTGCTGAGGGATGGAGAGGTTAAAATATGGATTTGATCACTCCTCAAGTTTATTCTCCACACAATGAATCTGCGATGAACCAACTAAAAGGAATGCAACCACTTTTTCATTGTCAAAATCTTACCAAAAGACTTTTTTTAATCATCATCATCATCATTGTTCTTAGAGAGAAAGTAAGCATCTACCAACATTAAGCATTATAATTGAACATTGAATTAGTCAAGAGATGTATTGGGTCATGAAGTGTCGTAACTTTTCCAAATCATAATTACAATTTAATTATCTTGAGTACGTGACAATTTTGTATATCTTATATATTAAAGCAACAGTGATATTTGTCTGTCTGGGCAGTGCTTGGAAAATTTTTCCAGTCATAACTTCCCCAGATGTAATCGACTCCATAGAAAAAAAAAATCAGGGGCAGTCTGATTTTTTGAGGAGCTTCCCAGATGTAACTTCCCCAAATGTAACTGACTCCAGATAAAAAAGAAATCAGGGGCAGTCTGATTTTTTGAGGCAAAAGATTTGGTAGACCAAAAAAAAAAATATTTAGGCCTTGGACAGCCCAAAATCTTTTGTTTTTGTTTTTTTGTATTGACCAAGACTACCTTTTTTTTCTTTTAGCTACTGTCCGTCCCGATTAAGGGGACGGATGAAATGTCCGTCCGGCTTGATGACGAGACAGATTTAAGGGAAGACCAGAAAAAAAAATATTTAGGCCTTGGACAGCCCAGAATCAATTTTTATTTATTTTTGTATTGACCAAGATTACCTTTTTTTTCTTTTAGCTACTGTCCGTCCCAATTAATGGGATGGATGAAATAATAATAAAAGTAGAAAACAAATAAATTTTTTAAAAAAAAAGTTAAAAGTTTCTAAAAAAAATTAAAATGCTAACCAAGTTTTAAAAAACCAGGGGACTTCACAGTGACCGAAGGTCATGGGCACCCACTAGTATATATATATATATATAGATAGTGTGATGATGCCTTTGTGAAACTGATCCTACTAAAAGCCTCTAGTTGATGAAGCACAAAACTTTGTAGTTGGTGTGTATGTTTATGATAAGGAGGTTTGAGCTCTCCTTTTAGTAATCAAGGTCTAGGGTTTAATCTATTGAATGGAGAGTTGTAATGTTCTTAGAACTTCAACATTGATCAAGTGTCAAGTCTGGCAAATTATCGCTAGCCATCTGGCAAATTTTTTGGTCCAAAAGAACCCTAAAATTTTGTGAGTTTTTTGTCAACCCTGCCAGACTAGTTTAGAAGTGGAAGAAATTTGGCAACAATTCTCCACTTTCAGGTGCATTCACACTTGGTGTTAAGGACTCTAGTATTAAGTCCCCTAACACCAAGCTAGTCATTTAGGACCTAAACCTATTTCTCATGAAGATTTTATGTTAAGTTAACATTCATTTAATATTAAACAATCACCCATTTAATATTGGGTGCCACCTAAGATGCCACCTAGATTTTCAACTAAACACCGACTTAACATTCAGTGTGAATGCGCCTTTAAAATACAACACACACAATCTTTTACCCAATCCTTTCACTATTATTCCACAGTCAAATCAATAATGGAATGCTCTCTCTCTTACCGAGATTGAAATCTGACCAGCAAATCTCGCACTGTGCAACAAAATTATTTACTCATTTACTTTCCTACTTGAGTCGAAAACATAGCCGGCGTTAATTGGGGAGAGGGGCAGGGGGGGAGTTGTCGGTCCCTTCTCATTCGTGCTCCTACTGACGTCCTATCGGCCAAGATCTTCACCACAGCCAATAAGATTGCTCCATGGTTTGTCCGGAGCCGGCAATATCTGACGTGTCTTCCACGTGGCTGTACTGGCCTGAAGTCGGAAACGACGCCCCTAGGGTTTGCTTGTTTTTCCATTTGGCGATGAGATTTGCGAACTGCTTGACATCGCGATCATCGTCACGAAGAAGCTTCGGTTTTGTTACGGAGGACTGCGCGGCCGCGTTCGGCAAGGGGAGAGAGGGAGGAGTTTGAGGAGTGGAAGAGAAAAGGGCCCTTTTTTTTCCAGCAGGAGATGTTAGGGATAAGAATAGGTTGAGGATTGGAGGTAGAGAAAGGAAGAAGAGGCCAAGGAAGGGAAGAGTTGGGTGCGTTCGGGAGGGGCTCAAATGCGTCGACAGCAGCGAGGGCCTCCGGCGTCCCTGATTACCAGGGCAGTTGATTGGGTGTTCACTATGGTGCGCAACGCCGAGTTCGAGATTCTCTTCGTTCTATTCTTCGTTATCGCTTATCTTCTTTTCAAGGACTTGGTATGGAGGTGGCCGTTTCACTTTTTTTTGAGTCTCCCTTCTTATGAACTTTTTCGTCGTCTTTCTCCTCAGTTTAGGAGTCCTGATGCTGCATTCGATTAGTCTGAATCTGTCTCATCGAGCAGATATTTTGTTTCTTTTTCCTTTCTTGATGATGATGCGTGAGAGATCATTTGAAATGGTCAAAGAACTGTTTGTCGGTTGTGGCAGACCGCGCGGCCGGAGTATAATCAGATTTTGTCTAAGAAAGGTCAAGAGCGGGGGAACGGGTTCGTCTGACCGAGTGCTCCTAGATGCAACCGAGTGTCGGGCTTCCTCCCAATTCTATATAGTATTGGGTGAGTCATCTCAACTAATAAGCTGTTTAAGAGCATCCTTGTCGACTTTCTTGATGAGATTTTCCAGAGCTTTTTCCTGCTCTCTAAACATAGTAGCTATAGATGAGTAGACTGGGAACCTTATACCATGATTTCTTTAGCTCTGTATGTGTATGAGGTGCTGATACGCACGCATTTGTTTTCATCGGTAACTCTTGTCTGTTTGCATTGTTTTAGCTTCCCAGGAGACAAAACCCTGCAACAATGGGCCTTTAAAATGCCAGATACTGTGAAAGACGATCAAAGTTTCACTTTTGGGCAATGTCTCTTGAGTGCTAGCCAACATCACGTCTGAGTCTTCCCATTGTTTCCAGAAAGGCAACAGAAACTCAGGATGCAGATTGTGTATAATGGTTTGCCCAAGTTTTTGGGAAGATTATTATATGCTTATCTACACCCACTGTTGGGAGCTGATGAACTCAGTGGGTAGTCATGGCAGCTCGTCACTGCTGTTCGTGATGAAGGTGATGGTCTGTCACTTTGTGAGCGACTCTCATGAGGTTATGACTGCGCTCATTGTCATGTTACCTTTAATTGTTGTTGTGGAGATTTCTCTGCAACTTCATCAAGCTTTTGGGCAATCCTTGTACAGTACCTAGGTGCAAGATAGTAATTTTTCCTAATGATTATTTATCAATGTGCTATTGGGTTATGTGTTGCTGTGCATGGGTAGGAGCAAGCCATTGGAGATTTTGGGCAGGGGAAACTATTTGGTTCTCATTAGGACCACAAAGTGATCATACTTCCCAGTCTTCTTACGGATAATGCTGATGCAAAGTCATGAATTTGGGCATGTATACAATCTGAGGGCATACTCTTCATTAGAATCACCTGAAGTAATGGGGATGCAGCTCTATCATACAAACAGGTTGTTGTTGACCCAGACGATGTATGACTAGAATGATCACAGTGAGCAAGACTTTTGCAGGGTACATCATTTCTCATTCACAACAATTTTGATGAGACACAAGGTTGTACCACTGCTATTACCATCTCAATTTTCTGGAATAAGAGGTCAAGTTTCTTTCTGACCAATATGACCACTATTATGCTTCAAATTCCCTTGAGCCATAAGTATAGGAACTGAGGTGTGTCAGCTTCTGGAGTTGTTGGAAGAAGCTATTGATGTTTCAGTGCTGTGTGCTTTGCAGTAAGAGTCCAAAGTACCAGAGTGTTTGGCATAATTGATGTAGAGTTTGCTGCCTTGATTCTTCCCAGATAGGCTTAAACAACACTGAGCATTTGATTTTTGATCAGATAAAGTCTGACATGTTTGGTTTGCTCCCATATGGACAGCAATTTGTTGTTTCCTAATGACCTTTAAAGTTCATGATGACCAACATGCAGATCATCCAACTTACAGAAGCTGCCTCTGGAATCATGTGTGTTAACAGCAGTCTAAGCACCAGCAGGAATCATCAATGCCCACATTTGGTTTGTTGGTTTCTCAGATCAAGTATTGTTGATCACTTTGGTGCAGAGTTTGCTGTCTCAATGTTGGGCAGTGCAGAGATGTTTGTGACAGCATAATCAGGAATTGACCAGGTCATTCTTTGTTTATTGCTTCATGGGACACCCTGTCTCTATAGGGACACCCTCTTTAGAGGCCTCTATGTCTTTTAGGCATAGATGCTTGCAGGGACATACTAAAATGAAATAAAAGCTCTTTCCTTCAGAAGCTTGTTGCAGCTTGAATGAGGATACTATTGACTTTTTTGATTAGCAATGTCTCTTGAGTGCTAGCCAACATCACGTCCGAGTCTTCCCATTGCTTCTGGAACGGCAACAGAAACTCAGGACACAGATTGTGTGAAATGGTTTGCCCAAGTTTTTGGGAAGATTATTATATGCTTATCTACACCCACTGTTGGGATCTGATGAACTTGGTGGGTAGTCATGGCAGCTTGTCACTGCTGTTCGTGATGAAGGTGATGATCTGTCACTTTTTGAGTGACTCTCATGAGGTTATGTCTGCACTCATTGTCTTGTTACCTTTAATTGTTGTTGTGGAGATTTGTCTGCAACTTCATCAAGCTTTATTGCTTCTTGGGAAGAAACATCATTGATTGCTTTGGTCACAATTGGCAGTGTGAAGAGTACATGAGTCACATGACCATCCACATTTGTCATGCTCATGTGTGGTTTATTGCTCTATCCAAGAGACATTGGTGGTCACATTTGTCAGGCTTGGGAGTCTGAAGAGTAGTAAGTGACTAGCAGCATGACTGGGATTGTTGTGCTCATGTGGGTAATTGGTTTTCTAAGACAAACATTGGGGATCAATTTGGTCATGCAAGTCATAGAAGAAATTTCACAGCCAGGCCTGTCACTTAACATGAAGTCCGCAATACTTAAAGATACTTTTTATATGAAAAGGAATGAACAACTAAGTTCATAGTCAAAAGTAGTTGTGGATGTCTAGTTTGATCATAGAAGTAACTTAATGATCCATTTTTGAAGGCATGTTTGGATCAAAGTTTCTATCACATCAGTAAGAACTTCTACAACAGGTGGTTGTTTTTCCTATGGCAGTAGGCATTTAGCTTATGACCCTTGTGAAACTTTGTGTCTTGTCTTTTTTTGAGCATATGAGAGAGTTGGGATGGCCTAATATACCTATATCCCCTTAGGCATGCTTGTTTGCAACTCATACATCAAGTGCGCTCATCATTGTCATGGGTTAGAATTGAATGTGGATTTGTAAAGCCCTCCCAATTTTTGTAAATGGTTGCCAGTATTCAATGGAACTTTGCACTTCAGACACCTCTACAGTAGGTTGTTATGTGTGCCGCAGTTTTCAATACGGAAATAATGTAGTACCTTGGCAGCTTCAACAAAGGTTTTCAACATATATTACTCAAAGAAATGTTGAAATTGTTTGAAAAAACAAATTTTAACAAAATTTTTTGTGTGAAGCAAAATAGAGAATCCTTTGGAATATTCAGGAATAGTTTATTATTCAACATGGAATCTTTGAACTATCAATTACTCAACAGACATACCATGGTACCTTGACAGTTGGGCACAAATTATATTTTCTTAGAAATACTGAAATTTTCAAAAAAATATTTTTTGTGAAGAAAAGTTTTTTTGTGTGAAGGAAAATGAAGAATCTTTTGCATTTTAATATTCATACAAGTCCATTTGTTGTTTGTGTGTGTTTCCCCAAAACACATTCTATTACAGTAGTGGTAGTTCCTTCTTTCTATGTCCCCACAAAGCTGCCCATGTCACTAGCCTAAGCCAAAAATAGTGAGGGGCAGAGTTGAAAATAGCTGTTGGTGGGGGGTCCTTTTATATTTGGACTTGAGTGGCAGCATCCCATATCATCCTTGCCCAACTATGTGTTAGATAGACCACTGCTTCCCATTGAAAGCCAAGTCCAAATAGGATAAAAACATTTAATCTTTTTTGGGAGTTTCTTATTAAAGAAACAATCCTCCATTTCCAAACCTTTTTTCCATTGCTTTTCTACATACACCAGTCTATGCATGAAAGAAATAGCTCACTTCCAAGCAGTTCTTCTTCTTCTTCTTTTTTGTTGCACTCCCAGAATCTATTGATAATCATCTCTGGTACCCTTGCTTTGCAGGTAATGCAAAGGTAATGCAATTCGCATCAATTTCATTCACTGCCACACAACTTTATGCCACATTACCTTATATGAACCCCCAAGTCTTTCTTTGCACAATTCTTCAACCACACATCGTTCTACTGAAAGTGGTATGTTTGCGAGAGGATCAGTGTCCATTTCTTAGGTACAGTTTTGCTCAACCTCCTATTATTAAGGAGTTTTCTGCCAATTTTAGTTCAATATTTCAACAATTCTCCATGCTCTTCCCATGCCTAGTTTATGGGTCCAACTCCAACCTCACTAGGGACCTATACAAGAAGAAGAATTGAGTTGAACTTTTGCAAGGCATGTATTTCACCTTTGTTCTTATTTCCTTGATACACAAAACCCAAGATATGATTGGGTGGCCTTAACATTTGGTGATCACACCACAAATATAAAACCATGATTCCTAGTTTATTGACTCTTATTTTGAGATTTCTCGTAGAAATTATTTGTCTTCATCACAAAAGTGAATTTTATTTTCAAAAGTGATTATATATTTGTTGTGTTTTTTACTTTTCAAACAAGCCACATAAAACTTCCAAAAAAGAAAATTTATACTAAAGTCTTTTTGTTTGTCTATAACTTGTTTTTTATTGTAGTATGACAATGGTTCTTACTAGGAGCATGAGGAAGCAATTGGATGAAGCATTGCAAGAAATATAACAAGCCAGACCTTTTGGTGGTCAAGGAATGGAGTTAACAAAAATGCATCCAACAAGATGTTGCTACTTTTCACAGTGAGGAGTAGTTGGAGTTGGAAACTACACCCACAAAAGGAGAACTAGAAAATTGGAGTGATACCAAAAACCATCTAACAAAAAATACTGTTAATATTAGAATGAAGACTTTGCAAGAACCTATTTGGAACCCTATCAAAAACCAAGTTTGTTGGTACAATGAAATTGTTTTACCCAATACTTTGTGCTTAGGAGAATGGAAATTTTCAACTCCAAGGATTGTGAGAGTTTCAAGAGAAGGATGTTCCTGATGATGAACATAGTGACCATTCCTCTAATGAGTATTGTCGATGATGATGAATTTAAACAAGAAATTTTGATAACCCTTGTTTTTAATGTCGAAATCACCTCGTTTGTTCTAACATGTTACTTTTGTCATGGCATAGGTCACATGATAGGAAGTTGCCCCTAGTGATTTAGTTGAATGTTAATAACCAACCCTTTTCCAACTTTTGTGCCCAATACCCACCTAGTTGCTCTCAAAGTTGTAACTAGTGAAGGTGACGGAGGAGCACCAAAATTAGTGCGACATTCCCACCCAATATTTCCACCAACCAAAGGGTTTTATACCAAAAATCAAAGACCTTTTTCTAAACCCCCTAGGGGAGGTGTACCCCCTAGTATTGGTTTACTTGGAGGTGGAAGTGGACCCCCTAGAGGAGGAAGACCTAGTGGAGGAAGTGGACCCCTTGGCAAATGTGAACCCTTGGGAAGAAGTAATGGACCTCTTGGTAGTGGAGGACTTCTTGAATGCATCGAAGGTGGACCAACTAGGATCGCCTTAGAACCTTGGTACTCATTGTGGTATCTAGAATTGATTATTTCTATTCCTACAATTATCTTTACTTGGAAATCTTTGTCATATCTTATTTATTCCACTGGAACAAATCTTGATGCCCATGTTAGGGTATTTAGAAAAGGCCATTTAGGCCAAGGAGGGGGGGTGGGGATGATTCTAACATGTGAACGTTTTTTTTTTGTTTCATTTTGACAGATGCCATTTCAAAATGGGGGGAAATTTTCATTCAATCTCACCCAAATTGTACCTTTGAAAAGTTGGAAGGGTTTTTTACAAACAATACAAACAGTTCAAACTACTGAAAAAGTTTACATGGCTCTTAAAATGATCAAATAAAGCCATGATGAAAAGGTCGAAGTGTATTATAACTATATACCCAAGCTCGTTAATTGTTTACAACATAAAGCAAGTGACAACTTGTTGACTACCTTTTTTAGAGTCAAACTATTGCCCTACTTATGGGTAGTGACAATAGGGATGAAGAGAGACACCTTATTTCGACACAATGAGGCTACTATTACTTGTGAAGAAAACTTGGGGGATGTTTTCTATAGGAGATTACTTGAACCTTCGACAATTTTTTAAAAAATTAATGAAATAAAACAAACATAAATCACTTGTGGATGTTGCCACAAATGGGACGTGCCAAGGAGCGGTGTCACTAAAACCTAGATAATCCCAACAACAAGTTGAAGGGATAAATAATTTTCAATAAACAAAATTTCCACCTTGTGCAAAGGAAGGGATCAAAAATCAATCTAATAAACATGACAAATATAATCAAGGTGGTGGCCTCTCATTTTACCATTGTTTTATCTGTTGTTTAATAAAAACATAAAATTTATGACTGTCCACACAAACAAGCAGCCCAATAAATGTTGAAGGAAAAAACCTCCACATGATAATTGAAAAAGGAATTAAAAGGAAATTGTCAAACATGGTTTTGGCAATATGAGAAGGAGTAAAGTATCAAAAGCAGTCACTTTCAAAGAAAATCAGTAAAGGAAAATGAAGATTGCAATCGATTGGGGTGAAGAAAACCAATTGTGAGAAACATTTGAATTTGTTATCTAGGAAATCCAAGAGAATGAACCTCCCATGTAGTTGCAAACAAGATGAATACTCGGAATTCAATTCCAAATCTTGCAAAGCTTACTAAAAATAGTCATATTGAAATTTTAGATGGTATTGATTTTGTCCATGGTAGATTTACTATTAGCAAATATTTCAATTATATTAAAAATCGGTTAATAGTTGTTGGATAATGTACACACCTTTACTTTGCACCAACATTTCATGCATATTGTCCCATATTTAAAATAATATGTTTTTTTAAAACTTTCTCCCTCCAAGAAACTGGACGTCTCACTAGGACTTACTCCTATCATAACTTCAAAAGCCAAAGACCTCACATTGCAATAATCCAGGTGCATCTAGAAAAATCATTGTGGAGGATGTGTTATTGGATGGAAGATCTCTAGTCAACATCATTGCCAAATATTTGAATAAAACATTAAGACTTCCCATTCCTAGACCAACCCCTTTTACCTTAACGATACCAAACTAGACCTTCACTACATAAGTAGGTCTGATTAAGGATCTCAACATCGTCCATGGAATTCCATATGTCATGACATTTACAACTATGAAAGTTAATGTTTTGGATGCAAGTTATTTTATGTTGATTGGCCACCCTTGGTTACATAATGTCAAAGTCACTCATGATTGGGGGAACAACCTCGTCACCATTGATGGGAATGGCATTATGCATACAATAGTCATGAACACAAATTTGGATAGTAACATGAAGTGGCTAAAAGTGCTATTTGGCTACGATTTTGTTAATGGAGTCATTGATGAAGAGGAGGATTTTTTTTGGAGGCCAAACTATATTTGTTCATAATCAAAATTATCACCTTACCGAAACTGGGAATTTTGGTGGCACTTTTCAAAAGTTTAGAATCTAGTATTGAGGATCTCATTTTTTATTTTCCACATGCACCAACAAAATTTTGGAAGATGCCACTATTATTCGAACCAAGGTACATGACCTAAGGATTAACAAACAGACATTACTAGAAGAAGTCCAAGTCAAGTCGTTCAATTTGGGTATTGATGAAGAACCATAATTGGTGAAAGTCTATGCATATTTTGACCTTGAAATAACACAAAAGGTAGAACAATTATTCAAAGAATACAAGGATGTCTTTGCATAGACATATGAGGATTTGAAAGGCATACCACCCCACATAACATGACATTGAATTGAATTGGATAACATTATTCCACCAACCCATCAAACTTAACACATGATGAATCCTAATTATGCAACAATTGTAAAACAAGATTTGGACAAACTACTAAATTCATGGTCCCAATGAAGGAAGCCATTTGGTTTTAACCCATTGTTCTACTACCAAAAAAGAATGGGAAACTTAATATTTGAATGGACTTGTTAATAGACAAAGTATACACTTTTAGAAAAACATGTACATAAAAAACTCATTATTCCTATGCATGCATGTTCAAATTATACACAATCTATAAATTCAAGTTCAAAAGATAATAAGACAAATTTATTGAAAATGAACAAGAATACAAAAGATTCAAACTCACCTTCTTAAATAGGCTAAATGGTTTTTACTAGTAACTAAAATAATTACCTAACTAAGTAGGAACTAATAACTAGTTAGTTAACATTTATCCAAATTCTAACTTGACACATAAAAAAATCAAGTATGTATTCAATACATGGTAACATCTAACTAACAAGACAACTACAAATTATGATTTAACATTTTAAAAGTCAGATTTGTACTTAATATATGTTAACATTTGATTAATAAAATAAACAAAAATTATAACTTAACAATTTTAAAATATATATTTAATATGCATTAACATCTAATTAACAAGATAACTATAGGTTAATATTTATAAAGGCTAGATCTTTACTTACTACATGTTAAAAACTATAGATTAATGCTTATAAGGTTAACATGACCTTTGTAAATTGAATGTGACCACCAAAAAAAAATCCATATCCTTTAAACTTTTATGGAAGAAGTCTTGGATATGATGGCAACTCATGAGGTCTATTCCTTTTTAAATGGATGTTCCAACTATCACCAAATTGTGATAGCCTCAAAAAACTTGTACAAAATTGCCTTCATTGCAAATTAGGGAGTCTTTGTGTGGATTGTCATGTTATTTGGACTAAAGAATGCTCTAATGACATACCAACATGCAATGTATATGGCCTTTTGAGGCTATCTTGGGGTTCAATGTGTTCATTGATTTCAAAATGCAACTATATAAAGTTTGATTGTGTTTTGACAAGTGCAAAGATTTCAGTAGTAGTTTTAACCTAGAGAAATGCATGTTCTTGGTATATTTTAGGGTCATCCTCAAATATATTGTATCCAAGGAAGGCAAATTACCGAATCCAAAAAAGATTTTAGCAATAGTCAATATGCTACCACTAAAAACCTTAAAGGACATACATGTTTTAAATGGCATGGCCTAGTTTTATTGTTGTTTTATTTGCAATTTTGCCTTTATAATGGCACCTTCACCAAGGTACTATGAAAATTTGACATTTTTTCATCAACCCTAGAATGTCAAGTAGGGAAACCATCAAATAACTATATCTAGATGCTTTGATCTTGGTCATTCCTAGGTGGGATCTAGAATTTCATGCCTAGACATATGCTTTCAACTTGGTAGTTAGAGTTATGCTAGCCCATAACCCTATTGAAAAAATGTGATTAGCTAATTGCCTATGCATCCCATGTTCTCAACAATGCGAAAAAAAATTACATTGCTATTGAAAAGGAAGCCTTGTTCATGGTTTATGCTTTGCACAAATTCATGCATTATTTATTCGGCAATAGGTTTATATTTTATATAGATCACATGGCACTTTTATACTTGATAAAAAAGTCACAAGTATTTGGGAAAATAACTAAATGGTTGTTGTATTCTTGGAATATGATTTTTTTGTAATCTACAAACTAGGTTGTTCTCATTTTGGTGTAGATGCTTTATCATGACTACCAGATACTACTAAAAACTTAGGAGTCCCAAACCAAACCACAAATGTTTCTTATTGTAGTCTATTTGGTTGCAATAAATTAAGGATTACCTTTCCATTGGAAAAATTATCCAATAAGGTATTATCAAGAACAAAAGAAAAAAAAATAGTGTTGAAGGCATGCCTTTTTCCTTCATTCACAACTAGTTGTACAAATAGGGACCATATCAAACATTGAGATGGTGCTTGTAGCAAGATTATATTCCAATTGTGTTGCAAGAAATGCATCAAGGAGTGGGAGGTGGCCATTTCTTTGTAGACATCAATATTAGGAAGATCTTGGATGCAAAATATTGGTGGCCTACTTTACACAAGGACGCTTTGCAACATTGTTAATTTAGTGATGATCGTCAACATACCAAAAATTTAGCCACCATGAACCTGGCCACATTGGTTACCACTTTGCAAACTAAAACTTTTATGAAATGGGGCTTGGACTTCTTTAGGTCCATTAAGCTTATTAATAGGACCATTGAAAATAAATATATTTTGGTAGCTACTAATTATGCTACAAAATGAGTGGAAGCCAAATTTTTTAAGACCAATATAACAATATAATTTATTTACAAGTTCATTTTGATAAGGTTTGGTTGTCCATTCACCCTAGTTAATGACAAATGCACACACTTCATCAATGATGCCATTGATATCCTGACCATTCATTTTTTGTTAAGACACACCAATTTCCCCACCTATTATCCACAAGGAAATAATCACGTAGAATTGACCAACAAAGCCATCGAACTATTATTGACCAAATTGGTAGATGAGAAAAGGATAGATTCGGATGAACATCTACATATCCTCCAATATGTTTATAGGACTATTTTCAAGGTGGCAACATGGCATAACCGATTTTAGTTGGTGTATGGGTTTTTTTCTTTAATGCCTACAAAGTATTTGCTACCCACCGCCAACTCCCAAACTTCCAAGGATTTTTCACTAATCAAAATATTAACCAACAAATTGTTAGAATTGGAAACATTACAGGAATCCAAATAGGAGGCAATTGAAACCATAGGCAAAAGATAGTGGAATCATGTTATTTGGGTGCAACACCATTACAAGACCAAACCCTTTTCCATGTGGAATAATGTGTTATGGTTTCCAAAAAAAAAAAAAAAACACATAGGAAAATTCAAGAAAAGATGGTTTGGCCTTATTGGAGTCAATACTGCTTACCCAAAAACATTGTTTTGTTGATCAGTGTGGACAAATTTGACCCCAATCCCATC
>Ga0209611_10003868_pt1 | contig 25748 bp, 26 predicted proteins | sample S1TSphgellanicum_3_FD_187693 | JGI IMG/M metagenome (GOLD analysis project Ga0209611, IMG submission 187693) | Host-associated microbial communities from peat moss isolated from Minnesota, USA - S1T2_Fc - Sphagnum magellanicum MG (SPAdes) (version 2) | ecosystem: Host-associated > Plants > Peat...
AAAACCTAAAAATTTGAAGCCTAATACCCTCTTCTTCTTTTTTTCAACAAATTCTTGATATATTGATACCTACACAGAAAACCTAATTTTAGAAGCCATGCAAGTCCTATTAGGAGCCGCGACACCTATAGTAGATTAGCCTGGGTGGTGAGAGTTAAATAGTCTAGTTATGTAGTCTCACTTTGTACAGTCCATCTTCTCAGGTTCATGTGCTGTCGGAGAAATTGAACAGTGCACACTGGATTTGCTACGTTCTAAGAGGGCTAAGCTGGGCACGCTCTAAGGCCTGTGGTCTGAGGGCATTGCCAAATGTAAGAGCATCTCCACCCCAAAACCATAAACGACTCCTTCGATTTAAAGTAGAATATTGTTTAATGATTACTGTGCCCACCCACAAACATAGAAGTCCCTTTAAACACTCAAAGACCATTTATTGTTTTACATCTGGATGAGTAATAGTCACTGTCCAAATCCATAGTAGAAAAACGATTTTAAAGGGGTTGAAATGACCACTGTAAAATGGACATCAATATAGCAGCACTCTGCCATTGAAATACACAAGTAGATTTTCAGCAGGTCTTTGTTCTTTGTGTATTATTTACACATCAGTGCACCAGGAATCAATCCACACATAACCTTCAGCGCTATGTCATAAACTAAAACAGGTATTATGCAATGGGTGTCATCTCAGTTCTCTGTCAAGTAAATTAAATTGCAAGCCACTTCACACAGCAAATTTGAGCAATGCAACCTGGGACTGGCAAAACGAAGTTCAAGAAATGCAGAGATACAACTGTAAGAAAAGCTGCAAATACACACTTGTTCACAGCTTAAGCATATTTACTAGAAAGCCCACGCCCACCTCTAGTGGTGGAATACACTTCAGATGTGTCAATGAGTGAGAGCAGACTAAAAAGAGACAATGCACTGCTGGTTACTTCTAACATAGTAGGGACAGGGAATCCAGTGAATACAGGAAAAGTTAACACTGAAGATCTTTGCCATTATAATGTTGTGTAGTTGAGCATAGCTGCAATATGCCTACTGCTGATAGGCATGGGTTGAAGGTACAAAATCTAAAAGAGAAGAGAACCCAATAACCCAAGAAAGAGAAAAAGAAACAATGCAAGAGCTCCCCTCCTGTCACTATTGGCCTGGCAAATAACATCTATGGAAGTGGAGGCTAACTAGTAGGTGCACAATAAAGAGCTCAACTTCCTTCTTCAGTCTTAGTCTAAGCAAGACAAAAAAAATTAAAATCCATAACAATACACTCCACACAATCATTCAAACAAGCCACGAAAGGATCCAATACAAGACACCAAAAAAGTCTGTAAAGTTTCTTACAGCTCTTTGAGAAATTAATCGGTTTCCTATTTGACAGGTGGCACATATGTGTAGAGTCAAAAGAGAATCACACAACTATGTACATTATCATCCAGGGGGCAACTGAAAAAATAGAGTGAGATCTTACCATGCCACAGCTTGCCCCAAGCTTTGTACAGGTGGTGGAAACCAGCAGAGGCAATCTGACAAGCTTACCAAATAAAGGTCAATCCTGCATGTAACAAGTCCTTTTGAGGACACATTCCAGCTATCTAGTGTGGTAGATAGCTCATCTGGTTTATCCTTACAATAGAGCTTTAGCTCTTTGTGTGGTACAACGACAGGATAGGATGCAGGGTCACTGTGCAGAAGAAAATGTTGACATGTTGTCCTTGCTCCTCACATTCCCTTTCTTGATGTGCTTGCAATGCAGGTCTCAAAGGTGTGGGCCAATCTTTGATGAACTCATATGTCAGCGACACGTTCCAAAAGATAATAACTATGATCTGAGGCGCTTAGCAGCCTGCATAAAGCCTGTGATCACCTGCAACTCATCCAATTCCTGCTGCACCCAACACCCAAATCATCACAACATTCAACACACAACTGCCATCAGCTACAGCAACAATGGAATATGTAGGAACTCATTGTCAAGAAATTTGTACAGCAGCATCAACCAGTCAATATGATACAAGTTGCTCGTGTCTGTATGGATCAGTTCAAAATATGCAAAGAGGTGGCAAATGTACTGAAAGCATCTAGTGTACCGTGGAGTTGTGACACTTGGTAAACACATTAAAATTAAGACACAATTGAACACCACACATGAGTGTCAACTTTTTTACTGAGTGCTACAAAAGAGTCCACCCTGCCAAAGTTCTAAAGGAGCTGCCCAAGAGCAACGATTCAACTTTTTCACAACTAGTCCATCAATTGCTCCACTGGTGGTTCTATAAGATTTGCATATCCCCTAGTAATTTTGATGCAACTGCACATACTCTGAAACCAGCAGTCACCATTTTTGACCGGACAGCAATTCAATGAAATCAGTTTCTTGGTTCTAACCTGAGACATGAAGTGTTTGCCAACTGCATGCAGGAGTTGTTCCTTCGAAGAATTTGGACCAACCTCAACCTTTGGAAGGAATCATTACAAACATCACACCATGTGTTAGTTCCACATATAAAGACACAAGAGCTGAAACAGAACCATACACCGTCACTTCGCAGCATGAAACCAATATGGTGATCAAATTACAGAACTTCTAAGCTAGGCCAGGCACCATAACCAAAGCAGCAGAATCTGACCACTCAATCACACATTAAAGTGTGGTCAAAATTTGTTTATATCAGTCTGGCCAAGCTTTGAATGTTCGAAGACATAGTTCCAGTCAGAATTCCAGAGACCTAAGTCTGGTAAGTATGAACTACCATTGATGATACAGAACATCCTCAGAGCAGCTTCATGTCAATCTACTGATTTTGCTGCTGTGCTTTCATCTGACTCTGCAGGACTAGCATACATGATGGCACTACAGAACAATATGCAATCATGAAATCTAGAAACCAACAACCTTTGGTTCACACTCAATCCCTCCACCTATGCATCCCTTTCAATCCAGGGTCAGATTTTGGTACCAGCTTGAAGTGCCTTCGATATCTCCTTAGTGCTGCAGTCTCCAATTTGCTGAGATCCACTGTCTGCATCCAGAACAGGAAAAATAAACCAGAGTTTTACAAATGTGGGAGGAACTATGTTGAATGACATGAAGCACTTCTAAGACAAAATCTTCCAAACAAGTGCCTATCTTCCTCCTGAGCCAATAACCTGCCAATAACTGAACTCAGCTACTGGAACTCAAGCCTCAGTTCGGTAGAGCATCAACATTTGAGGACTAAAAATGTCCAGCATCCACATTGGCCCTTACTAGGAAGGGGATACAATTCTTCAGACACTTGTCATACATAAGGAAGCTTGGCTGGGACTTTGGTGATGAGCCGGCGATATGGGATCGGTGTCTCAGGTGTTATCATACCGGTAGGGCAGTGGAGGATCGATTTGATCCTTCATTGATGTCTCCATTCTTCTCATAGGAATCCTCGAATTCAGAAATATCAGCTTCTGTGCGGTTATCATCTCTTGCACTTGACATGTTTATGGCAGATGTCATTGTTGACTTTCGAGGTTGCCCAGGAGGCTTGAATGTTCTTGGGTAATCATCTTCTGAGGCACATCCACGATAGTGTCAGGATTGTTGACCACCAATTTTCTATGCAATCTAATCCTTCCTCATCAAACTCAGATAAAATTGGGAACTGGCTGGCATTCCCTACAGTAATTCCCTTGTAATTGAGGAAACCAGATTCCTTAACAATCAGATGGCCCTTTCCCGACTGTGGCATCATGAGAGATCAATCTTAGAAATTGTCAGTACAATTGCTCACATCACAATCACCTTCAAAAGAAATGCTACAAAGACAATATACCATCACAGACTGCTTCTCACACATATTGTCCATCACATACTTCTCTAATTGACTGAGACCTGATGATCCACCTTAAGAAACTAATGGAACTTACAAGAGCAGATCTGCACTGGTTTACATTTGCCATCAGTGAGACCATGCAGAAACTAGAGACCTCGTCTGAGACTGCTGAAGTCAGAAGGTCCCTTACACACATTCAGATTTATGAGCACAAAAATAAGAGATGGAATTAGCTGGCATGAGGTAAACAAACCTAGGCTATTTCCATTGAAAAACAGATTGTCCTCAATGTCATCATCATCTTCTTGACCAGTGGCTATTTCAACCACGCTCAATGCATTCCGCTGAAGCTTGACTTGATCACCATTCGTGAGAACCTGGCCCAGCAGTATTACACATCAGAATAAATACAATTTAATCATTGGTTCCTCACTGACCATAGGCCGGCAGGGGAATCAGAAAAACCACAAGGTGCGGACTTTCATGTACATTGAAGGCAGCCACAGCAAATGGTCAAAGCCCTGCAGTGCTGCTGTTTCTGAAGGCCGGCCTAATTGTTCCAGGTTTTCTACCTATAGTACATCAGGGATTGCACACCATGAGAGCTTAGTATTTGCAGGCCTTTAACATCCAATCCTCCTCATGACATGAACTTGAAAGCTAGATTCTTCAATTCTAGCCTTAAGTTCAAGTTTCCTCCCACATTTCCCATGACCTTCCCCATGCCGAGAATCCAGCCTGAAGCAGAAGAAAAAAAAGAGAGAGACCAAATTATTTGCAAACTTGATTTGCAGAGGCTCTAGATTTTGCCTTGAGATCGAAACACGAGCCATTTTTGAAAGGATTGACTGAATAGGTACCAGCCAGTGCCAGCCGCCGAGCCCCACCGCCTTCTTCACCACTCCCTGAAGTCCCACCAATACGGATTTCGTGCGATTGTTGCCGGTGACCAACACCTTGGTATGCCTTGGAAGTACCGCTAGCCCCTCCTCACCGCTGTCGACGTCGCAACCGCCTCCTGGTGCGTAGTTGTTATTATAGGCCGCCTGGCCTTCGTCTGTCTCCAGCATTGCCCCTTTTTCCACTCCAATTCCACCCTCCCACCTTCCCAATCACAAAATTACCCCAACAAAAAACAAGCAAGAAAAAAAACACACACACAAACTCCCACACTCCACTCCCACAAAACAAACCTCAAAATTTTGCAAACAATTTGCACTTCACTAGTTCAAATTCTCACATCCTTGTATCACTCACTCCATGACTACATTTACCAAAACAAATACACAATCCCCCCTTCATTTCTCCATCCATTTGCCCTACCCCAAGACTCAAATCCTCTACACAAGCCAAACTCCAAACTTCTCAGCTCTAGTCTCTCGTCTCTCTCTCTCTCTCTCTCTCTCTCTCTCACATCCTGTCCCCCCACATCAATTTCTTCCACAAGAGATCATGAATTACGATACAATCAATCAGACCCGCCCAAAAAAAATTCCCCAATAAAAAAAAAATTGCTTAGAAAATTTCCAACTCGAAAAAGAAGAATGCGATGCCAGTCCCAACATCAGCCACAAAACCCAACACAAAACAAAACAAATCGAAACCAGAATTGAAGAAGGAGAAGAAGAAGAAGAAGATTGGAGAAGAAGGAAAACACAAATCAGAAAACGAGAGAGCAGAAACAAACAGAGCTGAGAGATGTCAAGCCCAAGTGCGCAGTGCAGAGGGCCCCAAACGGACGGTGGAGATCGCTCTAGAAAATAGTAGCTATAGGGGGGTCCAGCTACAGTATAGGTGCCTACTAAAATAGGATAGGTACCTAGTAGCTAAAGTGAGTAGCTGACTTCGACTGACGGCGGCGTGCCTTCATTAATTACTGTAAAAGGAGAGCGAATGAAATCATGCCACGTGTTATGTCCATTGATGAACCCTAGAACTGGAGTTGGTGTTCTATCTGTTAAGGAGGTGTATCGGACGGTCATCGGAAGCGCCGTATTGGATCGTGCGGTGCGGGCTCGTTCGTGAGCAGGCGTGGGCTCCACGGAGTGGCAGAAGGCGGAGTATCGGGGGAACGAAGTTAAGTTAGCCAGTGTGCAAGTTCTCCGCCGGTGGGAAAAGGGTAGGGCGTTTTATCTACCTCCTAGTGGTGGAGGTGGACGTTATGGCGTGGAGGTGCACATTATGGCGAGTCGTAACTTTCTCTGGGCTAAATAAGGCAACTTTTCTGCGTTGTAACGGTCTCAGCGATACTAGCGGTGAAATATGGCCCCAAACTACCTATTAAGGGGAGGGGAGGGGAGGGGAGGGCCCTGTTTTGAGAGAAGGGGGAAGGGGGGAGGAATAAAATCGAACGGAAAAAAAGTTGCATACTAAATTCTCTGGAGTTGGCTCTAAAAAGAGGGCTGGAAATTTATTAACATGCCCAAATTTCTTTCTTTCTTTTTTGGGAAAATTAAGATGCAAATGCCGCATTTTCCTAGGTTGGTTTGTTGCACACTCTTCTTTTCTTTTTCTTTTTTCCCCCCTACCCCCTTGTTTTTTGGGGGCCTGGTGGGAAAGTGGGTGGGTGGGTAATGGTGTAAAGGTAAGGGGGGGCAAGGGCAAGGTGGTTGTTTTTCTTCCACCTTCTCCCCCAAAACCATGAAGGGACCATTAGGTACGGAAAATGCACCATGAGTGTAGATATTATATAATGGCTTGAGAAATGAGAAAAAAATACAATTTGTCAACTTGTATGGTAGCTTGTGATGAACAAAGGTTAAGCTTTTTCTTGGGTCTTGATGGTGGAGGGAGTTGGTTTCAGATGGTGGGCATTATCACATACATAACGGAAGTCATGGCAATACAAAAATTAAGTGACACACAACTTTACAAGATGCACATGGCGAGGGATTTGTAAAAATACAAATATCGATATTCCACGGAGCCTAAAATGGGTTAGACTCATTGTGTATAGTCATAGAATGCTCGTTGCAATTCAAATCAAAGTATATGAGGCTTTTTTCCATGATACTCTCTCTCCTAAACCAAACAAGGGGTGTGTCACATTGTGGCCTTGCCATTTACATTAAAAAGTTATCTTGAGGCAAATAAAGAATTATGAAAACTCAAATATTTTTCACCATGCAAAAATATAATCTTCAACATATCCTCTAAAAGAAACCAAGATCCTTCAAGATATTATGACTTTGTAACTAATCTCAAGTTTCAACACAAGCCAAAATATCACCTTTAAAAAATCCTCAAATAAAAATAGACCTATTATTATTTCCTACTAGGGGCCAAAATCCCTTAAGCTACTATACTCTATAATGAGTCCAAACGCAATATCCTTGCCTACCAACAAAAAGGAAAAAAGAAAAAAGAACCCCTTCATACTTTGTTGTAAACCCAATGCCTAGGTAATGAGTAATGAAGAGTGAAGACCCAAAAGCGTTTCCAACCCTAATGCATTCCAATTTAGGGTTTTGGATTTAGGGTTGGAGACTGGAGTGCATTACAGATTGTAAATTGCACCTCCAATGGCATAACCGTGTTGTTCCAGGATAGAAGCCCCTTTGGAAATACAAAAAGGAAGTAGCCTACTTAATATTTATTTATTTATTTATTTACTTACTAGGTTACTTGGGGAAGGCTAAATTATAAATAGTAATGAGGATAATAATGGATGGATGATTGGTATTGGATTGTTAAATTGTAAATTTTTGACCATGAATGACAAGAATGGATGAAGGAAAAAGTGTGTGGAAGTCAATTACATGAGGATGGATTTTCAGGTCAATTGTGCTCTTTATTTTTAGTTACACCTTTGCTTCAGAAAAACTTCACCATTGATCCTATTTGTAAGAATTTTCAAATTGGCCAAAATATTTGCCACATGGGTTTTCAAATTTAAAAATTGCCCGATAAAAAACCATTTCTTTTTTTTCCTGTTAAAAACTACACTTGAAGGCTGAACCAATACCCATAATAAGAATAATAATAATAATAATAATGAACATCAAATTTGAAACAAGTAAATCCTTCATTGTACACCTTGAATTTCCACAAGCTTTATAAAGAAAAGGGTATTCAAGAAACTATAAAGAACAAAGCCACAATAAACAAGCCTTCTCAATGTCCCTACAATTACCCTAGGTAGGTCAAAACATGTGACAAACCACAATAGGGGTGATGATGCAATGATCAAAAAGAAAAGTTGATTTTGTCAAAGTTAAGTTCCATTTGAATGAAAATATTGAATGACAATTGCGTGCAACTTGAATTGAATTTAAAATATTAAATAATGAAAATTCAAATTCAATTCAAATTCAAATTCAAGTGAATTCATATTTAAATTCACAATTGAATTGAATATGTGAAATTCAATTGGAAAAAAGAAAAGAAAAAAAGGAGTTACAATTAATTGACATAAAAAAAGTATTGAAAATTTAGTCGTCATTTCCATCATTCATGACTATGCTGTTGGAGAAAAAAACAACTCAAAAAAGACACAAGTTGGAAAAGGACACATTTGCATGTTTTAAGGCAGTTTCCACGTGGAACTGTCCAATGGAACACCACATGAAACATTATGCAAAAAGCCTCTTTTCTATACGTGCTTTCAATATCTTGTTCTCTTGAATTTAGGAATAGAAATTGGAGTAAGCCAATGAGGTAATGCAACATGCACCCACGAGGTCCAAGGTTTTCTCTTTGGTGGGTGAGAGGGGTGGGGGGGAGGGGGGGCAAGGTGGGAATTTTTTGTTTTCTTTGGTTCCCAATATGTTCCCATCAAGCTCACAAAGGGTTCCTCCCCAAGTTCCCAATAGCAACTCAATTCTATCCCATATGCTTTGCTCCAAGTTGTGATCTTTTTATCTAGATAGCTTGACCCAAGGGAAGGCATTCCATCTATGAATAGAAACTTCTATTAAGTATGTGTTTCTCCTTTCCCCTTTTTCATGAGATCATGATTATTATCATTAATCACAACATTCCTATTATCTATTTAACTAACTAGATAAATATATGATGGAATGTTGTCCCCTTTCTTTCCCAGGTGGCTACTCTTCTCAAATGTTCAGCAACCAAAAAATGCCACTTTCCAAGCTAGAGTGCTACATGTTAGTGTTTTTTAAATTTTTTATTTTTACATTTAAAAATAAATTTTAGGGGGGGTGGGGGGGGGGGTGTAATTTTTGCATTGTGGTTGAAAAAAAAATCCATTCCAATGCAAAAATCCTCCCTATATATATATATATATATATATATAATTTATTTATTTATTTATTTATATTTTTATATATTTATTTTTATAAAGGGTTTTTTTGGAAAATATATACAAAAGTTGCCAGATTCATATCATTGGAGCTGAAAAAAGCCTGTGGTTTGCAGATTTACAGTAAGAAGCTTGATTTTTGAGCCTATGAAAACTGACAAATCTTCTCTCTACCTTATTTTTTGAAAATAATAATTAAATACTCCCATTATAAGAGAGAGAAAACTTTTTTTTCTGGAGGGGTTGTGGATTTCTTTGATGATAGTATTGTTTTGTTGTTCATGGTCGATTCAAATGGTGTGTGTATATATGTGTGTGTGTGTGTGTGTGTGTTTTTTTTTTATAATATATCTCTTGGAAAAATAAAGCCACCAATTCTAGTTTCAAATTGTGTCGGAAGCAGTTGACTATGGTGTGTAGTACGAACCACACTTGATCTGGTATGGACTTTTTTGAACATATTGAACATACCGTTTGGTCCTTGAGTACTTTTACATTTTTTTCATACCAGGTTCTATTTTGAAGTATAGAGTTTCTCCACCTCTTTGGCTCATCTATATAGGTGAAAGGAGGACAACATTTGCCAAAGCATATGGGATAAAAATGACATGCTATATGGAGAACATGTTGGGGGAACACATGGGAACTTGAATGGAACATAGTGAGAACACATTGGGAACCAGGGAAAAATGAAAAAAAAATTCCTTTTTTTGGGCCTGGGCTGCTAATACCCCTTGCAAAGAACACCCTACTACCTATTTGGGTACCCTTTTAAAACTTTCCTATCCAAGTATATAAGTTGAAATGTATATTACCCTTAGTTGGGGATGATAATTGTGTTGAAGGGTAAATAGAGGGTACACGCTAAAATCATTATGTAGCCTTTACATAGTTCCATATTTTGCTATGCATGTGGTTAAGATGGATTTGTTCAAATCACAAAAACAAAATATTGAATATATTTTCTTTTGAAATTTTTACTTTTATACATTACATTAATTACCATAGAGAAAACTCTTAACTTATGTTCTTGAAACACCTTTAGACTTTACTACTATTTCTTATCATAAAAATATTTTGAATATATTTTTATCACTTATGAGTGATTTGATTATATTTATAATATGATCTTGAATTTTCGTGTGTTTAAGTTTGCAATGCCAATTGCACAAGTAATTATCTTTATTCACTTTGAAATTTTCCACATTTGATTTATCAAATTTTACCCACTTATATTTACATAATAAAGCTATTTTTAAATAACCTTGTCTTTGGGTCTTTCTTTCATTTCGAATTTTTTGTAAATTTTTAGATGTTGGTTATTCACCCAAAAAAATGATTTGAGACAAGGAGGAACAATTTTCTCGGAAAGGAAGATGAAAAACAACATGTTTTTTCATGAAGGGGCATTTATTGCACAACATTCATAACACTATTAACAAAAATGAAAACAAAGTTCAAACTCAAGTTGAAACTTTTTTTAATCACTAACCTAAGAGGAAAAAAGGAAAAAAAGTTTCAAGCTATTTTTATTATAATTTTTTTTTTTGTTGTTGTTGTTGAGTGTTGATCTCATTGTAACTGAAAAGAAGGGGCCAATGAAGCTTCATGTCAATGTGTAAACAACTTATAATGTGTTGCTCATCCTGTTTACACCTGCATATGCACCCAATAATCTGAAAGCATGAATTGGATTAGATGTTCAATGTCCACCTTTCTTGGTCTTCCTATCTAGGTATCATCCCACATTTTGGTTTGCTTAACATCACAAATGACTTTGCATACACACACTCTTTATACTTCCATCTCTTTCTAAACATAAACCCAAAATCTTATTGTACTCCCAAATATAAAATAGACTTTTGTCTCAACACATCTTCATCAATGTCTCGTTGGAACATTAGATGTTCAAATCTCTTTTCTCAGATAAACCCTACCCACCACGCAATTCTCTCAACAATATTGCATCCCAATATACATTTCACCAATTCACTATGATTCCCAAGCTTATAAACATCCACTCCATACACAAATCCTCACAATGTATATGTTATACAACAATCACCAAATTCCCACATCTTTATATGTTTTCTTGACACATGTAAGGCATGACATACCTTGAACCTAGCTCATTCCTCGTCTCCATCCTTCTTTTTGTTGTTAAGAAAACCAAAATGCAAAATCGATTTCCTACTCATTTCTTCATCTAAAAGACCTAAATTTTTGCATATTGAAATAAGATACATCCCTCTTGACAAAGAACAAGCCACACAAATTTTCTCTCTACACCAAACTAAAAACTTATCTTTTGAACCCAAAAATCATGAACCGTTGAATTCTCAACCCCTTCTTTAGTTATCTACATCAATTGTCTTGCTCTCCTTCATCGATTCCTCCAACACGAGCAACATTATCAAATTCCCAACAACAAACAACAAACTAAAAAAAGAAAAACACAATTATGTGTACACCATAATTAAAATTCCTTACACACCATAAGACCACCATTATCATCTTTTCTTCATGAGTGAGAAAACGAAAAGGTCTAAGGGTTATACCATCCACAAGCACCCTTAGTTGAAAGCTTCAAAACCCAAAACCCTAATGTTTGTTTGGTAACAAACTAGATGTGTTTTTAGACCACATCACCACGAGCTCACCCTTTTATGGTCTTCACCTTGAGTCCTCTTCCTTTAATGGATATCTTCAACATGATTAGGGTAGATGATGAAATACCTACCCTAACCCAGTTTGAATTTTTGAATATCTGGTTGATATTTGTTTTTGAAGATTTTGTATATACCCTTATGCAGCTGATATATTAAAATGGATATTCGTACCCGGCCAACACGGGTATGTATACTCAAGAAGAGAAAACCTGTACAAGCACTCTTCTTCTTCTTCTTCTTCTTCTAGGTGCAGATTTCATACAGAGTTCCTCCTGCTCATGAATCTCAAGCCGAAAAGATTTATGCTGAGGTTGGTTGAACACAGAAGAGAGAGTCAGTGAAGTAGCAGCAGGAATTTCAGTCTGTTGTTTCTGGTCTTGAACTGATCAAAAGACTGACAAAGAATGGTGCTTGCTTGGCAGCTCGCCTGGTATGAGTGATTCCAGTGTTTTCAGGCCCCACCCAAAAACCAAAGTGTGAGGGAGTTGTGGTCTCTAGTGAATAGGGCTTAAAACTGGCATAGCTGTCACTGGGGGAAGCCAAAGCAAATCAATCAAGCAAGCAAGCAAAACATTACTAAACTCTCACTACAAACCAAAGAGTGCAAATTCAACAAAGCTGGATATAATATATAGCCAACCATTATATTGAAGAAAGTTGAGTTTGTTGCAGGATAGGCAGACACTTTAGTGGGTCCCTGCACCCAATCTCTCAACACTCTCATTTTCTTTTAGTCTCGAACCTTGATGTTCAAGTACATTCTCAATCTGGGATCCGATCATCACTTTCCCATGATGCACCTTCTTTTGGTGTTTAGTGAAACCCCCAAAAAAGAGGAAGTGGACCCAACTGAGTGAGAAGAAAGATGCTGCTGCTAACTTTAGGGCTTTTTTCAACTGAAATCAATGCCAGCAAAAATTGTGATGGGGCTTGGACTTGGAAATTTTCCCCCTTACAATTGTTATTAATATTACTATTATTTTGTCGTGTTGTGATCAGTCGTATTATTAGTATGTAAAGGAAATGCCTCACACACTTGTTCGAGTTGAGGCATGTTATTAGCATGTAAGTAAAACCCACCATGAGCAGCAGACTTAACAAGCAAGTCATCTGCTAGATTTTAAGGTCATCTTCATGCTCCCAAATTTCAATCCTTGTTATATCAAACCCTATTCTACATGTTGGGGATACTTATTTGTTCATGCTTCTATTAATTAGTGAGGGGTGTGTGCACACAGTTTTATTTTTATTTTCCTTTCCATCATCAGAAGGGGCTATGTAATTGGCCCGTCGCCAATATTTTTGGAACATGGAGCACTGCCCCAACATAGAAGCCTAAATATGCTTCCCTCCCCCAAAATAGAAGCATTCTTTCTCATGGACTAATACCCCCTTCTAAGTTGAGGGTACTTATTTATTCACCATGGTTTTGTGTTTGCTGATTTTGAGGTTAGAATGGGGTATAGGTTGATTTTATTACTGGCTTGCCCCTTCCTGATGTTTACTTTTCTAAAACAAACTTGCTTGGTGTATAACTTAGCTGCTGCGCCATTTTGGATTGAAGGTGATTGTTCTTTCAGAGATGTGGAAATTCAGTATTCAAGTACCTACCTTTGAGGAATTGGTCAGGAGTCCGTGTAGCACCAAGTTGGTTCTATCTAGCAACTGTTAGCGTAACATTCCTGCAATTCTCAAGGCAGAGAAGAAATTGGAATCATCACAACAGGTAAGTAAAATTCCCTTCACAAAATGTCAGGGAGGAGAAGTTTAGTGGGCATCATATCAGCTTTTACTTATGCCAACAATTATGTAATGATGCTCCAAGCATGGGACTTCAAGAGTTCCACTGAATCTATAACCAAGGTTTTATTGATCACCTGGGAGGAAGTTATTAGAGAGCTTTATAGTCATCATTTGTGAACAGATTCCCATCAGCACACCATCTGAAAAGCTCTGGGAAAGCCTCCAGCAGCATCCTCTAGAAAAAAAACTTGAGAAATGTTTATAATTCCCAGCTCCCACATCCATCTAAAATTCCTAGATAAATCCAGTTTTGGCTTATTGGGTGTTTACTGGTTAAGAACATTCAGCTGTTTGTAATGCCAACATGCCACTTGCCTCTTGTACTATGATGCTTGTGTGCTTCCATAATGTACTTCCCTGTCTCTTACTATATCACAATAGTATTATATTGAGCCCACCCTTTTGTGCCTTTTGTGTTGTCTTAAAATGACCTTGTCTGTAGAGGTTGCCTCCATAAGATGAAAATTCACACCATAGTCCCCCATGCGAAAATCCCGCATGGGTGTCGGATCTTCTCTTTTTTTCCTTTTGGATCTGATAGCCTGAGATCACATATTATATTAGTAATAGTATTGCCATTTCAATAGCAAATTGTGGGATTGTTCCATCATTGTAGTACCTTTATACCGTCCGAATTTTCTTTTTTAAATGCCAAAATATTAGAAAATGATAGTCTTTTCCTGTTGAAAATTTTTTTAATTATTTTTTTACTGATTTCAAATTTTCATATTATTCAAAAAATTGTTACAGGCTAGTTTTAGGGTTTTAGTATGTATACTATTGCATGTGTACTTTAAGCAATTGCAGGCCATTGTTGAATTTTTTTAATTTAAATAAAATTTTGCTGAAATTTTTTTTAAAAAAAATTTGCCGTGAAATCAATTTCTCAAAATAAATGCCAAACCTGAAAAGGTACTATGGTATTGCACATGGTCAAGTACCGATCATTCAGGGTCACTTAAATTCCTAGATGCCAGATGATCTGAACCCAGATGATGATCAAGTTTTACTTGTAAGTTACGAAGGTGGTGGCCATTGTGTTTCAGTTGCTAACTAGTAAGAGACTCCGAAAGCAAGCATGGGGGTTGATGCTCACTCTATTGTAGTGATCACCAAGACTTCATATGCTCATATGAACTAGGGGTTGATGGCCACATGGTTGCAATCTGTCGCATAAGTGCACGGATCCGCACATTAGCTTTTCCCAGTTTGCAACCATGTGCTTGACTGCAAATGCATAACCCGAGGAAGGCTTGTGCAGGTTGTTGCACAGCTCCCTATATAACTCAATACATACATTGGTGAAGTAAGGATACTAAGATCAACTACTTAATGGCCTTATATGTCATCATACCTTTATCAAAGTTTCTACTTATTGGGTGACACAGAGGAGGGTGTGTTTTGCATCTCATTTTTTATGCAATTTCAATGAGCAAGGCAACCCGGGCTCAGAACCAGTGTTGGATGGTTCTTAAAATGAGGTATAGCTTCTCGTTGGTTATCAACTCAAGTATATATATATCCACTTACTTGTCAATTTTCAAAATATTCAAAGAATCAATTTGGTATATAACCATGGTTCTCAAAAACATGAAGAAGTCAAAAAACTAGTGAAAGAATTGTTGGTTCTTTGCTTATTGTTCAAGGTTTTGAAATAATTGGAACCAACAGTCCTTTAAAATTCAAAGAACCACAGAGCATTTCTCTGAACTGGTCAGTTATTTCCAAAATGGAAGATTTATGTAAATGGAAGATTATGTGGTCTTTCTCTTTGGTCTTCTTCGTATTTACATTGTAGGGTAAAATTTTGGGCAAAGGATATTACATAGAGTGTGGTCCTATTGGGCATAGATTGAGGAACACAGTGAGAGCATCTTTCAAAACCATTTGAGACCATGATGGGAAAACAACAAGGAACAGAAAAATCCCAAAAAACCATTTCAAAGCTCCATAAAGGAAGAAAAAAACTGGACCCTCTTGGATGAATGTTGAGCCAACCGAGTGAAATTTTTACTTATAAAATTGTGAATCACCATTTTTGACTTGGCCTAATACCCATTCCTAAGAGCTTGAGTACCTATTGCATTCAACATCCATTTTTCATCCTCATCTAACAAGTACTAGATAACACCACATGATTGCAATTTAGTTGTGCATACTAAACAAGATTCAGATTTCAAGAATACTCATATAGCCTACACCGGAATGTGAAATAATATTTGCTCTCTCTCTCTCTAAACACTCTCAAATCATTTTTATCGATTACTCCCTGTTTGTGATTGGCTAGATAGATTGATTGGTCCAGGTGGGTTGCTATTAGTAGTCTCCCATTTATATGCAGTTCCAGTTTCAGTTTTATGGGTGGGTTTGGATAAAAGTAACTCAAACTTGGATGTGAGAAATATGTTTTCAGGGTCGCATTCTGAGCACTCCCAGAGAATGCTCTGAGTAGCGTCTCCACCCACACCACGAAACTGGTTTGCACACTAAAATTTGGATAAAGTATAGAAATCTAATTTGTGTGAAACTATGTAAAGAATGCTCGAGCTAAAGTGCCTTCCAAAAAGGTCTGTAAAGGGAAATGACTCATTTTGTCTGTAATGATTGGTCCATGTGGTGACATTTAAATAGTTTATACCATTCCCGTGTTCATGTTTATTTGGGGGGGTTGTTTGTCGACCTGGTAAACACTAGTAGAGGCCCAAATAGGGGGTGTACAGTATGGGTGATGGGGGTCATGTTCTATACCTTACCTAGGGTTAGTTTCATCATTAAATTATCCTGCAAAAATTGAAATTGTGGGAGTATGAAGCTGAGGTACTGAAAACTGCCATAAGAAATTATTTGAGGGATGTGATATAATGTGCTTTTCTTCTGCTTGAGCTCACGTGCAGGTAAAAGTGCTAAACTTTAAACAGAATTCTATCCATTTTGCCAGAAAAAGTTTGAAGCAAAGTTGCTTGCAAGGGAGCTGGAATCTCACGAGAAACAGATGAGTAGCCTACTCAGTAGGAAATGTTTTGCTCATTGCTGCCTAAGAAAAGTCTTACAATCCTTGAAAGGCGAGTGACAGATGGTGAGTTTCATCTGGAGCTCTGCAACATTTCTTAACAGGTCCAAGTTGTGCTGATGTATGGAAAAGGACCTGATGCACACTATTTTCAGGACCTCTGAGATTGGGTTGGTGAGTTGAGATGTGAACAAAAGATCCAATTGAGACTTAGTTGCAAAACAATTTTTTTCTGATTTAGGGTTCATGCAATAATCTTTTACAGCAAAGAGTGATAAGCAATGGGGTGATGAGCCTGCAAACTTCCAGCAGAAAATCAAATGCAATGCCAGAGATTCAAGAGATTCAAACCAAAAAAATTCAATGTTGTCCCTTGGTTGGGCTTGAAACATGTTGCAAATTGTAACTCGGAGAATGTCAAGCAAACCCACCCACAGACTTCAATCTCCTGACCTGGTAGCTTTCAGTATACAGCTGCTGGTTTTTCTTCTCTAATGCAATCATTGTCTTCACGAATAGAGAATGCCAAAGCAAAAATTATATTTAGGAGCAAACCTCTGATCCAATTCATTAAAGCTTCATTTTGGTACAGATGAGAGGAAACATCTTAGCAAAACTGGGTTTGAACAGCCCAAAAAACCCTACAACCAATAATCCATGACTACCAAATCCTAATCGTATTCCTAACAAGAGCTTGCTACAGTTTCCATGTCCACTCAACGAGCTCTTATGAGCACATGAATGCTTGCAAAGGACTAGACACCAAGAAACCTAAAACGGTAATCTGATGTGTCAGGCCTTTAGACTAGGAATCAAGGCAATCTCGGGGTCAAGAATGGGAAATTTGACCACTTTTGGCTCATTGTTTGGCCTCAAGATCTCGATGAAATAATGATTTCCTGAAGGTCAATTGGTTCATGTGTAAAGTCATTGAATCAGAGAGGTAGCAACCAAGGCTGCAACCATGCAGATGCTTTCAAATTTTCTCTCTTGTTATCATTCTTCTCCTCACCTTCCTTCCTTTTTAAAGCCAAACCCTAAAAGTTAGACCACCATCGATGAGGGAACATAGACACAACATTTTTGTAGTTCATATTTTTTCATGGCAATTCGACATTTTATTACCATAGTTGTAGCAATGCAACAAGTTGCAAGTCAACAATATTATAGTGGAATAATGATGATAGTTACTCTCATTATGGAAGCAAACCAAGCATCGAGAAAGAGATGTGTATGGGTGTATGGTCAAGCAAGTGGCTTCATGAAAAGGCAACATTTGGGCAACTATTTGATGAAGATGTTTAAATAAACAATGAGGTTAATTTCAACAACTTTTCATTACCACATATTTCAATTGGAACATAGGGAACCATTGCAATCTCTTGATTAGTTAGTGGGGTAGCCAAAACATAACTTGAACATCCACTTTTGAAACATAGATGTCAATGATGGACTAGTTCTACAAATCCCTTATGTTATTCGTCACATTCACCATCAACCCATCTCTAGACATTTTATTTACCAAACCTTAAATCTCCAATCCAACAGAAAGTCAAAGATAAGAGCCAAACACCTTGAGCATTCATTTCACAAGTGTTTCCAGAAAAACCAACCAAAAATAATAATACACCACTACACCTCTTCTGGTAGACTAGAGCATTTAACATGTTTGATCAATGTGTCCCCCCTTTTCAACAAACATTCTTTCACTCCTTAAATTTAATATTCCACAAACTTTCCGTGCCACAATAGAATCCTCCACAGGATTATTAGGCTAGTTTTTACTAAATTGGGCAATGTTTCAAAAATCCAAAATTGGTAATAATGAAAGGTTTTTTTCATACTATAATTTTTTTGATTTTTTTTCTTTTGGATGTGAATGGTGCTATTACATAACAATCCTCCTCTTGGGTGTCTTCAAAATTGGATACTTATGGGCAATAATTGATTTTTTATTTGATTTACTAAATTTGATGTGCAAGCCATTTTCTTGCTACCAATATAAATGTTTTCAATAACCACCCAATTCATTTCATAATATCATACATTCACGGTCTTCCCTCCTTCCCCATTAAAAAAGGTTGTCATTAAATGGAGCAAAAGAAGTTTTAAAGTCATGGGTGTCTATTGTGACCAAACAATTTGATAGTTTTTCAATGGTGATCAACAATTTGAAAAATTTGGGCATCAAATCAAACTCTATATTGATATTTCTTCTTTCTAAATTTATTGCAAAGTTCTAGGCTATATGAATTCTTTATAACAATCAAAGCGATATCCAATGGGTTGTTATGAAAAATTAGTATGATGGTTAACCAATGAATTAAGTTCCTCAATAACAATTGCAAAAACAAAACAAATGTTTGGTCCAAGGTTCATTTAAGTTATTAGTGCAAGTATATATAACCGATGAGTTGAATTTTTTAATAACAATTGCAAAATCAAAACATGTAAACATAGTTTAAGGCCCATTTAGGTTGCAGATTTGTTGTAATTTCAAAATTCGTCAATGATTTTTCTTTACCATAAACAAACATGTTTGTTTATTGTAATACATGTTGACTTCAAAATAAAAACACATGACAATGGACCAAAAATGGTAATTGAAAATCCATTCCAAAAATCCATAATAAGTGTATTTTGAACCTAATGAAGCCTAGTGAAATTACTTTTCAAATTAAAACATTCAAATTTGATGTTGAAATTAACATTTTTTGTGTATGTTTTTTCTTACACCAACCTATTATAAACCTTTCTAAACATTTTTAATGAAAATAAGTTTTGGAAAAGATTGTTTGTGTAGGTAAATTGACTTTGCAAAACATGGATATTCTAAATTCATTAAATGAATATAAAAAGATAAGATTCTTTTCTTGCTAGATTTTCTTACATCAATTGTCATAGATTTTTGAAGTAGCACACCCCAAAATATTGAATAATTTCCATACAATGACTATAAGTAATAAATCCATTGAGGGGGTGAGGACCATGAACATATGTGAATTGTAAAGTACATCATTGATTGAATATTGATAGTTTTGGAGTAATTTTTTCAAAGTTGAAAAATTAATTCACATTTTCAATAGATTGAGTCCCTTGATTTTTTTTCATGTTTCATTTGGGGATCTCTGCAATGATACTTGTCAAACCCAAGAAATGGCCATTATAAGGACGTCCAAAAAAATCCATCACATAATGTGCTTTTACCTTTCAAAATTTCCAAACTATAATAAAATTATTATCACATTAAAAAGAAAACTACAACCAAGAACAATTGTAACAAATTTTCTATGCAAGCTCTAAATTTCAAACTACAACCTTTAAAATAGTTTTTTTTAAATCAAATCACAATAGTGGAAGGGGATGCAATAAAATTTCATACCTAGATTTAATTAGAAATGTGGCTAGAAATATGTGTTATGAAAGAAAAAAGATCCAACATTAAAACAATACAAACAACCTAAAAGCAACTACAAAAGGAATGTAATCAATGCATCGGTAATAAAAAATTCAAAGGAGATAAACCTTAAATCTTGAAAACATTTTTTCTCCATCCTACCCAACTTGTTACTAAAACAAATGCTAGAATAAAAAAATTGTGTTTAAATACCATCAAGCCTTCAACATGCCATAATTTTTTAAGATTGCAATAATTAAGAAAAAAAATCACAATTGATAGACCAAAGAAAGAAAGAAAATTGCACATGTATATCTTCCAATTGTTATGCATTGAATATATTGTGGTTAGCCTTGAAAGCTAATGCAAACCAATTGCTAAGCGATCATATATTGCAACTCTTCATTTACAAGGAACTCAAATGTTTGTGAATCTTTTTGAAGATCTTCCATTGATGGAAATCAAAGCCACATGACAATCACAAGGGCGATTGTAAACTAAAATGAACCAAAATGGCACAATAAAATTCCTTAAAAGTATTTTTTGCAATGTATTTTACAATGCTAGAAACATAGAATTGTCAAATGTTCATTTTCAAAGAAAAAAATCATTTTTCCCCAAAAGATCACTAGAGGCCACCATTTAATGCATCCCAATGTACAATGTTGATAAAAATAATTATAGGAATTCCATAAAGTTCATGTTGTAAAGGACCTTGTTGTTTTGTTGCTTTTAAAAGTCCCCCAAACTTCCATGCCATTTTAAAATGACCTTTGGAAACTCCAATTTTGAATTGCTAGTGGCATTCATTAATTTTGGAGATTGGTTAATGGACTCATTGTAACCTAAAAACAGTGTCATTTGTTTTTGGATGAAGGCTACTAAGATTGTAGCTGAACTGATGGCAGCATAGTGTTTCAATGACACTAAAAAAAGAAAAGAAAAGAAAATAATCTACTATGTTTTTGTTTTTTTGTGTGTTTTTGGTGGCTTGGCAGGTTATGACGAAAGAAGTAGGTGAGATAGTTTCTGAGATGGAAAAAATAATGAGCAGCCCAATGAGAACTCTTCAAGAGCTCTATGGATTAGATTTCTGTAATGTGATTGGCAAGGGGGATTTGGGGAAGTAAGGAAATAAGGTGATGAAGAAGATATTTGAAGTAGGCTGAGGAAGGACTTGGGGGGATCAATTTGCGAAGGTTCTGGGGGGTAATGAAAGAGAAGCTAAGTTAGGCCTCATAAAACCTAGCAAATGCCAACTTTGCCAGAATTAAATTAATCCTGGCACATTTGTCGCTTTAATATTGGCACATCTGGCATATGTTTTATTTTCCGTAACAAGCTTCCCCCTACTAGAAAATAAAATCAAAATGAACACCGTTACTACCATTCTTGTGGCCATTGCGAACGAAACAGAACTAGGCAAAGAATATGTTGAATGGAATGGACATGGAGACAAACTCACACTGTTATTCAAGCAAAAGATTGGCGCTTGATCATTTTGATTTGCTCGAACTACTTCGCGTGCATAATGCTTGCAAAGGATAAACTCATCAGGCTGCTACGGGAGTCGTTTTTCTCCCATTTAACGATGGAAAAGTCATTTTCGACGGATGTCGTATTCAGGAACGCTGTCGCCAATCCACCGCATAATTGACGCAGCTGCATGAAGTGTCGTGCCCCTTCAAGCAGTTCCACGCCTCGTTAAAGAACGTCTTCTCGTCGTGCTTGTCGAGGGCAACCTTCACATCCGACTTGCGCACGTAGACATCGAGCAATTCAGGGTGTTCGCTCTCTGCCTTATCAATCAGGTCCGCACTCCAATGTTTGGCTAAATGTCGGCGATATTGATCCACTATTTCGTTGATGAACACACCAGGACGCATCTTGACAAGATCCACTGGCATCACAAGGGGCGCTTCCAATTCCCTGGCATTGTTGTTGGAATCACGCTCCGCCTGGATCTGCAATCCGTCTGCCACAATGGAAAGTGAGAAGATGCTAATCTCCTGCAATGTTTTGTGTTTTTCAATGTCGGAAAGCTCGTTGTACAGATTGCATGCCCACGAGCCTTGATCGCGGATGTGCATGACGATGGCATTTTTGGTGACAATCCAGCCATCTCGCTGAATGATCGTGGAGGGATCGATCTCGTTGATCAATGTAACATCCACAGTAGAGCGAATGTCCAAACCGGTTGCAATGTCCGCCATCAGGTTCGACACCTCTTGGCGATGTTGAGAGATTACCAAGTTCGGGACTGGAGCGTGGCAAATGTGACGGCGATCCATTCAAACAAAGGTGCTAGCGCTCCCGTGATAACCCACCATTGCATGGATGGCGCTTGAACCAGTCGCTTGTCGGCCACATGAATCATCAATTGACGATGGTGTTCTAGAAGTCAGCATAGAATATTGCCACATGCGACCCACTGCGTCGTGTCCTTCAGGCACTTGGAACCCATTTCGGTGATGAGGATTTGCTGAACACAAAGATGCATAGAGAACGCGTGGGCAACCTTGTAGAACGCCTCGTCCAACACCCCATGTGTGGCATTTTTAACAACGATATCGAGCTAGTGAGGGATGCACCAAATGCAAAGCACATGATTCGAGCACTCATTCTCCAGCAATGTGACAACACCAGCGTGTCAACTAGTCATGGTGTTCTCTCCATCCAAGCTGATCGAAATGACTTTTTCGCGCCAAGATGGAGACACGGTGTTGAGCAGAATTTTGATGAGCTTCATGTAGTTCTGAGCGGTATGTCATTCGAAGAATGGAACGAGGACGAGGTGAAGGTTGTAGACCATGCCTTTCACGCACACGCGAATCCGCTGATCGAGGAGAGGAACACCCAAACGAGTGTTTGCATCAGCAGCTAGTGAAAACGCCCAAATCGCTGGATCCGTGAAAACATCAAAGATGATCTACAGGGAGACGGCAAGGAGAATGCGAACGAACTGACCGACCATGTGGTCGTTGAGGTCGTTGAGTTTGGCATTCTTGGTCGCCGAACGATGTTGCTCAATCATCTTAGATGTTTGCCGAAATGATAACCCAACAGAAACGTGCCGAATTGCGAGGTCAAATCGCAGAGAGTTCTTGATCGTCACCAAGTATGATCCGTCCTCCTGCGGTTTGAACAACTTCATGGCGTTGGCCTTCATGATCGGTTCGGATGCATCGTCTTCTTCGTCTTCCTCTAGATGGAAAAATTAATTTCCCACCACATCATCGACGATTGTAGGCCTCGAAATGACAAATTGCAGGCTATCCTTGTCCTTGTCCAAGAAACTATGAATGCCAAAGACCTCCTTTTTCTTGAAGAATGCATCCTTCTCTTGATGCAAAAACAATTGATAATTGGTCCAGTTTTCGTGATGTTGAAATTCGTGATGATTTTTGTAGGCCTCGGGTCAAAACAGGAACTGGAACAACTGTGTGTTCTTGGTGCGTTGGCGTTTTACACCGGGACCTTCATGCTTCTCACGCTCGATGTGGACACAGAAAAGGCATTGCACAGTCGTAATCATGCCGCCTATCGATCGTTGCACCGGTTGAAGACTATATTCCACAGTGTGTTTGTCCTGAAATGGTGTCTATCGACTCATGATGACATGCAAGGTGCGAACAAGGTGTGAACAAGATGTGTAGTATCAAGAAGAGTAGGATCAACAAGCCGATCGGCGAACGTGCGCGCACACACACACAACGAGATTGATAAAACTATAGTGAATGCACATTTGACGACCCCCTTGAATATGATGATTTCAGTTTAGTGACTTTGCGGTGGGAAACCACAAAAATGACTGCACCCAAATCACTATTTCGGCCCTTAGAAGCTCAGACCGACTACCAAAAAATAGTGATAGTGACCGTTTTAGTGACTTGCAATGGGGATGCTCTTAATAACTATATTACTTAATTATGGCATTTTGGCGAAATTAATTCTAGCAAAGTTGGCATTTAAAAATAGAATGTCAGGTTTTATGAGGCCTGAGCTAAGTTGTTAGACTTTTAAGGAAGACAAAAAAAGTGTGGTTTGATTTTGATTTTGCAGTGTTGTAAATAGGTAGAAACAAAACTTGATCAAGAGGACTGAATGAGAAAAATCTTGACAAGAAGACTTCCATTGTGTTAAGAATGTAAAAAAAAGGTCTAGAGTTGTTGCATGTGTTTTTGTAAGGACCGACACAAAGGAGAGGATGAACGTCTCTAAGATTTTTGGAGTGGTTGTGTGGTAGTTCATGCATGATGTTTTTGGGGATTTTGAATTAGGTATGGAATGTGTTTTGTTTTAAGAAGAGTACCAGTTATCTTGTGGGAGCTCCAAAGGTTTTTGGGACTAAAGGTATGTTGGGAAGTAGTGATGTTTGGACTGGTTGACTATGTCCCTGAATTTTTATCTAATCTCTAAGATTGAACCATGTTAAAAATAGTAGAGTTAATATTCTATGAGGATTCTATTATTGGGTATGAGTTGTTAGCCACATAAAACAACATGTTGATTCCTAGAGAGGAAATCAAGATTAGTGCCTGATCCTTTGTGGTCCATGGAATTAAGGCCATAAAATTTAGATGTCTATAAGGATCTTGACGAAAAAGAATATTTGAATCAGAATTGTCATACTTTAGTAAAAGTTTCAGAATCATACTTTAGTCTATGGATGTCCAGCAATGGGGATGTGCACATTGCAAAAAATATTCCCCTTGTTTTTGGGTGACATCATCATTACAAACTAAAATTATGGGTAGTCCATTTTGTAAATTGTTTATAATGTGTTGTTGGGAAATAGGTATGCAAATTCAAAAGCCCTCCATTTGGGGTAAATCATTAATTTTGAAACAATACCATGATTTTACTTAACTAAATTACATAATAATTATACACATGAATTTTTTTTCATGAAATTCCAAATCTATTTCCTTAATAACACATTATAATCCATAAGGGTGTTAAAAAAGAAAATGTGTTTTTTTATGGCATTTTAGCTTGCAAATATTGATAAATTTAAATCCTAGATTTAATTGTTTTGAAAGAGGATCACATAAATTGAAATTCACAATGACATTCTAAGAAACATTATTCTTATGTCACCAAAAAAAAGGGGAGGGGTGATTTGATTCAAACACTCCTTGATAGAATTAAAGTTTGCCAACATAATGGTTACACAACAAATCAATTAATAAAGTAACATGCATACATGTCCAAGTTGCTAAACTCTTAATTCTGCTACTTCAAAATATAACACAAAGATAAAGGACTCCAAGGGATCAGATCATTCTTGATATCTTTTAAAAGCCAATTAGGCATGAGTGTGATAGCTCATTTGTAGCAACAACAATATGACTAATTGATTCCCCATTTCCATCAAATCCTTTTATTTGGAAGTTGAATAAAGAAAAATGTGAAATTAGACATTGCAACATTTGTTCTCCATAACCCACAAATGCCTTTAGTTTCCCATTTTCACCAAAACTTCAATGACATCATTAATAATTTCATCCAAAATAGACTGTTTGACATTTACCCATGAAATCCACAAGACCTTGCAACAAAATGAAGATTGCCATTATGTTCACTTATGAGATGTTTAGATTCTATTGTCATTTCCCTTAGACAGATCCTAGATTTTTAACACTAAACTTTTTGCACCCCACTTAAAGTCCATAACATAATGGAAAAATGTGCTCCAAGGAAGGTATTGAAATTCAATAGAAGGGCATTCTTCCCCAACTATTCAACAACACAACACTAAAACACATCAAGACCAAAACAATGCAATTTCACCAAT